>Ga0315909_10000360_pt1 | contig 60946 bp, 45 predicted proteins | sample LakEriMetagenome_11_FD_203527 | JGI IMG/M metagenome (GOLD analysis project Ga0315909, IMG submission 203527) | Freshwater fungal communities from buoy surface, Lake Erie, Ohio, United States - Buoy 2 MA125 | ecosystem: Environmental > Aquatic > Freshwater > Lake | place: USA: Lake Erie, Ohio... | reverse complement strand
CACCCGTGCACATGCCGAATATCTGTTAGGCAGTCTCACGATGGAAGAGGCTGAGGCGGCAAAGGATGCAGAGGTAAAGGAAACCCGATATCGTGCCGCGCTCACCCGTTTCATCAATGTTACCGGCACATATTCGGAAACCCTCCACGCTTCCAAAGCCCAGTACCAAATCGCAACGATTTACGAGCGCCTGAAAGAACCTGATATCGCCGCACAAGAATACGTCAAACTTGCTTATAAATACCCGGACTCGGAATATCTCGCAGTTTCCATGGCGCGTCTTGGCACGCATTTCCTCAAAAAGGCCTCCGAATACGAAGCCAAGGCCAAGCCCCTGTTAGAAAAAGGCCCAGAAGACAAGGATGCGACATTCGAAGGCACGGCGTTGCAAAAAATGGCGGTCGCTGAATATCTCAAAACCGCTCAGATTTTCGGTCGTCTCCAAGAACGTTTCCCTACCGACCCACTCGCGGGTCAAGCCGGCCTCAGTGCGGGTCAATCTTTCATGCGCGCCGGAAAAAACCAAGAAGCGGTGGATGCCCTGAAACGCGTTACCGACGAAGTATCATATGACGGACCGACCATCCGTGCTCAAGCGATGTATTGGTCGGGCATGTGCTACCAAAAACTCAAACAGCCTATGGCGGCTTTCTCGCACTTCAAGCGTTTGACTTATGATTTCCCAGAAAGCGAATGGGCAGCCTTCGCTCGTGGACAACTCTCTCAAGATAGCATGTTAGATCTCGAGGACAAACTTGAAATGGAAAGACTGGAAAGCGAGAAATGATGAATTTTGATAAAATGAATTTACAAAGAATCACCCGGCATATGCTCGTTCTGCCGATCTTGCTCGGTTTGGCCAATGCCTCGCCTTTGGACGATCGTATTCAAACGTTTCGCAAGGCCCAAACTCAAAAAGAAGCCGATGTTGCCGAGCTTCTGAAACTCGGCATCCAAGAACAACGCTGTGCCGAAGCCTTTGCCGCAACCCGCGGATGGCTGACAGCCAATCAATCCGAATCCACCGAACTTCTCATGCAGGCCGCTAAAGCCGCGGAATACGCCAGTGAGTGGAAAGATGCTGTGAGTTTTTATCGAAAATTACTCAAACAGACCAACTTGGACGCTACAAAAGCTGGCGAGGCCGTCACCGCGACTTACCGTATCCTGATCAATCACCTCGGCGACCCCGATTCCGCCTACCTTTTCATGCGCGAGGACGGCGACCGCCTTCGCGCTTATGGGCGTGCCCACCAGTTTGACGCATGGTTCATCGCTCAGACCAGGTCTCGTAATGACGTTCCTGCACTTTGCGGCCGCCTTGAAGCGCTGATCATTACCGATGCGGCAAATGCCGTGAAATATGGCGCGGATGTCGAATGGCTTTGCAAGACGCTGGAATCGTTTGCGATAGCGGACGATTCTTGGCTTAAGGCCGCAGGCAAGCTCGCGGCTTTGCCAAATCTACCGGTTCCCTATAAAGCACGTATCCAATGGGTGAGCGAAATCGTTCCTTTCAGCAAGCAGGCGAATGAGCTGTTCATCGCCAAAAAGCCCATCCCGGATGCATCGTTCGATAAACCGCTTCAAGCCGCCGATGCGCTCGTCGCGGCATTGCCTTACGAAGGCTCCATTCTGGTTGCCAGAGGGTGGATGAATTACAGGGATGGCCACACTCCTAACCTGATGAATTACGCGGCTTTGCGACGTGAAGCCAAAACCGCGCCGCTTCTCAGGGCATTTGCCAGTTTGACACCGCAACAGGTGCAAGCCGTGCTCGCCGCCCCGGGTTGCCCTCAAGGACGCCCCGTTTCGTTATTGTTTTCTCCCGCCCAGATGCGTGCGCTGGTCGTCAAATCGCCAACGATTTTTAATTCTTTGGAAGCGCCGAATGTAGCGTTCTATGAGCCGACATTGAACGTCGAAGAGGCCAAAGCGCTCTCTCCTCTGCTCGCGCGCAACCCTCATCTGGATGCGGCGATCGTTCGGGCTTTTGCAGTGAACGGAACGCATAAGTTGGGCGGTATCCTGCCTGCCATCATGAAATCCGAAATGTGGCGGTTCGACTCTGCCATGCCGGTTATCGATGCTTTGTGGAACAGCGGCATGGATCGGGAAGGGTTGGCAGCAGGAAATCTTCAAAAACAATATGCCAATCTCGGTCCCCGTTACGACCAACTCGCCAAACAGGTCAGCAAAGCTGCCTCTAGCCAAGACCGAATGGCAGCCTTTGCCGCGCTCCATCAGGAACTGCAAAGCAATAACCCAACAACGCCGGGTTTGTTGGGCTTATGGAATGAACTTTTCAAAAACACGCCACCCGCTGACGGGGACAAAATACTCCAGAAAATTGTCGCTGATTTCACCTCTGCACAACCAGCTGCCTCTGATCTGCCCAAGTCTTTCCTGACGCAGGTTCTGGCAAAGATCAGATTCGGCAATCCCTATTCTGGCGTGGCTATTGGTCCGGAACTCCATCCCGGATGGGAGAATTGGGGCTCCGCCAATGTACGCGCCGGCGCGCCGGGACTGGCCGCAGAGTTGACGAAGCTCCTGAAGCAGCAAATGACAGCAGGCAGCCTGTCCGAACCGGTTTTTGGCATGTGGCTACATTGCGTTAACCCAGCAGCTCCGGAGGCTAAATCGCTGTTTGAGGCATTGGTGAAATCACCGGCCTATGAAAAAATGAAACCCGCTTACCACACTATGGCCGCGCACAAGTTGCTCTTCGGGGAGGCGGCTTTGAAACTTTCGCCAAACGATCCGCGGATGGTTTGTCGCGAGTTGCTGGCTTTGCCAAAAGACGCTTCACCCGCCGCCGTTGAGGCGGCACTCAAAGCCGCATTGGATCGCGCCGCCGCTGCTCCCTCTGTGACTCCCATTATTGGCCTGCAAGGCGTAGCGGCCTTGCCCGAGTGGTCCGACTCGTTGCGCCAGCTGGTCTTATCGCTCTTCAAAGAAAACGCGCCGCTCGGAGGAGCGGTTGTCAGAGCTCCGGGCGACGAACTGCTGGTGCAACGCGTGCTCAAAGAGTTGCAGCAGAAAAAACAATGGTCCTCTGCAGAGCCCATCGCCGCCGGATTGTGGCATGCTTCTGGCGATATCACGTATTTCCAGAACGCCGATGCACTCTCTCTCTTTGCAGAAGCGGCACTCGCTGCTGACCACCCCTCGGTGGCCATGACTCTCGCGCAAGGCGGTATCAGAAGCACGGCAGGCAAGCAAATGGCCGCCCAGAGCTCAAACGCCAATTATACGAAAATCATCGGCAGACTCAAACAGGTGGCTGGAAAAGCGGCCACCGAAGTTGGCGCGGTCGAGATCCCGGTCGATGAAACCGATCCGGCATACCCGATTTACAAATCGAACTCCGAGTTCGTGTTAGGAAACGAGGATGCCGCATGGCAACTGTATGTCGCCCACTCCGAGCAACTCATCCCTGTGATTCGTTCTCTTTCCGTCGATTATTCGTTCTGGCTTCTCAAACGCAACATTGCTTCTAGCCGGGATCAGGAAGCCGAAAATCTCATTAAGGAACTTACCATCTGGTCGCGGCAAGCCGAAGGCACTCTCAGCTCAGCCCAGGACGCACAACTCAAAATCGCCTACGCCGATCTCGCTTTCCGCAAAGGAGCATTGCCTACCGCCCGCGCCTGGTATCGCAAGGTTGCCGAAGCAGCCGAGTATGAGGGCACGGAAGTTCATCTAACAGCAGCACTCGGATCGGTGATGGTCGATCGCGTATCAAAAAATTTCGGGGCTGCCATGACCGAGCTCGATATTTTAATGAAGCTTCAGAATGAAGATTTCCGCAAAAGAATCCGCTACGCTCGTGCAGAGGTTCTAATGGATCAGGAGAGTTATAAGGAGGCGCTCGATGAAATCGAACAAGTCCTTCGCCAAGAACCGAAACATCCCGACGCACTCATTCTTCGCGGTAAAATTCACTACGAAATGCGCAAGCTCATCGAGGCGAGTGAAATTGAACTAGGACCTTCCCAAGATAAAACCGTGATTGTTCCCGGTGAAACGGTTAAAATCAATTTGCGCGACCCCACTCTCAGTGTTTCTGGTGCTGGATCGGAAATCGAAGTGGAAATTTGGGCCAAGTCCGGAGACCGCGAACGCGTCCTTCTTTATCAGCTCGGAGATAGCAAAGAAAAATACCGCGCCGAGGTCGCTACCGCGATCGGGGCACCCGTTGCCGGCGATAAAATCCTCCAGATTCTCGGCGAAGACGAAATCCGCTTCGGCTACTCCCAGCGCTTCCGCGCAAAAATGAAAGATCTTCCCGCCGATCCAGACATCGTCATCGGGGTCGCTTCGGATGCGTTCCTTTCATTCTCAGCCGGAGCATTTCCTCCCAGAGAAGGTGAGCGTCGTCTCAACATCGAAGAACTCGGCCTCTCCTCTTCCCAAGCCGCTCTCGGCACTCGCACGGTCCGTCCCGGTAATCCGGTTTACATCCGAGTCACTGATCTAGATCGAAGCCTCACCACTGGAATCGATGAAGTGATGGTTAGCTTGCAAACCTCAAGCGGTGATGAAATTCGCCAGCTTGCGTTGAAAGAAACATCCCACTTCAGCGGTGAATTCCAAGGCATCGTCCCTACCGCCGGCGCACAAGCCATCGCCTTCGCTTCAGAAAGCGCTCCAGGCCGCGATCCTAACATGGCGATTAGCTCACGTGAATATCCGGGCTGGCAAGGTAACGTTGGCGACCCAAGCAAATCCCGCACCTTTGGCATCGACCTCAACGACAACGCATCCGTCAAGGATATGTCCATCGAGATGGGCGATACTTCTAACAAACTCACACGCTTCGTGCTACAAACTTCCCTCGATGGTAAAAACTGGACCACTCGCGCTCGTTATCCGGAAACCACACCGACATGGGACGGTAGACCATATATTACTTCTTTTCCTACCTTCGGAGCTAAAGCCGCGCCGATCTCCAAACCCGCGAATCGCGAGCTCCCAAAAGATTGGTTCGAGATCATGGAGTATGATAGTAACAAAGATAATTTAAGCTATCTCTCCGCGAACGTCATCAGTTTATCTGCTGGGGAATTGCCCGTAGCTCAAGCTAGTCACCCCGGATACTCCTGCCTGATTCGCTATCGCGCAATGTTCTATCAGCCAGCTGCTGCGATCCGCCGCTTCCAGCTCGATGGAATTCTCAATGATGGCAATACGATCTTCTTGCTCGACGGCACACCTGCCTCTGAAGAGGCAGAAAACCCGCTCCTCATTGAGCGTGAGCTCACTCCAGGTCTGCATACAATCGAATTCTGGCGTCACGAAAATCGTGGTGATTTCCTCAAAAGCAAACCTGTCATCCTCTGCGATGATAATGGCAAACCCCAGCTCGTTGCTTGCCAAAGCTCAATGTTCGATCCATCCACTTTCCCTGAAAATGTTAGAGCGACCATTCCTCAACCCGCAGTCGTTAAAAATACTCCTGAGGGCAAGATGGAAGTCGCATTCGGTGATCAAACCCGTGCGCGTATCGTTCGCCTTGTCATCAACGGCTTTGAAGGTGTCGCGCCTACGATTAAGAAAGTCACGATCAACAATCGAGAAGGCAAAGCACTGATTCCTGTCGCTAAAGATTTCATGGAGCTGCGCGATAATGACCAACTCGAAGTTCTGCCAGGCGACAGTATCAGCGTTCGCTATCAAGATCCGCGCAGCGCATCACCAAAACGTGACCGCCACGAGCAACGTCTCAGCGTCGCTTTCAACGACGCCAAAATCACCGCTTCGTTCCTCAATTATATAGAGACCGATAAAGGTCGTGAGCTTCAATTAGAGGCAATTCGTCGCTTCCGTTTTGATGACGCAGTAGCCATCGTCATAGATGATCCAGATATGGATGTTGGTGCCGAAAAAGATATGATCGAAATCGCAGTCACCTCCTCCTCAGGTGGGAAAGCGACCATTCAGGCTATTGAAACAGAAGAACACAGCGGACGTTTCCTAGGTCGTGTTTTCCCTGTCACAGGTCAACCAGCTCGGGCATCTGAAATCCAACTTACCGAAGGCGGAACTCTAACAGCTGTTTACCGCGATGCGGAAAACCTCAGCCCTGGTATTCCGACTGATCGTCAAATCACGATCCAACACGCGATCTACTCCGAGCCAGTGCTTTCTGCCTACCATACAACGACAGAGCCTATCGCTGTCGTTCCAGTTCCGGAGACCGAGAAGAATTCCGATACGCCAAAACGCTCTGCCGGGCCAGAGATGGTTACCGAACGCCGCAGCTTGCATTTCGAGCATAGCGAGCCTTCGAAATCTCTCGTGGCAGTCCTTGGATCGAGTGTGCGCTTTGATGTGGTTTTCCCTCACCTCGCCTTAGCAGGAAGTAGCACGATCAATGCTTATGTCCAAACCGAAGCCGGACGCAAAGCCAAACAATCTGAGCTCAAGCCACCCTTCGATGTTGCAGCACCGGGAACTCTGAAACTTACCGGTGCACTCAGTAACGCGGACGTGGTTATCCCAAGCGGCTATAAACTTGGTCAAAAAATCTCCTCCCCAAGCAACGAGCCACCGCTTGAAGAAGGTCGCTTCTCCTTTTCCATTCCGCTCATCCTCGGTGAAACTCCAGATCGCAGCTTCGCCACCAAATCCGCAGAGTCCCTTGCAGAATCATCCATTCCGGATGGCCTCGCAGTCAAAGCAGGTGACATCGTTCATGTCGGCTTCCCTTACAAAGATCCAAAGGACCAAATCAAATGGATCACCGCCAGCTTCGTCGTCGAGAGCCATCCATTTCTTGACGTGATGAATGCCAACTATACCGAACCGTTAGCAAAAGCATTTGTGGGTGAAAAAGTATTCCTGCGCCTCATCGACCGCGGCCTAGACCGCGGTCCAGCAAGAGACACCACCACGGTCACACTCAAAGCCGGATCCACATCTGTGAGCTATGAGCTTCAGGAAACCGAAGGCCACAGCGGTATCTTCAAATCGACTTTTGCCATCAGCTACGCACCAGACAAAATTCCAGCTAAGCTTCCACCGGTTGCGCTCAACGGCTTCCCTGTCCGCTATGGCGACAACATCGAAATTTCCTACGGCTCCAAAGACGAGACCCAATCATATGCGGTTTTGGTCAATAAAGGCGCTGACGGATTAATCGAACCTTTCAGCAAACGTTTCAACGGCGATGAAATGGCTGTCCGCACCAGCTTCACTCTCGCGGAATGCTATTTCGAACTCGCTAAAAAACACCGCGAACTCGAACAAGAAAGCCTCGCCCGCCGCGAAATTGCCCAAGCCAGAAAACTCCTCGCTGAAGCGATCGCCACACATCGCGATGACGATCTCCGCGCCCATGCCGAATATTTGTTAGGAAACCTCGCCCAAGAATACGCCGACCTCGCCAAAAACGACGAATCCAAGCTCCCGATGTATCAAGACGCCCTCGCGCGGTTCTCAAAAATCCCCTCTGACTACCCAGAAACTGAATTCGCCCCTAAAGCCCAGTTCAAAACCGCGCTGGTCTATGAAAAAATGGGCGAGACGCAAAACGCCGTCGAGGAATACGTCAAACTCGCCTACAAATACCCAAATCACGAACTCATCCCTTCCGTGATGTCACGCCTCGGCGCTTATTTCCAGCAGACCGGCCTCGCATTTAAAAAGCAAGCCGATGCGATCCGCGATAAAACTGACGATGCGAATAAATCCGAAGTCCTCCGCCTTGATCAACTTTCGTATCCTGAGTTCCTTAATGCCGCTATGGTCTTTGCGAAAATGGAACAGCGCTTCCCTGAGGATCCTCTCGCTGGGCTCGCTGGCTTACGCGCCGGACAAAACTACATGCGCGCTCACCATTATAGCAAGGCGTTCACCATTTTTACCAAATGCCACGCCAACGAAAAATACGATGATCGCGAGATTCGCTCTCAAGCACTCTACTGGAGCGGCATTTGCCAAGAGCGCATGGCTGGACTCATGACAGAAGACAACTATAGAGGACGCGGAGACGCCATGGAAACCGCCTACGAAGTCTACCGCCGCGTTACTTTTGATTTCCCAGACAGCATCTGGGCAAAATATTCTCGCGGACGCCTCGCCGATCCAGCCTTCGAAAAACGCATTGCCATCGAAAACGAAGCGCGCGAACGCATGATCGAAGCTCTTAAAGAAAGCAAAAAGAACAGACGATGAATCAATTAGAGTCAGCGTTACTAGACGAACTCACAAACGGAGGAGATCCCGAACTTCTCCTGCGTAGTCGCACGCGCATCGACGCCGGGCGTTGGTGGCGCCGTAATTCCGTTTGGATCTGCATCACGAAGTCCGAACTCATTCTTTTCGCCGTCGCTCGCCGACGTTATGTGGAACGCCTGCCTCTTGCAGATTGCCGCGGATCCCACTACTTAGCTGCGACTGGTGAATTAGTGATCGACTCCAGCGATACACTGCGTATCAAGCAACTTAAACTAACTCCACGTGAAGCTCTCAAAGCATTAGATTTTCTAACAAAATAGCAACCATTACTTCTAACAACACCTCAAAACTATGATCGAACAAATCCTTTTAGGCGGACCACTGATGATCCCCCTAATGTTATGCAGCCTCGTCGGTATCGCCGTCGTTTACGACCGCTGGTTTTCTTTCCGCCAAAACCGTCGCATCGATACCCGCTCGCTCCGCGCTAAGGTGCAAGCACGTCTGAACGAAAAAAACATTTCAGGTGCGATAAGTGAATGCGAGACCACTGGCGGACCGGTAGCATCGGTTCTTCTTGCGGGTCTGCGTTCTTACAAACAACTCAGTGATAAAAATGAAGGCACCGAGACCATGCGTCTAGTTGTCGCCCAAGTGATGCAAGACTATGGTGCTCAAGCGATGAGCGTTGTTGGTAAACGTCTCGATGTTCTGACCACGATCGGTATGGCAGCTCCGCTTCTCGGGATGACAGGAACCGTTACCGGTATGATCGCATCCTTCGAAAGTCTCGCTGCGGCTGGAAGCTCTGGAGCTGGTGGTGGCGCGGTGGCTCTGGGTATCTCAGAAGCTCTTATCACCACAGCGGCTGGACTTCTCATTGCTCTTGCTGCCGTTATCCCACAGAGCGTGTTCTACCGTTGGTCGGATGAAATCGAACTCGAAATTGAAGAGAGCACCTGCGAACTGGTGGAATTTATCCTGACGAATCACTAAAAGCCAAAAGCTAAATCCAAGTGAAAAACCGCCGCTCCAGTGATATTCCCGTAGATTCGTTTTCGGATATCGCATTCCTTCTCATCATCTATTTCATGATAGCGACTACGCTCGTTAAGGTGAAGTCGATCACTGCTGATCTTCCAGCTGGTGAGAAATCCACTCAGGCAAAATCGGAAAAAACACCCATCATCAATCTACGCGGCGGAGAAATATTCTTTAGCGATAAAGCTGTGAAAATGGATGAGCTCAACGAGCGCTTGGCTGCTTTGGACTTGCCAAACCAGGACGGTGAAAAGCGAGTCATTATGTTGGAGGCGGCCAAAGGCACACCTTACGAAAACTATTTCAAAGTCCTCGCCGCCATCAGCGCTAACGGCGGCGTGGTTGCCATCGTAGAAGATGAATAATCCATGAAACGCAAGAAAAAGAAACGCAAAACGATTCCCATACCCGTCGCGAGTATGGGCGATATCGCTTTCTTGCTCATCATCTTCTTCCTCGTCTGCAGTGAGAGCATTAAAGACAAAAGCAATCTCCCAGTTGAGCTTCCAAAATCCGAGTATGTGAAGAAACCTGAGATCACTGTCGTCGCGTATGTGACGGTCGATGAAAATGGCGAATTATATTTCGACGGACAACGAGTTGAAAGCGCCAAAGACATCGAGTGGGGTGTGCGCGCTCTTCTAACAAACTCCGTTTCTGACGATCAACGCCACGTCCAATTCAAATGTGATAAATCCCAATCCAAAGAAGTTTTCCAACCAGTCCTCCAAGCCATCGCCGAAGCCGGCGGTATCATCGAAGCCGTAGGCGAATTAGAACAGTAACCCTACCCCCCATAAAAAATGATCAGCCACGAAAAACACGAATCACACCAACCCTATAGTTATCTCGAAAATGAAAATCTCAATCTGCATCCCTTTTGTGTTTTTTGTGCTTTTCGTGGTTAAAAAATAAATTTCACCCATCCATCATTATGTCCAATCCAACTCAAGAAATCACCCCTGATAAATTGTTAGAGTCCTTTCGTGGACGAAGCTTCAAGTCCGTGATCCTTTTCACCGTTATTATCCACATTGTGATCGTTGGCGGCACCAGCATTCCATATCTGATAGAAAAGATCATCGGTAAATCTGGCTCCAAGCTAAATGAGAAAGATCGCACAGAACTTGCCGCTCGCGAGGCGACTGAGGCCTTGCGTGAAATCGCCACCAAGCATGGAATCAAACCACAAGACCTCAGTTCTCGTATTGCAGGTGGCGCCGCTCCCAAAGAAACAGTTGAAAAGGAAGAAAAGACACCCGAAACAAAAGAGGAGCCAGTCACTCCAGAAACTCCGCCAACTGTCGAGCCTGAGAAGCCCAAGTCTGAAATTGAGAAGGAGCTCGAGGTGAAACAAGAAGGTCCGAAGGTGCCAGAAATTAAGGTTGAGGAAGCAACCGAAGAAGATCTTTTCAGCAAGTAATGATGGTAAGCTTAGAATTTTTCTAACTGTTCAGCATGATCCTCAACAACGACATTTCGATTCCCACCGTGAAAGTGGATGAGATTCCAACGAATCCATCCCCTCTCAAGGCGCGTGTGGTATCCATCGCTGTTGCATCCATTTCAGTTTTAGCTGCCGCAGCTTACTATTGGCTGCCTCCTGGATTTAAGGCCTTCCTCTCAAGCAACGCGGAAGTCCAAATTCTTTTGCAAAGCAATCATGCTTATTCTTCTCTGAAGATTGCGTTCCATCTCTTCGGCCTACTCAGCATCCTTTGCGCCGCGGGTGGCATCGCAGGGTTTTTCCGCAATCGCATCACTTGGAAGATTCTCCATATCCCCCTGTATGCCGTTTACCTAATCGTAGGATTTTACGCTTGGGTCACATGGCAGGCATGTTTCTCAATTCTAGATAAAGAACTTAAAATTGGTGGCGAAGAACAAAATACCGCAACGATCATCAAACTGTGGTGGAGTGTCACTTGGCCGGCCCTCAGCATGGTCGCTTTCGCCGCATGGACAAACGTCATGCTTCGCAGTCGCTCCGTTTTCGCTGCGTTCACTCGCGAAAAAGGCTCCGCCATGGTGGGAGATAAGGTGTTGGAAAACGCTCGAACCCACGGCCGCGATCCTCGCAATCGCCGCTCTCTCTATTTCAGTGCGCTCACTCATTTTGTTATCCTCATTTTGATACCTTGGATCATGTCTTTGGGTGGCTGCGTGGAAGCATACAAAGTTCCCAAAGGCAGCGGTGAACCTGTCGTCGCCATGGTGAAAATGACCAAGCCAAAAAAGAAAAAGAAACAAACCCTCTCGCTCCGCCCCAACTCCGCCATCCTTTACGAAATCCCGGATCTCGATGACTCACAGGTCGATCAACAGATGGAAGAGCAAACCCAAGCGAAATATGCGGCAAACAACGCAAAAGCCGGCAAAATGGGCAAAGGCGGCGGAAAAGAAGGTGGATGGCCGGAAGGTATGGATAAATACAAAATTCGTTTCATTCGCCTCGAACACAGCGGTGCAGGCTGGGACGACGGCATGGATGAATCCAACGCCGATATCAACTTCCTGCGAGGCTTCGCTGATGCCACTGGCTTCAAGAAAATTGCCAACAAAGGCGAGAGCCATTCCATCGCCTTGTTGAAAAAGTATCCCAAAGACGGATTCCCCCCGTTTGTTTTTCTAACAGGAAACGCCAATATAGGCAATGTTAGTACAGCCGATAAAAAGATCCTTCGCGACTATTGCTTGAACGGCGGCATGCTCATCGCTGATGCGGGCAGCGTGCAGTTCCACAACTCCTTCATGCCATTCATCCGCTCGGTTTTCCCAGACAAACCCCTCATCGACATCGCTGATGACGATATGCTTTACCAAGTGCCCTACGCTTTCCCGGACGGTGCGCCACCATTCTGGCGCCTTGGCGGCACACGCGCACTTGGAATCAAACATGAAGGCCGATGGATCGCCTTCTATCATCCAGGCGACATGAACGGCGCATGGAAATCCCAAGGCTATACAGATGTCACTCCTGAAATGCGCGAGGCGGCCATGAACCTCGGCATCAATCTCGTCTACTACTCGTTCAATCAATGGAACGATGCGATTTCTAAAGCGAAAAAATGAACCTTAACTCCTTCAGTATCCTCGGCTATTTCAGCGTGCTTCTCTGGCTCGCTGTCCCAGTCGTTTGGCTGCTTGCTCGTCGTTTTAAACTGCCAGGTTGGTTAGCTCTCGCTCTTGCATGTACTGCCTTCGTCTTCGCTAAGTTTAACTCAAGCAGCCACGTCGATCGCATCGAGGTGAAAAAAGTCGAGCAAGACGTAAATCAACTCGAAGTTGCGGCAGCAAAACGTAAGGCCGTTGAAGCGGCACGCGGCGGAGAAGTTGCTGACATCCGCTTCGCTGAAGATGGAAATGACGATTTCATCGACAAGGCGGGCATGGAGGATGCCGACAAGAAATATATCGATAGCATCGAAAAGGCCGCCGATCCGGAATGGAAGGGCAAGAAGAAAAAGCGCGGCGAAACTGAAAAGGAAAGTGGCGATTTAGAAGATGAACTCGGAGGTGAAGAGGTGATATCCGGAGTAAAATCGGATACTCTTCCAGTAAAAGAGGAACGCGATCCGATTTTCATGTCGCAGGATCACGTGAACGTCGCCCAAAGACTCGATAGTCTGAATCTCGACGCATGTCGCTGGGCCATCGTGTTAGGATTCATCATTCTGATTCTGGATTATCTAATACGCGTAAACTCCTACGATCGTTCTTATTTCCCGCTTCCTCTCCCCGCTTCTTGGAGAAATGCCTTCACTCCTGCGCCCACTACATTCCACCGCCCAACACCTGCACGTCGCACTATCGGGCAAGAACTCGCATGGCTGGTTCGTCGCGGCGATATCTTCATTTGCTTCACCAAAGACGCTAGCGAGTTACCAACGGATCTTCCTCGCTTTGATAAATTCGGCAAACTCAGCAAGCCCATCGATGTGCTCCACGTGAAGGATAACGACCGCATATCAGATGAACTTATCTTCGAGTCTTTATGGTATGGACGCAGCTGTTTCGCGGTCGACTCGATCGATCGCATCAATCAGCTCTTCGGCTCAATCTACTCTCAGCTTCAGCAGCGCCAAGCATCACGCGCTCGTTCAAGATTTAATGTTCACATCATCTGGAACATCGACCAAGCCCTCCATGAGGATGACATTGCCGATTTCGAAGCCTTGGCCGGCCCCGCCGGATTCTCTCTATTCATCTGTAAGGATAACCCAATATGAAACCTGTCTTCATTCTACTTTCCCTCACACTTCTCGCGTTCGCAGACGAGCGCGAAGTCACCGACGAACAACGTAAGGCCATTGAAAATGCTGGCGAAGAAGAGATAAAGCTCGAGCGTCCGAAAAATCTCCCAGATCTCACCAAAGGAGAGAAGCTTCCCCCCTCCAAGGACAAGCCCTTCATCTGGCACCTCGGGCCAACGGGTATTTCTTGTGTTATGTCGGGTCGTTTTGTCGGCGATCAATTGCAGGTTCAAGGCACGATCAAAGGTTCACCAGCTGAAGGCAAATTTCTTCCAGGTGATGTGATCACGGGTATCAATGGGAAAAAATTTCAGGCAGGTGGACATCTTGGCGAACTCATTGGTAATACCATCATCGAGGCGGAGAAAGAGGAAAACGGAGGTAAACTGGTTTTCCAAGTTTGGCGCGATAAGAATTATGTCGCACGCACAGGCGCCAAGAACATCGCTGGAACGGATATCGACGTGCTGATCAACCAAGTGGAAAACGATAATTCTTTGTTCGATTGGAAACCGGAAGAGGCACGCAAGCAGGAAGTAGAGAATATCGATATGGATAAGTTTCCTATCGATCCGATGACCTTGGATGTCGAGTTGAAGATCCGGGTTTTTCCTGCCTACACCGATACCGCTCCCTATGATTGCCCCAAGACCCAGAAAATTCTCGAAGATGCATGGAAAGTGTTAGAGCAACGCTTTGTGGTGGATCCGAAAAAGCCGGGCAGCGGCAAGGGCGGTATCATTGAGGCGATGGCGCTTGTTGCTTCAGGAAAACCTGAACATCGTAAGCTGGTCCATGAATGGGTGCGTAGCAAAAACTGTCCGTGGCAACCACCCACCGAGCCCATCGGTGCGAGGTTCGAGCCGGGCTACAAGGGTTACAACGGATATCAAACCTGGCACCATGGATTCATCGGTCTCCAATGCGCGCTGTATTACGATGCCACTGGCGACGACTACGTGCTTCCCGCCCTGCGCAAGTATGCCATCGAAGCCGCCATGGGTCAGAGTAAGGCTGGCACATGGGGTCACACATTCGCCTTTCCTTCATTCAACGGTGGTAAACTACACGAAATGAATCCTGGATACGGGGCACTTAACGCCGCCGGAAACCGCTGCTTTTTCCTCGTCGCTCTTGCACAGAAACTCGGTATTAAGCATCCGGATATCGATCTCGCAGTCTCACGCGCACATAGATTCTTTGGTTCATACGTCGACCAAGGTGCGATTCCCTACGGCGATCATGGAGCCGCTGCCACAGATGACAGCAATGGTAAAAATGCCGGCACCGCCTATGCGATGAAGTTGATTGGTGACGACTACAGCGCCAAATATTTTTCGATGATGTCCGCTCACGCAGCTTTCACACCACGCGGTGGTCATGCTCACGATTATCACACCCAGTGGTCGTCTTGGGGTGCTGCTCTTTGCGGTCCACAAGTTCGTATTTACAATGAGCGCAACATGCGTTGGCGCCGTACTCTTTGCCGCATGTATGACGGCAGCTTTGTGTATCACTCGCCTTCAGAAAAATACTCAACCCTGCGCGATCCCACCGCCACGGAAGTTTTCAATCAGGTCGTCATCCACAAACAAACCCTGATCAGCGGCAAAGATGCCGATGAGAAAATGTATCTTAACGAACGAGAAATGAAGCAGCTTCTAACAAGCGCTGCAGGTCAGTTTAATAACGACTACCTCAAGAATATCGCTGGCAAACCCTGGCCTGAGCGATCGACGGATGAACTGTTTGATCTGCTGGATATGTTCAAGCCCAAGACCCGCAATCAGATCGCCGCGGAGTTGGGCAAGCGCTTCATCGCAGGAGAAGCCGCAATTGCACCACGACTCGTCTCGCTTTTGACTCACGAAAACGCACGCTTCCGCCATGGGGCATTGCGCGCACTCGATGCTTGCGGCACCGATGTGATGCTCTCAAATCTTTCCAAGATTGTACCCATGCTTGACGATCCGAAGGACTTCGTTCGGATCACCGCGATTGAATTGGTTTCCAAGGCGACCGATGATAAGGATGCGCAACTCGCGATTCTGAAGACGACGGTGGCGGAACAACACACGGAAGCTCCGAACAGTGTGCGTAACTCGGTTCAATCCAATTTGTTCAGCTCCAAGGTCAAATCCGCAATTTCCGATTCTCCGTTCAAAGCGGGCTTCGACGATAAGCTTGTCGAGCAGGCGCTTACCAAACTGATCTTGGAAGAAACCGGCGGGGGTCCTTTGGTGGAATCCAAGGTCAAAACCTGGGATAAAGACACGGTCGTTCGTCTGGCCGGACCTCTCACCTTCATCGCCGAGGAAGAACAGGTATATGACCAGATGTTCGGCGCAAGAAATGCGGCGGCACAAGCGATGCTTGGCAAATTCGGCTACCTCGAGGGCGTTCAAACCAATGGCTATCGCCTCATGCAAAAAGCGAATATTCCAAGACATATTCGCGCCGCTTCCGGCTTCAAGGATCCCATGGTCAATCCCGATATGGTTTTCAAACAACCGGGCGTTTTTGCCGATTATGCAGATGAGATTAAGACCATCCTCATCGACAGCCCGTCCGAGACCATCACGATTAAGGATCAATCCACCAACTGGATACAAGTCAGTACTCCGCTAAGTAAGGTTTTAAAAGCCATCGAGGCGAATAAAACGCCCGCAGCCCTGCCCAGTATCGCGGGTGATGTGCGCAAAATATTTCAATCCGAGTTGGCTGCTGTTGAGGGCACGGGTGCCAAGATGAAATTGTGTCGTGATGCCTTGGCGGATCCACAGAGCATGCAAACCTTCCGTCAGATCGCTGCGATGGATGCTCTGGTTGAGCTCGGCGGACCTGAAGCAGTGAATGATCTTCTCCCGTATCTCGGTCATGAATACTGGCGCTTGAGCGAGCACTCACGTCGCGTTGCTGGGGATCTTGTCAAAGGCATGCCAGCTGCACAGATCACCAAATTGTTTACAGAGACGACCCATACTTCGTCCAAGACAGGTTTCCTTCAAATGCTAACCATCAGTGGAGCAAAAAGCGGACTCGAAACCGCGAAGCAAGCGATGAAGCACGAATCCCCTGCGGTTCGCGCAGCTGCGATTGGTACGGTATCCGCTCTCGGCGGTGGTGCTGTCACCGAGGAGATCCTCAAATTCCTCCAAACCGCAGAATCCTTGGAAGAATGTCACGCCTGCGAAGATGCGCTCTTGTCTCGGAGCAGTGATGCAGCAACCGCCGGTCGTATCCGTGACCAACTCATCGCCATGAAGTCCGGCGCTTCAACCATGCTTCTCGATAGCGTTTATTATCTGTTAGCCCGCATCGGTGATGCAAAATCTGTCGAAGTTCTTCGCAATGTCGCGGCCACCGAAGATCCCAAGGAATTTGCTCGAGTCATGTTCGCTCTGTCCTACTCGCCTTCTAGGGAAGTAGATAAGGTGATGTTAGATATTGCTACTAAGAACGCCAAACGCGCAGCGATCGTTGGTGTCTATGGCGATCGCCGCATGGTCATCGGACCCAAGGGCTATGGAGATATCAGTAGTAAAGATCAGTTGGACTTTGCTGAAGCCATGCTCAAGCTCACACTCGAGCCTCGTATTATCAAACTACTTGGCACCATCCATGAAGCGCGCGCGCTGCGTGCCCTGATGTATTGCTTGGAAAAAGGTGTTGGATCTGCCGCCGATAGCATTGTTGCCAATGCTGAGGGCATGGAGAAACTCAACCCGGATGATGCTAAGATTGCCGCTGAAACCTTGCGCAGACTCATCGAATACATCGAGGTTTCCCATCTGCGTGGTGGCATCAAAGCTCACATGAGCAAGGACGACAATTACACCGGGTGGAAAGCCCTCCAAGCCCGTGCCGGTAAGTGCCTGCTCAAGTTTCACAAACCCGAAGCCGCACCCATCCCCACATTCGATGGCTTGGATCTCGATCGCTAAAAGAAATTATCAGATCATGAAGTCACTCGTATCTGTATGTCTCGGCGTATTTCTGTTAGGCTTCTCGCATGCCGCCGTAACCCCACCCAACGTCGTTGTCATTTTCATGGACGATATGGGCTATGGCGATATCGGTCCTTTTGGTGCAACCAAACAGAAAACTCCAAACCTCGATCGTATGGCGAAAGAGGGGATGAAGCTGACATCTTTTTATGCGGCTCCTGCATGTTCCGTTTCCCGTGCCCAGCTTTTAACAGGTTGTTACGGGCCTCGTATTAATGTGCCATGGGTCTACATGCCCGTTAGTTCAGAGGGATTGAATCCTAAGGAGATAACCATTGCGGACCATCTCAAAAAACTTGGCTACGCAACGATGTGCATCGGCAAATGGCACGTCGGCGATCAGCCCGAATTTCTCCCCACGAAACAGGGCTTCGATCACTACTTTGGGATTCCTTATTCGAATGACATGCAGCGCACGTCCACGGAATCCGGCCTTCGTGTCACTCCGTTGCTGCGCGATGACAAGGTCACCAAACTTCTGACCGATGAAGAACAATCCCGTATCGTTGAAAGCTACACCGATGAGGCGATTAACTTTATTTCTAACAATAAAGAAAAACCGTTTTTCCTCTACCTCCCTCACACCGCAATCCACACTCCTATCTATCCGGGAAAAGCGTTTCAGGGAAAATCTAACAACGGTCAGGTAGGTGATTGGATCGAGGAAGTCGATTGGAGTACCGGCCGTATTCTCGACACCTTGCGTGAGCTCAAGCTCGATAAAAACACCCTCGTTATTTTCACTAGCGATAACGGCCCGTGGTTGATCAAAGAAAAAGACAGCGGAAGTGCAGGTCCTCTGCGTGGCGGAAAAGGTAGCACATGGGAAGGCGGTGTCCGCGTTCCAACTCTCGCCTGGTGGCCCGGAAAAATTCCCGCTGCTTCATCGGTCGATGCCGTTGCAGGAACGATCGATCTTCTACCCACGATCGTCACGATTGCCGGTGGGGCTGTCCCAGCGGAGCCTATCATCGATGGTCGTGATATCTCGCCCCTGCTATTGGGAAAATCAAAACAGTCACCGCGTGAAGCTCACTATTATTTCAAGGGATACAATCTTGAGGCTGTTCGCCAAGGTCCGTGGAAACTCGCCTTAGCTCCTCAAATCGAAACCATGGGTAGGAGCTTTGATGATGATGCAAAAGGTTCAGAACCGCGTCTCTATCATCTCGACGAAGAAATTGGCGAGCGCACCAACGTGGCAGCACAGAACCCTGAGATAGTCGCAAAACTCACCGCACTCGCAGAAAAGATGAAAGCGGATATCGGCAAGGCCGATGGACCTGTGTCGCGTCCTGCGGGAAAAGTTAAAAATCCCCAGCCGCTTTATCCTTCAGAGGGTAAAAAGCCCAAATAATGTCGCAAAACGCGTCTTCACATCGAAAAAATGGTCCCGTCAGGAATCGAACCTGAAACTACGGCTTCGGAGACCATCGTCCTATCCATTGGACCACGGGACCTAATTTTGGTGTGAGGCGGCAGTATTTACCCCCGACGCTATGCCAATGCAAGCACATCGTACCTCGTAAACACGGGTGTTCCTGGTTCTTGGTTCCTAGTTCTTGGTTCGAATATGCTAAAGCGCGAAGCCCAACTAAGAACCAAGAACTAGGAACCAAGAACTTTTCTTCCACTCTTCAGCCTTGCCCCTTGGCATGGATTGGGCTACTCAGCCGCTCGTTATGCCTATCGCAACTCCTGCCCAATACGCCGCCATGCTCGATGCCGCCCAGAAAGGCGGATATGCTTACCCAGCCATCAACGTCACTTCACTCACCACGATCAACGGTGCGCTCAAAGCCTTTTCCGAAGCGAAATCTGACGGCATCATCCAGGTTTCGACCGGTGGTGGCGAGTTCGCTTCCGGCACGGCCGTGAAAGACGCTGCCTTCGGAGCGATCATTCTTGCCGAGGCCTGCCATCTTCTTGCGGAGAAACACGATGTCCTCATCGCCCTCCACACCGATCACTGCCACCCGGAAAAAGTTGAGAGCTTCCTAAAACCTCTCCTCCAAGCTTCACGCGAACGCGTCGCTGCCGGCAAGGGCCCGTTGTTCCAATCCCACATGTTCGATGGCTCAGTCGTCGACCTGAAAGAAAACCTCCGCATTTCTAAAGAGCTTCTCAAAGAGTGCGCCGAGCTCGGTATCATCCTCGAAGTTGAAGCAGGTTGTGTCGGTGGCGAAGAAGACGGTCACGACACATCAGGTCTTCCTATCGAAAAACTTTACACCACACCGGAAGACATGGTCGAAGTTTACGAAGCCCTCCATGGTATCGGCCGATTCATGTTCGCAGCCACTTTCGGAAACGTTCACGGTTCCTACAAACCCGGTGCCGTGAAACTCAAGCCCTCCATCCTCCGTGACGGACAAGCCGCAGTCATCGCCAAATACGGACAAGCCGCAGAAATGGATCTCGTTTTCCACGGCGGTTCTGGAACCTCCAGCGAAGACCTTCAGGAAACTCTCGACTATGGCGTGGTCAAAATGAATATCGATACCGATACCCAATACGCCTTCACTCGTCCCATCGTCACTCACATCTGCCAGAACATCGAAGGCGTGTTGAAAATTGACGGCGAAGTTGGCAACAAGAAGCATTACGATCCACGTTCCTACCTCAAAAAAGGCGAGCAAGGCCTTTGCGATCGCATGAAACAAGCCTGTGACGAACTCCGCTCCACCGGCAAAACGATCTATAAAAAATAATCCTGGAGAGCCGTGCCTCCGGCCGGCTTCCCGAAACCTTCAACAAACCGGCGCTTCACCGAGGCGCCGGTTTCTTTTTTTTAAAGAAGCTTGTGAGAAAATTTCAGGCGTTTTGAATGGTGAAGAGTGAATGGCGAAGAGTGAAATCAAGTATATGCTTTTTTAGATTCCGATTCAGAGGCTTGAGAATCGCTCTTCTTTCACTATTCACTACTCACTATTCATCACTCTAATATCTTCCATGGACTACCCGATCACCACCGCCACCCGCCTGACACTCCCGAACGGCCTGACCCTGATCCTCGATCCCGATACCTCGGCTCCTGTCATTTCTGTTCAGGCTTGGGTCGCCACGGGCAGCATTCACGAAGGCGAAAAACTCGGCTCTGGGCTCTCGCATTTCCTCGAGCACATGGTTTTCAAAGGCACCCGCGATTTCTCGGCTGATGAGTTGGCGCAAACTGTCCAAGCGGGTGGGGGACATTGGAACGCCTACACCACTTTCGATCGCACAGTCTATTACATCGATGGACCCGCGCATTCCCTGGAAACCTTTCTCAAATGTCTAACAGGCCTGGTGTTTTTCCCAATTATTCCTGAGGCGGATTTTGAAAATGAAAAGGACGTGATCCGTCGCGAGATCGATATGGGCTTGGACGATCCCGATAACGCATCCACCCGATTACTGCTATCTACTGCATTTACCGTAGATGCGCGACGCCATCCGGTCATCGGTCACCGTCATTTGTTCGATGAAATTTTCTACGCAGATTTGAAAAACTACCATCGCAGCCGCTACACCCCAGATCGTATCCACATCGTGATCTCAGGCGATTTCGATCCCGCTCGTGCAACAGAATTGGTTGATTCTCTAACAGCCGACTGCCGCATCGTTTCCGGTCCAGAGCCATACATCCAGCGTGATCCCCAACAACTCGGTTCCCGCGAGGATTTCGATACCTTTGAAATTCCGACCAGCCGCTTGTGCATGTCATGGAAAACTCCCGCGCTTGGTCATCCAGATGTCGCTGCTTACGATATACTTGCCGCGATCATGGGTCGGGGTCGATCTTCCAGGCTTCATCGCCGCCTGCGTAACGAGAAAGAACTTGCGCTTGAGATTTCCGCTTGGACATGGACCGGCCCCAACGAAGAAGGTTTGTTCGCCATTTCAGCGGAAGCTCAGCCCGAACATCGCGACCTACTAAAAGCTGAAATTCTAAAAGAACTTCATGCCGTTCAAGCATCGGCTTTGGATGATGAAATTGAAAAAGCCAAGCGCCAAATCGCGACCTCGCAGTTCCGCAATCTCACCAGTGCATCGGGTCGTGCCTCGGATCTCGCATCGAACTGGCACGAGGCGCGCGATCTCAATTTTACTCGTACCCACCTAGCGGAAATCCAATCTGTTACCGCAGCTGATATCCGCCGCGTGTGTGCAAACCTAACAGAAAATTTACTCACGTTCACCTCGCTCGATCCGAAAGATTTCAGCGCGAAGTCTGCGAGCCAGAAAACCGCGCATACAGAGTTCGGTATCACCACGCACACCATGGCCAACGGCGTTCGCATCGCCCTGCTGCCAGATCACCGCGTACCGCTCATCCATTTCCAAGCCGCTATCGGCGCAGGTCTGGTATCGGAAATCCCTGAAAACAACGGGCTCAATCAGCTTTTTTCAACCACGCTTACCAAAGGAACCACCTCGCGCTCTGCCGATGACATCGCACTTAGTTTGGAATCCCTCGGTGCATCCATTTCCGCTTCCGCTGGTAACAACGCCCTGCTGCTGCAAGCTGGTGGCTTGGCGGTGGATTCGTCAACCATCGTCGAGATCTTCTCCGATGTTCTCCTAAATCCCACATTTCCCGAAGATGCCATCGCTCGCGAAAAAGCCTCCCAGCTTGCCGCCATCGAAGAAGCACAGTCCGATCCCCTCCATGCTTGTTTCGCACAACTCCGCCGCATCCACTTCTCTGGAAAAGGCTACGGCTTGGACTCACTGGGTAGTATTGATTCTCTAACAAAAATTGATAGGCAAAGCCTCGTCGCCCATCACACTGCTCATTTCCACGCCGCCAACCTCACCCTCGCCATCGCGGGCGATTTCGAACCAGAGGAAATGATCCATTTATTAGAAAAAAATCTGACCAAACTTCCAACTGGCTCGCCATGGAAAGCCACTGCCTCAGAAGTTGCCGCTGGAAAAATTTCCCAAATAACCCTGCCAAAAAAACAAGCCATGCTTTCCATCGCCTATCCGGGCAGTGATATTAGCGGTCCGCATCGCCATGCGTTGGGTTTTCTCCAAGAATACGCCTCCGACATGGCAGGTCCTTTGTTCGGACGTATCCGCGAAGAGCTCGGCCTCGCCTACCGCGTTGGTGCCAGTCAATTCCTTGGTTACGATACCGGCTTGTTCTTTTTCTACCTCGCCACCTCACCTGAGCAAATCGATCTCGCCCGCACCGAACTCGAAAATGAAATCCAAAAGATCGCAGAAAACGGCATCCCCGACGAAGTCTTCGAACGGGTCCGCTCCACCGTCCTTTCCGGTGCCGCCATCCAACAACAATCTCCCTCTTCAAACGCTCGCCACGCGGCCCTTGACCTCCTCTTCGGCCACCCCGCAGATACCCACCGCACTCTTCCTCAAATCTATTCCAATATGAGTGTGGAGCAGGTGAGGGAAACGGCGAAGGCGCTCTTTAGTGTCAAACCAACGACCTCACTTGTGCTAGGTGTCGAAGGTCAGAAAGCAGAGTGAGTGATAACGAGCTATTAGAATTCAGGCGATGCCGTGATGGATTGGACGATGCGCAGCGGAGTCAAAGTTTGAAGTCGATTCGCCGTAGCCAAGGCTGGGCGGACTAGAGGTCCATATCCAGCCGCACCAGGGATTCTATAAGGGACTTTTAGAAATTTTGTTAGACTATTTGCCGCAAAGATATTCCTTACGTGATTTATATGCTTACCACATGGGATAAGCAGAAAAACATGCACTAAACGGCCGCACGAACCTCGATGCGTTCAGTATTTCGGGTCATTCTTTCGGAGCCAACACCACCCAGTCGTTTGCCGGAGAGGTTTTATTTGGAAATCGTTACTTTCTTGCAACGAATCCGATGCATCGATTTTCCTTCCGCTTCCCATTGGATTTGGAAATCGGTTTTTGGATAGAAGAATGAATCATCATCCCAAGGAAGGATTTCGAATAAGTTGCTGGCATGGATTTGTTCGCAGGCGTATTCGAAATATTCCTCGTGATCTGTCATGAAAAGAAATTCACCACCCGGCAATAACGCGGTTTTTACGGCTCCTAAAAAAGGCACCTGCACAACTCGCCGCCGATGATGTTTGAACTTCGGCCACGGATCAGGACAGAGTAGGTGGATGCGTGAAACGGATGATTCGGGTAACAACCACTCGACCACATACTTCGAGTCTAACCGTAGAATTCTCGCGTTATCCAAATCCGCACGCTTGATTTTTTTTGCGACTTTTTTGCATCGACCTAACAGGCGCTCAACCCCGATGAAGTCGCGTTCGGGATGGTGTTTGGCAAGGTTGATAAGAAACGATCCGTCACCGCAGCCGAGGTCAATTTCCAACGGTCTCTCGCCTCGAATAATTTGTTCTAACTCCAACCGCTTGAAGTAATGCGGAGGAACAAACTCCTTATCGGAAATCGGGTTGCGGGAAAGGGTATGCATGGAAGAGTAGTGAATGGTGGATGGTGGATGGTGAAGAGTAAAAGCAGAGCTACGCATCATTTCACTCTTCACTCTTCATTATTCACTCTTCATGCACCCTGTTGCATGATCATCGACCATGCCGGTGGCTTGCATGAAGGCGTAGGTAATGGTTGAACCGACGAAGTTGAAACCAGCTTTTTTGAGGGCTTTGCTGAGGACATCCGACTCACGGGTTCTCGCGGCGTAATCCGCCATGGTGCGCGGGCGTTTTTTCTTTTTGCTAGGTGCGAAACCCCATAGCCACTCGACCGGATTGTCCAGCGCGAGCCATGCGCGGGCATTGTCGCGGACGGAAAAGATTTTTCCACGATGGCGAATGATGCCGGGATCATAGACGAGTTTTTCCAATTGCTTATCCGTCATCTTCGCGACTTTTTCTGGAACGAAGTTGTGAAACACTTCGCGATAACGTTCACGCTTCTGCAACACCGTCCACCAAGACAAGCCTGCTTGCGCGCCCTCGAGGCATATCATCTCAAAGAGGTAACGCGGATCATGCGAAGCAACACCCCATTCTTCGTCGTGATATTTGACGTAAAGCGGTTTATCTTCAGGAAGCCAAGGGCAGCGAGTCATAGAAGAGTGAATGATGAAGAGTGAATAATGAAAGCAGAGCGAGATATACGAGTAGTGAGGATTTGGGCGAAGCCGAAAAGGCTTGGACGGAGCGGAGCGTATGAATGATGAAGAGTGAATAGTGAAAGCAGAGCGAGATATACGACTAGTGAGGATTTGGGCGAAGCCGAAAAGGCTTGGACGGAGCGGAGCGTAGTGAATGATGAAGAGTGAATAATGAAAGCAGAGCGAGTTATACGAGTAGTGAGGATTTGGGCGAAGCCGAAAAGGCTTGGACGGAGCGGAGCGTAGTGAATGATGAAGATTGAGGGGTGAATGTTGAAAGTTCAGAAAATGAAGAGACAAGAGAATAGATCCCAACTCTTTTTTCACCATTCACTCTTCACGATTCACCATTCAAAGCAATATTGCTTTTATCCAGAAAGCCTCGTGTGACCAATCTCCCTTCTTCAACGGTGATCGTGAGCCCACCAGATTGTTGGCGATCGATGATTTTTATGGAGGTGTTTCTTAAACGTTCAATTTGTTCGAGGCGTGAGGAGTCCATTTTGCTGCCGGCGAGGCGGGGGATGATGATGGCTCGGGGGTCGACGGCATCGATGAATGGTTTTGTAAGACTGAAATCGCTTTGATGCAGGCCGGCGACGATGATGTCGGCTTTGAGACTCATCCCGCTTTGCAGCAATGCTTGTTCGCTCAAGCGCCCAGCATCGCCCAGCCAGAGAATCTTCCGGTCCTGCCAATGCAGCATAAAAATAAGGCATCGATCGTCGGCTATTGAACCAATTGATTGATCATGTGGCGAGAGCAAGACCTCTGCATTCACGCCTTTACCCAGCTCTAAGATGGTTCCGCGGTGGGGTTTGATAAGGCGGATATTCGCTTGGATTTTTTCCCAATTCTTGGCGACGGATTTATGAACTTGTGGCATGCCGAGCACGACCTGACGGACGGGGAACATTTCTCGCATGTGTTCCGGCGGGGCGATGTGTGAGGCATCTGCGTGAGTGAAAATAATCGAATCTGGACGCATTCCGAGTCGGTTGAGCGAACTGCCAACAGTTCTTTCCAACCCAAATTTTCCACCGGCATCGATCATGACGGAATTGCCCTGCGTTGAGGTGAAGCAAGCAGCCTCAGCGCCGTAATCGAGATCGTAGATGATCAGTGTGTCTTGTTTTGGCTTGTTGGTTGCCGCCCATGCACCGGGGATAGCAGCGAATGTCTCCGCGCTCCATACGCAAGAGTCTGCGACCATGGCGTTGTTGCGGTTGAGAAATTCCGCTCCTCCGCGCCAAACCGGATATATCAAGGCGGATGCCAATGAAACGGATAAAAGAACGAAAACCTGAAATACTAGAAATACCGTAGCAATCAAGGAAATCGGAGTAATGATTCCGAAGTGAAACATCGCCAAAGGAGTGGATCCCACAGAGGCTGCAAGTGAAACCGCAAGGCTGTTTGCCATGTATTCGCGAAATGCTAACCACTTGGATTGTAGCCAGGTTAACTCGCTGTGCGGTAAAAGTTCTTCTTTCTCCGCGATCCAATCAAAACAGCGGCGTGCGAGGGTCGTTCCAATGCCTATCGCAGCGACCACGCCATAGGAAAGTTGCACGCCGGGAAATCGAATGATCCCGGGATTCCACAGCATCGCAAATAGCAGTACGGCACCGAGCGAGTTGAGGAGATCGGGACGTCGGTGAAAAATGAACGCCCCAAGAAAAACGGCGCTCATCCACGCCGCGCGCAAGGCCGCAGGTCCGTTTCCGGTCAGCCATACATAACCGAACATCGCGAAAATGATGACGGGAATTGCCCAACGACGCGGGCATCTGAGAAGGCTGAGTAATCCCCAAAGAATTCCGCCAACCATGGTGACGTGGAGACCGCTTACAGAAAAAACATGCAGAGTTCCGCTTTCAAAAAAGGCTCGGATTAGACCAAGTGAATCTGGCGATTTTTCACCAATCACGACTGCGCGTATGACTTTGGCGGCGGTGCTGTTCGGATCGATCCCAGCTACGATACTCTCTCGGAATGTGGTTTTGAAGTCGGCTTTCATCCTAGAAATCCGGCTTATCCAGCGTTGCTCGCGCATTTCGCTGGCACGAAATGAGCCGATGATTCCCTCGTTACGCATCATCGCCATCCGATCCGGCGTGCCTGGATTGCGCGAGGGCTCGAGTGGTTTAAAAACTCCATGTGAAATTAGCTCCGTTCCAGCTGGTGGAGGTTCGCCGGCGCCGAGCCACTGAACTTTTACATCTGGTAAATTCGCACGTCGCACCAGCGCGGTAGCATACCAACGATGATTTTCTCCTTTGGCGTCCTCTAATAATCTAGCTTCGATGCGTTGAGTTTTTTGATTGGCAAGCCATGCTTCTCCGGATTTTTGATGTGCGTCTCGGACGTGAGCATTGGTGAGAATACACGCGGCCAAAGAGAGGGTTACAAGCGCAATTTGCCAATGGATTAGCCAAGCGTATAGCAATGAAAATCCAACTGCCACAGACCAACCTAAACCTAAATAAATATTTTCTAACAAAATAATCAAGACGCATCCAGCAGCGATGACAAACAACGGCCGCTTAGCCCAGAAGTGAAAAAATTTTCCTGCGGGATTCAATTGGGGGAGTGGGGGGTAGGGGAGTGGTTATTTCAAATCAGCAATAGGAAATCATCAATCAGAACGAGGAACTAGGTGTGCCTCTTGCAGAATGGATTTACGATTGATAATTCGGATAAGAAGATTCTAACGAATCAGGTATCATGTATTTGTGCATCCAATTCGTGGATCTTGGTCCGAGCGTTCGCGGAGTGGCGGGTTTCCGGGAAGAGCTCGATGATTTGATCTAGGATTGTCCTTGCGTTTGCGTGGTCATGGAAATCCTCTTGGTAAATCTCTGCCAAGCGAAACATGAGAAAGGCGACGTCGTCGATTTCCCAATTTTGACTTTCGATAGCCTCACGCAATGTCGCGAGTGCGGCTGGTGGGTTTTCTTGGTGATGCCTCTGGATCTTGGCGATCTCTGTCCATGTCATGCGGTTGCTCGGATCTTTTGTCGCCGCGAGTTTGAATGATTCGATCGCACCGTCCCAATCGCCTTGCGCCATTAGAACGCGTGCATCGTGTAATGGATCTGCCTCGACTTTTTCGTTGTTTTCATATACTGCAGACGAAACTTTATTTGCCAGCAGCGGTAGGATCTGTGTGGCAAAAACGATCCCGACGAGGCCAGCGCTCAGAAAGGTGAGTAAAATCCCCGAGAAAATCCGCTCTCCCTCCATTCCATTTAGTTTATTTTGTAACTTACGCGCCTCTTCCTCGGTCTCTGTATCGTAGCGTAGTTTCTCAATTTCGACTCTCAGTTTTTCTGCATCATTTCCAGATTGGTCAAATTTATACCAGCTCACTGCAACCAGCAGAGTCAATACAGCAATGGCAATATATTTTACAGCAATGGCAATGTATTTCAACATGGGTAAAATTTTGAATAACGAAAATTTAAGCTAAAGCCGAATGTTAGTCTTTTAAATGTTCAGTGCAATATTCTTTTCCATCTGAGGTCATGCGGAATTCCAATTCGGGATTGCTGAGGTCGGTGCGGTCGCATTCGGCGCAGCGGTGAAACGCATTTTCATCCACGTTGGCGTTTTTTTGAAATTTTCTGCGTCGTTGTCCAGCGGCAACGACACGTGCCTGGCCGCGCATGGCGGGTATGCCGGCCCAGAGCACATAGTTTGCTAAGGCCAAGAGCCAGTAGCCGAAGTATGAGGGGTTGCTGATAATTTGAATGACGATGAATATTCCTGATAATATCGCTAACCAACGAACCTGAACGGGGATGATGAAAAATAACAAAAACTCCACTTTCGGAAATAAAGTAGCGAATACCAAGAAGGAGGAAATGTAGATGTAGATGCCATTTCCTGTTGGATTATCCGGGTAGAGAAAATTGGCCAGAAGGAGGCCGATGTAGCCTGTGTAGTAAAACAAGCTGGTGCGGAATACGCCCCAGGCGTTTTCGATGGCATCACTCATCATGAAAGCCACCATCACCATGAAAAATAGAAATAAGGCGCCAATAGCATCCAGACCGCTCATGCCGCTGCTTGCGAATAAAAACGTCACCAGCCGCCAGACCTCGCCGGCGAGAATTTTATCACGATCAAAATCCAAAACCTGACCAATGGTTGGGCTGACAATTTGCAGCAGATAAACCATCACGTGAAAAATCGCATAATACCGCAGGAATCCCGGAAAGGAGATCCAGCCAAATTTTCTTTCCCATTTACCAAGAAATTGCATCTCCGAGACAGTTGCCCAGCTTCGCCTGATTGACAAGCCCCTCTCTCAGAGACATTTTCCCTGTGTGTCCGAAAACGTCCTGCATTCGCCGCTAGAATCCACCCACCTCGCGCTTGGCGCAAAGCTCATCCCTTTCGGCGGTTGGGCGATGCCAGTGCAATACACATCTATTCTTAACGAACACGCCGCTGTTCGCGAAAAAGTTGGAGTGTTTGATATTTCCCATATGGGCCAGGTTTTCGTGACCGGAGAAAATCACCTCGCGTGGTTAGACCGTATGTTGACGAACAATCTTTCCAAGCTTCAGCCCGGTGAAGGTCAATACACGATCATGCTCAATGAAAAAGGTGGGGTGATCGATGACCTCATCGCCTATCGAATTTCCGCAGATGAGACCTTGCTAGTCATCAACGCATCGATGATTCCCGAGGATGTCGCATGGATGGAGCAACATCTCGAAGGGGGAGTGAGCCTACGCAACGAATCGGATGCATGGGCAGGGATTGCCATTCAAGGACCGGATGCGGTGGCAACATTTGCAAAACTTTTTCCCAACGAAACCCTGCCGCCGCGCAACGGGATTTCGAAAACCGCTAGTGGAGAAATTGTCTGTCGCACCGGATATACTGGAGAAGACGGCTATGAGTTCTTCTGCCCCGCGGCTCAAGGCATCCATTTCTTCAATGCCTTCATCAATGCCGGCGCCACGCCATGCGGTCTCGGCGCGCGCGATACGCTGCGTTTGGAAATGTGCTATCCGCTCAACGGCAACGACCTTTCTCCCGAACGCACACCCATCGAGGCTGGGCTAGGTTTCTTCTGTGATCTGGAGAAACCAGACTTCATCGGCAGGGAGGTTCTCCTCGCTCAAAAACAAAACGGCCCGCCAACCAAGCTCACCGCCATCGAGCTCACGGAAAAAGGTCCGCCACCACGCCCGCACTACGCCGTCTTAAACGCCGCAGGTGAAACCATCGCCGAGCTTTCCAGCGGTGTGCTTTCCCCATCTCTAGCCATTGGAATTGCTATGGCTTATCTGCCTGCAGCCAACTCAAAAATCGGCACACCTCTCAAGATCGATGTAAGGGGGCGACAATTTGCTGCCATTACCGTGAAAAAACCCTTTCTTAAATCCACTCAATCATCCAAAAAACCATCCGCATGAGCGCTTCCGAAATTCCAGCCGACCTTCTTTTCCAATCCTCCCACGAATGGGCACGCATCGATGGCGACATCGCCACAATAGGAATTTCCGATCACGCCCAAGCCGAGCTGACCGATGTGGTGTTTGTTGAGCTGCCACCGATTGGCAAGAAAGTTGATGCCGGGGATCCAACCGCTGTGGTCGAATCCGTGAAAGCTGCCTCAGATATCTACTCACCGCTTTCTGGTGAAGTTGTCGAAGTCAACCCAGCCGTTGAAGGCGATCCATCCTTGGCGAACACCGCGCCTTATGGAGATGGTTGGATTTTCAAAATCAAAATTTCCAAGCCAGATCAAATCGCTGGATTGCTCACTCCGAGCGCTTACGGCGCATTGATTGGGTGAGCGGCTGCTGCCGGTTCCTAGTTCTTGGTTCTTGGTTTGACTCCGCTTCGCTCCGTCCAAGCGGTCAGGACTTTGTCTTTAGCTGAATGCTCGCTGGCGTTGACTCGGCTTTGATCTCGCCCTCCCTCCTACGCTAAAAAGCTACGGCGGACTATACCGGCGATCCCCTGCGGGCGCGCGTCGCACTCACGTCCATGTCGTTCCACTCCATTGTGGTTCTTGTTTCGAATATCTGGAAGCGCGAAGCCCAACTAAAAACCAAGAACCAGGAACTAAGAACTCTCTCTTTTCTAAAAACTAACATCACGGAAAAGCTTACTTTTTACCATCGACTACTAAATATGCCGTAGTTTTTGAATTGACGATACCATATCGTGATTTAGTCTCGCGGCTGTTGCTTCTAAAAATTCCCTCATGCGTTGCGTCCAATGCGGTTCTCAAAAAGACAAAGTTCTCGATTCCCGTTCGTCGAAAGACGGGACGACGATTCGTCGTCGTCGCGAATGTTTGAAGTGTGGATATCGCTACACGACCTACGAGCAGATCGAGCGTACGGAGTTGCGGGTTGTAAAACGCGATGGGGCACGCGAATCGTTAAACCGCGAGAAAATCATGAGCGGTCTGATCAAGGCATGCGAGAAGCGACCTGTCTCGATGGAGCGTTTGGATCGAGCGGTGGAAGAAATTCTAACAGATCTTCACAAGGATCACCTCAGCGAAGTGCCATCGGCATCAATCGGTGCCAAGGTGATGGACAAGCTTCACGAGATCGATCCCGTGGCGTATGTGCGTTACGTTTCAGTTTATCGTCAGTTCGAAAACGTGAACGAGTTTATCGCCGAGATTCAATCGCTCTCCCGCCGAGCAGCGAGAGATACTTTCCAACGCCGTTTGTTCAAAGAATGACGAACCGCCATCCCAGATATTAAACCATCCAAATAAACTCCGTGATTTCATTTATTAACCAACGCCCCGCGATTCAGATCGGTCCCTACCAGGTGCTCGATTATGATACCGATTGGCTGGAAGATGCGATCCTGCGCGCGGCCAAGGAAGCCGATCATGAAAATTTTTCTATGGCTCCGGAGATTCGTCAAGGAGTTGAGATGTATCTGGAAAGCAAATGCTCGCTACGTTTGTTGCATCTCGAAGATCTGTTCGAGCGTGTGCGTAAAATGTTGGTGAAAATCGGTTGTGCGCCGATCGCCGACAAACTCCAACCTCTCGCACCACCCGTCACAGTCTCACTCGTTCATACCGCCAATGCCGCGGGCAACGGCTTTGAACTCGCGTTTTTTGAAACTCTTCGCAACGAACTCAGTGAGCTCCGTGAAGCCGGCGCGGAAAAAGTTCATTTCACCGGCCTGCGTGAAAGCGCTCAAATTTTGCGCGGTAAATCGAAATGGAACAAACATTGCGACGCGCTGTTAGAAGAAATCAGAGTTTTCCTAGCTGCATGCGATCGCGAGTCAGAGGAATTTTCGCGCGCGTTGTCGTTGAGTATTGAATGATGAATAGTGAGTGGTGAAGAGTGAAATAATCCAGAAGACTCTGCTCACTCATTTTTCGAAGTTCACTATTCGCTATTCACCATTCTCCTCACTTCCACAAAATACGCGCCGTGTTCTTTTTCATCGGCTCTTGTAAGCCAGGTTTTCAACATGGCTGGCCCAGCTTCAAGTTTGACTCGGAATGTCGCTTTTATGGCAGATTTCTCGATGACTTGGCTATTATCGAAGTCACCGATCGTGAGTCGGGCTTTGACGCAATCCATGGCTTTTTCCAAATATGAGGGCCAGCGATAGAGTGTGATTTCATATTCACCCGCTTTTTTCACATCGACCGCCCACGGGCCGTTAATCAGGTCGCCGCGTAGGACGTGTTTCTGATTCCATGCGGCTTGCCCAGTAGGCATGAGCCAGTCATGACTCATGAGCGTCATCGGGTTTTCCTCGCTGCCAATATGGAAACGTGAGGTTTGTTCCATGTCGGTTTTGAGCGATGCCCACCAAGCTTCGTAATCGCTACGTAGTTTTTCAACCACCTTGGGCTGATCCGCGGCGATGTCGGTTTTTTGGCCGGGATCGGCTTGGATGTCGTAGAGTTGCTTGCCGTCGACCAAACGCCATTTTTGATTCATGCAGGCAGAATTGTCCCATTTAGGCGGGAGAAATGTACGTTGGACGTGAACGAAGAGTGTGCGATCCGGCCAGATTTCTTCTTGAACACCTTGAAGAGGTTGGGTCAATGGCAAGCCATCAACGATCGGACCTTCTGGTTTTTTCAGTTCAAGCAAATTGACCAGTGTGGGTAGAACATCGATGTGTGCGGAAAGTTCCGTCGCATCACGACCTCCTGTTAGATTTCCTTTAGGCCAGTGCCAAAAGCAAGGCACGCGATGTCCACCATCCCATGCCGAGCCTTTCCAACCTCGCATTCCGGCATTGAAGTAGGGATACTTTGCCTTTTCATCAATATAGCCAGCACTTGTGCCGTTGTCGGTCATAAAGATCAGTAAGGTGTTTTCTGCGAGCCCGAGATCGGTAAGTTTTTTACGGAAACGTCCGAGGTTTTCATCGATGTTGGTGATCATTCCGTAATACTTTGCTAATTCATCCGGTATTCCCGCATCTCGGTAGGGTTTAGCGTAAGCATCGGACACATTGTGTGGCGAGTGCGGGGCATTGGTGGCGAGATAAAGAAAGAACGGCTTGTCGCGCTTTTTCTCAACGTAACGCGACGCCTCTCGGAACCAAACATCCGTGCAGTAACCTTCGTATTTTTTCCACTCGCCGTTGGTTAAGTAAGTGTCGTCGGAGTAATCGTTTTCCCAGTAATCCGCACCGTTTCCAATGCCGCCGCCTAGGTGTTGAATGGTATGCTCGAAACCCTGATCCTGAGGGCGAAACGGGTAGTTATCGCCGAGATGCCATTTGCCTATCATGGCTGTGGTGTAGCCGTTTGACTTGAAAACTTCCGCCATGGTCAGCTCTTTGGGGTTCATCAATGACCGACCGTTGATCGTGTGCCACACGCCTGTGCGGGTGGAATAGCGACCTGTCAGCAAGGCCGCGCGCGTGGGTGAGCAGGTGGGATCGACATGAAAATTGGTGAGCCGAATGCTCTCACTGTGAAGCTTGTCGAGGATCGGAGTTTTGATCACGGGATTTCCGTGCGCTGCGATTTCGCCGTAACCTTGATCATCCGTGATGATGATGATGACGTTCGGTTTGGTTGCGGTTTGGGCAAATGCAGGAGCGATCGAGTGGAACGCTAGGGACAGGCAACACAGTACAAATGAACGGCTTTTAGGCTTCATAATGAGAGAATTAAACGGAGGTGTGTGAGGGCTCAATGATGAAACCGCTTATCCAGATATTCCAGTAGTTCGCGTCTTGTTGGAAAGCCGTGTCTTGGTGAGTGTGCAGGTTGGGGTGTGTGAGTCCAGTTAGCGGATAAATTGATGGAATGTAGTTTCCGGGTGGGAATACCAAGGGCTAATGCGTCCATGAGCATTTCATCTTCGTGATCGTCGCAAGCGCATAATAATGCGTCCGCCCATTCGAGGATGGCGAGAGATTGAGAAGATGCGAGGAGGGGATATGTCGCAAGTGAAACACTGAGTAGGGTATTACGTAGCGATGAGGTTTCTTCATCGAGGAATGGATCAATATGTGGCAAAAGCACAATGGTCGGAATACGAAGCTCAATGCAGGTTCGTAATAAAATGAGTTCAAGTTTTGTATCGGCACCAGAAATGACGATCATATTTGAACCGAGTAAATCTCTCACGGTCTCCAGTTCGGCACGAATCGCCATCGCAAAACTTGCATGATCCTTCACCTCCGCTGCTGCGGCGAAGCCGAGTAGTTTCGCAGACATCTCAATCCTCCACGACGATTTTCTTGGGATCCCAATCGACGGTTGGAAGCTTCATGTCTAGGCGCTTCATCGTATCGACCATGATGCGCGCGACGCATAAGTTGCGATACCACTTGCGGTTCGCAGGTACGACATACCAAGGTGCGTGTTCGGTGGAGGTCTTGGAAAGGAGATCTTCGTAGGTTTTCATGAAATCATTCCAGAGCGCGCGGTCTTTGAGATCGTCGGGATGAAATTTCCAATGCTTATCGGGGTTTTCCAGTCGGGAAACGATACGGCGTTTCTGCTCATCTTTGGAAATGTGCAGGTAGATTTTCACCACCGTTGTGCCTTCTTCGGCGAGCATGCGTTCGAAATCGACGATGTGCTGGTAGCGCTGTTTCCAAACTTTATCCGGAAACAACTTTTTCACCTTCACCGCAATAACGTCCTCGTAGTGGCTGCGGTTGAAAATAACCATCTCGCCATTGCGCGGAACTTTTTCATGTACCCTCCAGAGAAAATCCCGGGCTAGCTCTTCTTCGGTCGGCTTTTTAAATGAACGAACGTGGATTCCTTGTGGGTCAATCCTTGAAAACACGTGCTTCACGCAGCCGTCCTTGCCGCCCGTATCCATCGCTTGCAAAACGAGTAAAATCCGATGCTTGTTCTGTGCATAGAGGACTTTTTGCAGGTATTGGAGTTCGTCCTGAAGGTTGTCAAAAGCCTTTGCGCTGTCGTCTTTTCCTCCTTCTTGGAACAAGGCACGTTCGTCCGAATCGATTTTTGCGAGATCGACTTTTGAACCTGGTTTCACCAAGTATCTTTCTAAAGCTCCGCTGACTGGCATGATTGTTTATCTCCCCGTGACATCGATGTGACAAGCCTTGTCTTGATATTAGTCGTTCTTGTCACACATTCAGGATTGTAAAATGGCTTAATCATATCTCATATCGGGCATGGCGCTAGCAGGGGAAAAACGTTCACTACCTACCGACGATAAGACGACTTTGTTCACGGCGCTGCATATTGGCGCAAGTTCGGTTTCAATGATGATCGCAGAACGAACCAAAGATGGAAATTTTTTGCCCATCGATTTTCTCGAGCAGCCAGCGCCACTCGCTCACGATGTATTTGGTGGAAATATAATCTCAAATGCCACCACCGAGCGCATCGTTTCCATCATCCGTGGTTATCAGCAAAATTTGGCTGAACTCGGGTTGGACCCCTATAGTTTCACCCGCGCTGTTGCGACCAATGTGCTCCACGAAGCAACCAATCATGAGGCTGTGCTCAACCGCATCCGCGTTGCCTGCCGCGTGCCCGTTTCCATGATTGATGATGGTGAAATGACCCGTCTGATTTATCTCAAGACTCGGCGACGCATCCAGCACTTGCCAGCCATGACGCAGCGCACCGCGTTGGTTGTACACGTCGGTCCAGGCAACACCCGCGCCCTGCTTTTCCAAGAAGGCCTGATCACTCGCTATACGAGTTATCGCATGGGCACTCACCGTACCCGCGAGGCAGTAGAAGCTTCCCATGCCGAAGGCCCGTCTCTGTTACGTGTTATACGCGAACATGCTGCGGGAAATTTAGCGCAGCTTCGTCATGACTATTCGGATGTTTCCATCGATGGAATCGTTCTTATCGGTTATGAAATTCAATCGGTTGCGAGCTTCGTCACAAAAAGCAACGAGGCATGTTCGTTGAAAAAACTGCGCAACTTCACCACAGATGCCGCCGCCCTAACAGATCTCGAAGCCGTCAAACGTTTCCAGCTCGATTATCAAACCGCCGAGGCTTTGATTCCCGCTCTCGAGATCAATCTCGCCATCGCTGAAACGCTTTCACTGAAAGAAGTTCATATTCCTGTTAGCGAATACGAACAAGGCCTCCTCCATGATCTTTTAGCATCCAGAGAATTAGGTGATACGTTCGCGGCCGAAGTGCTGCGCTCCGCCCGCATCCTTGCAGATCGCTACCAGTCAGATCCCGGTCATGGCGAATATGTTGGAAAACTTTGTGAACATTTTGTCGCAAACCTCCATGATCTTCATCAGCTCGATGAACATGATATCCTCTTATTGAAAGTCGCGGCGATCCTGCATGAGGTCGGCACCTACGTCAGCCCACGCGCTCATCACAAACATTCCGAATACATCATCCTGAACTCGGAAATTTTCGGATTGGATCGCATGGATGTCACCATCGTGGCATTGGTTTCACGTTACCATCGACATTCAGTGCCGCGCATGGATCACCCTGCCTACGCAGCCCTCACGGCAGAAGAGCGCATCCGTGTTTGTAAACTCGCCGCCATCCTACGTGTGGCCGATGCGCTCGAACGCACTCATGCCCAACGCGTTTCAAAAATCGAAATCACACGTTCCTCTGGCAAGCTCCACATTCGCTTAGTCGGGCTGGAAGATGCCGCCATCGAACGCCTCGCCATGGACGCAAAAGCCGATCTCTTCGAACAGGTCTTCGGCCTCAAAGTCATCGTCGACGAAGATAACTAATCTTAGAATTTAAATTTAATATTTAAAGTTTCCAAAACATCATGCCCGAATATCACAACCGCGAACTCTCCTGGCTCGAATTCAATCAGCGTGTACTCGATCAAGCGTTGAAAGCTACTATGCCCCTTTTGGAGCGAGTGAAATTCCTCGCTATCACCGCATCCAACCTCGACGAGTTTTTTCAGGTCCGCGTTGGTTCGCTGATGCTGCAAAAACGCAGTGGTAGAAAAACTCGCGATAACTCCGGCTACACCCCAATCCGTAATCTCGCGGCAATTCGTGATCGGGTTTTGAAAATGAACGAGGATCAATACCGACTCCTCAATCAGGTGCTTATTCCCGCTCTTGCGGAAAAGGGAATTCTTTTGCTCTCCGTAGAACAACTCACTGATACGCAACGTGCCCAAACCGCTGCCATTTTTGAGGACAACATATCGCCGCTCCTCACGCCCTTGGCGGTCGATCCAAATTCTCCTCCTCCAATCGTTCCTGCATTGCATAACATCATCGCTTGTCGATTGTTAGATCCGAGCGATCAAACCAATCGCCATGTCTTAATTCCGATTCACGACAATTTACCTCGTAGAATTTCCGTCCATACCGATGACGAAAAGCATTCGTTTATCCTCATTGAGGATCTTATCGCCGCAAACGCGGATCGCTTGTTTCCCGGGGAAAAAATAACCGCTAGCACGGTATTTCGTGTGACCCGCAACGGAGATATAGCGGTCGAGGAAGAAGATGCCACGGACCTCGCGGATGAAATGGAAGATGTGCTGACTGCGCGTCGTTTCGCCGATACGGTTCGCTTGGAAATTTGCGCCGATGCGCCGCGCGACCTGTTTCAAATGATCCGCACCGCAACTGGAACCACTCCGCAGGAAATCTTCCATCACAATGGTCCGCTCGGTTTAGCCTCGTTTATGGAGCTCGCGTTTCTTCCAGGCTTTGATCATTTGCGCGACGAAGAATGGCCCGCACAAAATAGCCCTGCAATTGCGCCCGGCGCATCGATGTTTGAAACCATCGCCGCTAGCGACGTGCTGCTATTCCATCCTTACGAATCGTTCGATCCCGTCATCCGCTTGATCGAAGAGGCCGCTATTGATCCTGATGTTATTGCGATCAAACAAATTCTTTATCGCACGGCTCGTCAGTCACGTATCATCGATGCGTTGATCAAAGCCGCTGAGAACGGTAAACACGTCACCGCATTGGTTGAACTGAAAGCTCGCTTCGATGAGGCTCGCAACCTAACTCGTGCCGATGAACTACAACGCGCTGGAGCGCAAATTGTTTACGGAGTGAAAAACCTCAAAACTCACGCGAAAATCTGTCTTATCGTTCGTCGTGAGTCCGGCAGTCTGCGTCGTTACGTCCATCTCGGAACAGGAAATTACAACGAGACTACTTCACGCCTTTATACCGATCTATCCTACCTCACCTGCAAATCGGAATACGGCAACGACGCATCGCTTTTGTTCAATGCCGTGACAGGCCGATCCAAACTTCTTCGCTTCCAACGCCTCATTCCCGCTCCCTCCGCAATGAAGCCTCGGTTGTTAGATTTAATCGCGGGAGAATCGGAGCGTGCCAAACAAGGCTTACCCGCAAAAATCATTGCCAAAACGAACTCGCTCCAAGACCCCGATATCATCGCCGCACTCTACTCAGCATCTCAAGCCGGGGTCGAAGTGCAACTCAATGTCCGCGGCATCTGCTGCCTCATTCCTGGTGAAAAATTTTCCAAACACATCGAAGTCGTTTCTGTGATCGATCGCTTTCTCGAACACGCTCGTCTTTTCTATTTCCACCAAGGCGGCGAACCTGAAGTCTTCATCGCCTCGGCTGACTGGATGACCCGCAACCTCGAAAAACGTGTCGAACTAATGATCCCAATCGAGGACAAAGCCATCAAGCGTCGCTTGGTGAAAATTTTGGAAACCTATTTCAAAGACAATCAAAATGCCTATCGCATCCAGGCCGATGGTAGTTCAAAGCCCATCACCGCAAAGAAAGGCGACAAGCCGTTTCGCGCCCAAGAATATTTTCATACGCAAGCCAAACGCGCTGCCAAAGCCCGTGAACACGAGCGCTCCATGACCTTCGAGCCTCACGTTCCGCAGGATTAGTGTGGCGGGGGATAATGGATGATTAAAGATCGCTGAATGAGATCCCATTATAGCATCGTAATGCCTAAAACTCATCTCATGAATATGAATCGAATTTTCTCCATACTATCCATTGTCCTTCTCTCCGTTGCTTCGATGGCAAGCGCCTCCGAGAAGTTGTTAGAATTTAAAAAAACCATTCTTATCCTTGGTGATAGCATCACTCAAATGGGAGATTATGTGACAGACTTCGATGCATGGCTGGTAAAAAAATATCCCGATCGGCGCTTTACCGTCATCAATGCAGGAGTGGCTAGTGAAACGATCTCTGGACTCAGCGAGGATAACCATGCCGGCGGCCGTTTTCCGAGACCTGACCTGCATGAGAGATTGGAACGCGTCCTTGAGAAAACGAAACCCGATCTCATCATCGCCTGCTACGGAATGAACTGCGGCATCTATAAAGAACTGGATGATCAAAGAGCCGCACGCTTCCAGGAAGGCAATGTGAAATTGCGAGCCGCTGCAAAAAAATACAACGCCGAGGTCGTGCACATGACTCCACCAATTTTTGACAATCACGGCAAGCCCGGCTTCGATTACGACACGGTGCTTGGTGCATATTCAGCTTGGATGGTGAAACAACGAGACAATGGTTGGTACGTTGTGGATCTTCACTCGGATATGCGGAAAAAGGTCGATCTTGCGAAAGCAAGCGATCCGAAATTCACCGTGCAAAAAGATACGATTCATCCCGACGCCGCGGGTCATTGGATGATGGCACAACCTTTGATCGCGTTCTTTGGTGACACGACATCAGCTCAATTGGCTTCTGCGAATGACTTGCTTGATGCTGCGAGACTCGTTGCAGTTAAACAAAGAATGCAATTTTATCAGAAGGCGGTTCACGCAGAAACCAAACCGCTACGACCCGGTGTTCCACAGGGGGGGACTCTTGAGTCTGCCGCTGCAGAGGCGAAGAAACTCGAGGATATCATATACACTATTAAGTCGTAAAACTGATAGTCAGGCAGATGCATGGCTTTGGAATGATAAGTAATGCCGCCTTGGGCGTTTGACGTTGTCGCTTTGCTGCCTCTTAAAAGGATTTTGTGCTTCATACCTTTCGCCAGATTGCATAAATTACAACCTAGAACTACGTCTACTAATATATGGATTCCCCACTCAAAACCATTCTACTCTCTGCTGTCTTATGTGCCCATGCATTTGCAGCAGAGACCGTGATTAAAGATAAGCAAGGCATGGATTGCCATGTTTATACTCCAGATCCCATAGTCCCCGCGAAAACCTATCAACTCGTCGTCGGCGTCCATGGTGCTGGTGGTAAAGGTAATGGCGCGGCTGGTATGAAAGGTTGGGCGAATCGTGGAGATGTAATCGTCATCGGCCCGTCTTTCGAAACAAAAGGCGAACGTCCTTATCAAAACGGCGATGGAATTCATGCCGAAAAACTCATCGACCTATTTGAGACACTAAAAAAAACTTACAAACTTCACGACCAAATGTTTCTTTATGGCTTCTCGGGCGGTAGTCAGTTTACGCACCGCTTCACCATGTTGAATTCCAAATGGGTTTGCGGAGTTTCCGCGCATTCCGGCGGCTCATGGGCGACAGATGGCTATGGTGAAATCAAAGCCGAAGCGAAAAAAATTCCGTTCGCGATTTCTTGTGGCGAGAAAGATACACAACTCTCCTTTGGTGGTGCTCCATATAATCGCCTCGAATGGTATGGGCGTTTTCGTGATGAAATCGATAAAAAGGATTTTTGCTACATCGGTGGAACTTGGCCCGATGTCGGCCATTCAGCATCGGCTGGCGTTTGGGACTTTACCAAACAATGCTTCCAACTCGCAACCGGCTTGCCAGGTGAATCTGCGACTCAGGAAGTCGAGATCAGCCCTAATTGGAAAAATTTGGACAAGATCAAAAAAGCTACCACAACGACCTCAGTAAAACCCAAGCCAGCAAAACATGCAGTCAACGAGACCGAACTCGATAAATTGGCACTAGCTGCCTTCGCTAAAGCCGATGCCGAGAAAGTTCCTGATGAATTATTGGTGGGATTCATGAAAAAATATCCACCATCTCTCTGGAAAAATAAGCCAGGCTCCACCAAATTGTTAGAACAATGCAAGGCTGCTGCAATCGCATGGCAGTCCGCGGCGAAAGAGAAAAATATCTGGAACAATTCGCTGAAACAGCAGTTCTCCGAATTCACCGCAGGCCTAGATATCAAGGCAGAGTAAAATTTACAACGCCTTTACACAAAGCCGACCTTTCATGGTGCTAAGCTCGCAGCGTCATGAAAACATCCATCCATTTAAAAATGCTCTGCGTTCTGTCCATCGCTATAAGCTCAGCTTTTGCCGATACTCCAAAAAACCCTCACGTCGACATACGAACTTTCCTCAACGATGCCCACGTCGTTGAAATCCAACGCGTCAACCGTGTGATTGATCAGGATGCATTTCTCAAAATGACTACTGAAAAAGGCACAATCATTCTAGATGCCCGTAGTGCCGACAAATTTGCCATGCTGCATGTTGTAGGCGCAGTAAACCTACCGTTCACCGATTTCACCGAAGAATCTCTGGCGAAAATTTTTCCCGATAAAGACACACGCATCCTCATCTACTGCAACAATAATTTCAACAACGCACCACGCGCCATGCCTTTGAAATCAGCCGGAGCTTCACTTAATATCTCCACGCTGATTTCTCTCCAAACCTACGGCTACAAAAACGTCTACGAACTCGGTGGCTACATCGATGCCAAAAATTCAAAACTTCCATTCGCGGGTAGCGATGCGACAAAATAACCATCCAACGGAATTCATTTCCCCACCCTCTCGATCATCCCAATTTTACAATCTTTGTCGCAGCTGTGACAAAGATTGTAAAATGAGCTTGGGTTCGGTGCTTGTAGATAGGGGGGTGGATGCATTGAAATTTGACCACGGGGAGTTTCGTAGTTAATTGCCAATCAAGCATTTTCCTACCTATATCCTCCCATGCCACGCCTCCGACACACAATACTGATTGTTTTACCACTCTGCCTTGTAGCGTTAGGAGGTTTGCATTTGTTACGTACGGAAAACAAAATCTCCGCATCGCAGGCACCAGCTGGCATCCCAGAAACCGTTGTCTTCAACGCCCATATACGACCTATCCTCTCGGATAAATGTTTCTCCTGCCACGGCTTCGACTCCACCACTCGTGAGGAAAATCTCCGCCTCGACACCTCAGAGGGTGCCTATGCAACTCTGGAGAGCGATAAGAAAAAACACGCGATCATACCCGGGAATCCCAAGGATAGCGTCGTCTGGCAGCGCATTATGACCACGGATGAGGACGACATCATGCCGCCGCCAGACTTTCACAAGCCTCTTTCCAATCAGGAAAAACAACTCATCACCCGTTGGATCGAGCAGGGTGCGAAATATCAAGAGCATTGGGCATTCGCTTCGATCTCAAAACCAGCTATCCCCAAAACGGACTCGAAACATCCCATCGATGCCTTCATCCGCTCTAACCTCGCGAAACACGGGCTGAAATCCTCACCCCCCGCCGAAAAAGCCACTCTTTTGCGCCGTCTTTCTCTCGACCTCACTGGCTTGCCACCGACTCCGGAGGAGCTCCAAACCTTCCTCGCCGACGAATCACCCGACGCCTACGAAAAACAGGTCGACCGCCTCCTCGCATCCCTAAGTTACGGCGAGCGCATGGCTCTCACCTGGTTAGATGCCGTTCGTTATGCTGACACCGTGGGTTATCATGGTGACCAAAACTCCCGCATTTTCCCGTTCCGCGATTATGTGATCGATTCCTTCAATTCTAACAAACGTTTCGATCAATTCACCCGCGAGCAACTCGCAGGCGATCTCATGCCTAACGCCACCGAGGAACAAAAAATAGCCACTGGATTTCTCCGTCTCAACCTCATGACTCGCGAAGGAGGTGCTCAGGAAAAGGAATACCTCGCGAAATACGCCGGCGACCGCGTTCGTGCCATCGGTGGAGCATGGCTTGGTCTAACAACTGGTTGCGCGGAATGCCACGATCATAAGTTTGACCCATTCACGATGCGCGATTTCTACTCACTCGCCGCCTTTTTCAATGATGTCCGCCAGTGGGGTATTTACACCACTTACGGTAATACGCCCAACAAAGACCTTCCTGGATTTAACAACGAATCTCCATTTCCACCGGAGTTGTTTGCAAAAAACCAAGCCGCGCAGCGTCGACTCGATGCCGCCCGCGAGGCTTCATTGGCTGCCGTGAAAGGGATGGTATATGATCCCTCTGCCATTGAGGCATGGCGTCAATCCACCGCTGCTTTTTATCAAGCAAATCCCAGCGGCTGGCTTCCCTTGAAAGCAACGAACGTCAGTCGCAGCAGTTCTCCAAATCCGCCAAGCCAATCAACAGATGGAACCATTCTTATCTCCGGCTTATCCGCGGGAAAGGAAACTATCACCGTTAGCTACGCCATGCCTGCTGGTGTCTCCGTGAAAACCCTACGCTTAGAAGTATTACCAGATGCAGCGAATCAGAACCGCATCGGTCGAAGCGCAAATGGCAAGTTCACTCTCACGCCAACTTTCTTGATCAACAGTGAAAAACTCGCATTTTCCTATCAACAAGCCGACCGTCGCACGCCTGCAAAATATTCAAATGGCTATCAATCACCCCTGTTAGAAGAAAACTGGCAATCCGCTCCTGCCATTTTTGAAGAGCCATCGGATGCTACAAGCCTCCCACACCACGCTCATTACCATTTGAAACAATCGGTTCCCCCCGCTGAAAATAGCACGCTCACGCTCACCCTCGCGTCGGCAGATATCGGAAAATTTCGTCTCAGCGTGACTCCATTCGCCGATCCGGTTCCAAGTGAGAAAGACGCGTTAACTCCAGCGCTCGCTTCCGCATTCAAAACCAAGAATCTATTGCACCCGTTAATAGAGGCTGCATTCCTGATTGCTACCACGCCGGACGATAAACTTCCAGCCGATTACAAAAAAGCGCGTGAAAAGATGCTCTCCTCTCATGCAGGCTACGCACATTCGATGATCGCGCAAACTCTACCGCCAGATCAAATTCCACAAGGTCACATGCTTCCGCGTGGTGACTGGATGAATCCCGGAGAGAAAGTTGAGCCAGCCTTCCCAGCTTTTCTCGCGAAACATTTGCCCCCATCCGAAAAACGCCTGAATCGTTTGGATCTTGCGAATTGGTTACTCGCTCCCGAAAATCCGCTTCCATCCCGCCATTTTTCGAATCGCCTATGGAAACAATTTTTCGGCAAAGGACTTTCCAATATTCTCGATGATTTAGGCAACCAAAGCGAGTGGCCATCGCATCCAGAACTCATCGATTGGCTGGCCGCCGAATTCCAAAAATCCGGCTGGGACGTCAAACACATGGTGCGCCTTATCGTGACATCAGAAACCTATCGCCAAGTTTCCGCGCGCAATCCGCAACTCGCGGAAATCGATCCCGACAACCGGCTGCTATCCGAGCAATCCGCGCGTCGACTTGATGCCGAGTTTGTCCGCGACAATGCTCTCGCTATATCCGGGCTACTTCGTGCCGATGAAATTGGTGGTCCGTCTATTCTTCCTTACCAAGATATGGATTACTGGGAGAACCTCAATTTCCCCGAGCGAAAATACATTTCATCGACTGGCTCTGATCAGTACCGCCGTGGGCTTTACGTCCATTGGCAGCGAACCTTCATTCATCCCATGATGGCTGCCTTCGATGCTCCATCTCGCGAGGAATGCGCGGTCGATCGTTTTCAATCCAATTCGCCGCAACAAGCGCTCGCGTTGTTGAACGACTCATCATTCGTCGAAGCGGCCAAAGCCCTCGCCACCCGACTCAATACCGAACTTCCTAACAGTTCCGATGCTGACAAAATCAAACGTGCATATCTGCTGGCATTGTCTCGCGAACCAAGCGCACAAGAGACAAGCAAACTCATCGCCTTTTTAGAAAAACTCCGCAAAGAGGATCCAAAAGTTGATGCGATGCAACAACTCTGCCGGGTCATCCTCAACCTTCACGAAACGATCACAAGATTCTGAAGAGGAGAGGGTGAGGGAGAGACAGAGAGATTGGGAGAAATTATTATGAGAATCAACCGTCATACTGAACTTGAAGTCTTCAAGAAAGGCTTTGCAGTAGCTATGGAGATTTTTCGTGAAAGTCGTGGCTTTCCCTCGGAGGAGCGCTATTCACTAACAGATCAAATTCGTCGCTCATCGAGATCTGTTTGTGCGAACATTACTGAGGCATGGAGAAAGCGAAGATACCATGCTGCTTTCATCGCGAAACTTTCAGACGCAGAAGGTGAAGCTGCCGAAACCCAGACATGGATTCAATTCGCTGTTGAATGCGGATATTTGGATCGAGATAAAGCCCATTTTCTTTATGCAGAATACGATGTCATATTAGGCATGCTTATCCGAATGATCTCTAACCCGGAATCTTGGTCTCTACCTCCAGCGAAAAAATCATCTCCCAATCACCCCATCACTCCCTCACCCACTCTTCCCCGATCATCATGAACGCCCACGAACTACAAAACGCCCTTCAAACCGACTGGTCACGCAGAACATTCCTGAAAAGAAGTTTCGCAGGTCTTGGTGGTATCGCGCTATCACAGTTTGCGGAGGGTATGACGATGCCGCGGATTTTTGAACAGGGAGGTTTGCATTTTCCTGCAAAGGCCAAGCGCGTCATCCATCTTTGCATGGCGGGTGGGCCATCACATTTGGAGTCATTCGATCCCAAGCCCGAGCTCAATCGACTTGATGGCAAAGAATTTCCGGAATCGTTTACCAAGGGGCAGCAGCTTGCCCAGCTCCAAGGGCACAAACTCATCGCACGCGGTTCGTTCACCGGCTTCAAAAAATACGGCAAAGCAGGCATCGAGATTTCCGATTTATTTCCGCATATCGGATCGGTCTCTGATGATATTTGTGTGATTCGCTCGATGGTTACGGAGCAGATCAACCACGATCCTGCACATGCTTTCATGAACTCCGGTTCGATCCTCAAAGGTCGCCCCAGTATGGGATCTTGGCTGCTCTATGGTTTGGGAACAGAGACTCAAGAATTACCCGGCTACGTGGTCATGGTATCACGCGGAGATTTTCCGGATCAACCCATTTCTTCGCGTCAATGGTCGGCAGGATTCTTGCCATCACGTTTCCAAGGCGTGCAGTTTCAGTCAAAAGGCGATGCTGTCCACTACGTCGGGAGCCCGGAAGGCGTTTGTCAGTCGACCCAGCGCCAGGTGATTGAGGAAGTTCAACGTCTCAACGGCATGTTACGCGATCATCACTACGATCCCGAAATCGAAACCCGTATCGCACAATACGAAATGGCGTTTCGTATGCAGTCATCAGTGCCTGAGCTAACAGATATGAAAGGTGAGCCGAAACACATCCTCGACATGTATGGAGTAAAAGAAGCGGGCGATGGTTCGTTTGCATCTAACTGCTTACTCGCGCGTCGGATGTTGGAGCGTGGTGTGCGATTTGTGCAGTTATATCACCGCGGTTGGGATCAACATAGCGGCATCGATAAGCAAATGCCGAAATCCGCGATGCTTACCGATCAAGCTTCTGCCGCTCTCATCAAAGATCTCAAGCAACGCGGTATGTTGGAAGATACGCTTGTGATCTGGGGCGGTGAGTTTGGCCGCACCCCAATGGGTCAGGGCACGGGACGAGATCACCATATCAAAGCTTTCTCGATTTGGATGGCCGGTGCGGGAATCAAAGGCGGCCACGTCCACGGCGCGACAGATGAACTCGGTTATAGTTCCGTCGATCAAGTCGTTCACGTCCGGGATCTACATGCAACCTTGTTAGAACGCTTCGGTATCGACCACTCACGTTTCACCAAAAAATTCCAAGGCCTTGATTACAAGCTCACCGGCGTTGAGCCGACCAAGGTGATTAAGGGGATTCTTGCGTGATGGGTAGGGTCGCCTCGCTGAGTCGACCCATTTTGAAAATCTGAACGCATGCACCAACTCGTGGACGTGAGACCGGAATCAACGCCAACTTGTGAGAATTACGGTCGAGCGAGGCCGCTCGATCCTACCGAGCCGAAGCGCGTCTCAGCCTATCCATAATGGCAACGCCCAAGCCCACTTCGCTGACAGGCTCGGCGATGATTTCATCAAGACCCATTTCATCCATTTCACGCATGACGTAAAACAAGCGTACCGCGGCCTCGGCGAGCTTGCCGCTGCCGGGACTGAGCGCGACTACATTTTCCCAACGGTGCATTCTTACAAATTCACCGCCTTCTTCACCGGTATAGCTCAACAAACCGTAACGCTTGCCAAGCTCCGGAGTGAAATCGCTGGGCTTCTCGATCAAGCGAAACGGAGTCAGCGGCGCGTAATGGCTTTCAAGCTGACCGGGTGATTGCAATTTGTCACCGGGTTTCACCGCTTGGACTTTACCGAATTTTTGCAGCTGCTCCTTGCTGATCGGACCGGCGCGATGGAGATGAAAAATCGGCTTCTTGCCCTCGCGCGGTTCGATCCGGATGATCGTACTTTCAACGCCTTCGCTGCATGCTCCGGCATCGACGATCAATGGAATGCGTCCACCGAGTTCTTTCATCACCGCAGAAGCGGAAGTGGGGGAGATGCGACCAAACCGATTCGCGCTCGGCGCGGCGATGGGATTTCCGAGGGCTTTGTTGATCGCACGGAAAATCGGATGACCACTCTGGCGCACGCCGACAGTCGACAAGCCGCTGGTGACGAGATCCGGTACCTCGGGAGTTTTAGGTAAAATTACGGTCAGCGGCCCTGGCCAGAATTCGGTGGTGAGTTGATTCAAGGTATGACGAATGTCCTCTGGCACGATTGCCACTCTTTCTAAATCCCGAACTGTGGCGATGTGGACAATCAATGGATCAAAATCCGGACGCTCTTTGGCGGCGAAAATTTTCGCAACCGCCGCCGGGTTGAACGCATCCGCCGCTAACCCATAAACCGTCTCGGTCGGCAACGCGACGACCTCGCCCTGTTGAAGCAGCTCGACCGCGGCATTCTGCGCTTCCTTCATCCCGTCATCGGTCGCTTCTATGATCTGAGTCTCAAACACGAAGCCATCTTTAAACGGCGATCAGATTATTGCAAGCCGCGGGGAACAAGGGCTTTTTCTACAAGGAGGGAGGAGGTTCATGGAGAAGAGGAGGATTTAATCCCGATAGGATCAGGTTTCACTCTTCATCATTTACTCCTCTCCTCCGTAATCTCCTCTCTCCATGTAAATATTGCCGGAAACATCATGCAAGCACTTGGCAATGCAGTGCTTCCGCCCCAAAGTCTTTAGATATGAACCTGAAACTGATCTCCGCCGAGCAAGTCCATGCCTCGCTGCATTATCCGGAATTCATCGATGACCTGCAGCTGACTTTCGCCGCTCCTCACACCATGCCGCCTCGGCAGGTGATGTTACTGGATTCCACATCTGGCTCACACGATGCGTTTGCGATGCTGCCGAGCTGGAACGATGAAGTGATCGCGCAAAAAGCATTCACCTACTTTCCTGAAAACTCAGCCCCTGCCCAAACACTATACTCGCAGATCATGTTGTTCGATCGCAAGCAAGGCGCACCGCTTGCGTTGGTCGATGGCGTGAGTGTCACCTGCTGGAGAACTGCCGGAGTTTCAGCGCTCGCATCGCGATTGCTCTCGCGCGAAGATTCGGAAACGTTGCTTTTGTTAGGAACAGGAAAACTCGCGCCGTTTCTCGTTCGCGCCCATATCAGCGTGCGTCCATTGAAGCGGATTTTGCTATGGGGTCGCTCGTCTGAGAAGGCGGCTGCGTTGCAGAAAAAAATGTCGGCGGAATTTCCTGACATCCATTTTGAGACCACCAATGATCTCCCAGCAGCCTGCGGCCAGGCGAATATTGTCGTATCCGCGACAGGTAGCACGGAAATTCTTGTGAGAGGCGCTTGGATCAAGCCCAGCACACACACCGATTTCATGGGCAATCATCACAAGGACAAGCGCGAGTGCGATACCGAGCTTGTGGTGAAATCGAGCGTGTATGTCGATAGTAAGGAAAACTGTTTCCGCGAAGCTGGAGAAATTTTGGTTCCCGTTGCCGAAGGTGTGTTCTCCCTCGACCAAGTCAAAGGCCAGCTCGCCGATCTGTGCCGCGCCATCCAACCCGCCCGCCAGAGCGCTGAAGAAATCACCCTCTTCAAATCCGTCGGCTGCGCGCTGGGAGATTTGTGCGGCGCTCTGACGGCTTGGAAGCACAACGGATTAAATTTCTAGTAAAATCAAATCCAACCATTACCTAGTATTTAAGTATGACCTACACACTGGAAAATCCAGATGGACAACGTTATTCTGCGACTTCTTTAGACGAAGTGGCGAATGCGGTTCGTTCAGGAACTATAAACAGCAAGGCTTGGGCTTGGCACGAGGGTTTAACCGAGTGGATTCCAGTCATGTCTTTATTTCCCAACCATTCTGGTAAACCCAGTTTTGAGAATAGTGTTAAAAACGCCGTCGGAAACGCTTCAGGTTTATTAGCTAAAGCCGGGTTGGTCATGGCAGGCTTCGCTGCAAAAAATTATCGTAAGGCTACCCTCAAAAACAGATTTTCTAAGGCATTGGCTGCGATGATCGCTGATGGTCAACTAGACCATCAAGAGGTCGCCGCTCTGGAGCAAATGGTTCTAGAAGCAGGAGCCGATTGGGAAGAGGTGATTAAGGAATGCCAGCCACTCGCAGAGCAGTTTATTCGACATCTCCTTGCCGACGTCTGTGAGGATGATCACATTGATGATTTTGAAGAAGCTAAAATTCTGAAGTATATCAAATTTTTCAGAATGGGAGATGAGATCAAAAGCGAGGTAAAATATACCATTCGCCGCGTTCGGTTACTCCATGATTTAGGTAACAATAAATTACCTCCCATTATGTCGCTCAACCCGGCATGGCTACAGAGTGGGGAAGCTGTTTATCTTTGTCAGGATGCGAGGTTGTATCGAGATGACACTTTGGTTTCTGAAGGTAAGTTATGGATAACGAATATACGTGTTGAATACGTTTCAAATAAAGCAGGATTTAGTATTTCACTTGGACGTATTCGCGAAATGAATGGCTTCAGGACGCAATTAATCATCACCTCTGTTAAAGGTGAAATTGAATTAGAAATTGTTGATGGCAAAGTTCCTGCCGCATTAGTTCTCTGTTTGCTGAGGCTCAATAACCGAACAGTTTCAGCTGCTACTGATGACACAACAAAAGTTAGAAAGAGGATATCTAAAGAAGTGCGTAACGCAGTCTGGATAAGAGATGGTGGGATTTGTGTCGAATGCGGAGCAAATGACTACTTGGAGTTCGATCACGTTATCCCTGTCTCTAAAGGAGGTAGTAACACCGTAGAAAACGTTCAACTTCTGTGTCGCAGATGCAACGGTAAGAAAAGCGATAAAATTTAAAATTGGGTAACAAAGTTCGTGAGAAAGTTGATTTCAACATATCACCTCATGACTTCAAACACTCTTTCTAATCGCATCGATCGCAAACTCAATTTCATCCAGAGAGATGCACAGAGGCGGCATGAAGACGAGGGTGTCGAGGATGTTTCGAGTGAGAAGACCTTGATTGCGAACGGCTAGCGTGGTTTGTATGCCGAGGCCTGGCTTAAGTTGGATGCCTGCGACTAAGCCGCATTGGCGGATTTCAACGATATGTTTAGATTTCGCTTTTAATTCAGCCAATTGTTTTTCCAAGAAGTTAATTTTGATTGGCAATAGATCTAAGGTCTTTTCATCTTCAAAGATTTGTAACGAAGCGATCGCAGCGGCACAGCCAATCGGATTTGCGGTATAACTATGTCCATAGTAGAACGCGTTTTCAGATGAGCCGAGAAAGGTTTCATACACCGCATTTGTGGTGAGCGTGGCGGCGAGAGGAACTGTTCCACCGGTTAAGCCTTTGGCGAGACAGAGAAAATCCGGAGCGACGTTTTCTTGCTGGCAGGCAAACATGGTGCCTGTGCGACCAAATCCCGTCATGACTTCATCGAGGATGAGGTGAATACCGAGCTTATTTGTCCATTCACGCAATTCACGCAGCATGCCTTTTGGCCACGGTCGCATTTCGTTCACTCCTTGGATCAAGGGTTCAATGACGACTGCTGTGACTGTGCTGGAATCGATGAATTTTAACGCATCTATCGAAGCAACGAACTGCGTGTCGTAACCAAGATTTCTGAATCTTGAGAAAAAGCGATTCACTCCACCCAGCGACGCAGCGCCTAACGTATCGCCATGGTAGGCGTTATCGAAGGCGATGAAACGGGTGCGTTTTTCCTGTCCTGTTTGCATCCTCGATTGGATCGACATTTTCAGTGCGACCTCCACGGCGGTTGAGCCGTTGTCGGAATAGAAAACGCGCTCGAGAGTGTTTTTCGGGAAATGGGAAACCAGTTTTTCGGCAAGCTCAGAGGCCAGTGGATGTGCGAATCCGAGATAAGATGAATGATCCAGTGTGGCAGCTTGTTTCGCGATTGCTTCAGCGATTTCGGGTCGGCAATGACCATGGATGTTGGTCCAGATGGATGAATTGCCATCGAGGTATTTTTCCCCGTTCGAATCAAACAACCAAACGCCCTCGCCCCGCACGATCATGAGAGGCTCATGCGCAGGATCGCACCACTCGGATTGGAGAGTGAATGGATGCCAACAATGGGCTTTGTCTGCGGCGATGGGATCGGTCACGGGAGAAGACTAAACCGTGAATGCAGAGATAATGAATGAGAATTTTCGACTAAAAAGTTCGGGAAACGGAGCACGCCAAAGAAAAAGGGATCGATCCAAAAGAGGATCGATCCCATGAAGTTTGAGCTATAGGCACTACACTTAGAACGAGAAGCTCATGTGGATGCTGCCGTAAATACCTTCCTGATCGGATAAGCCTTGTTTCGGGTCTGCCCAAGAGTAGCCAACGCTGGCTCCTGCATCAAACATGCCTAGTTTCACACCAAGAATGGCGATACCCGCACGAATTTCTTCGTATTCCTCGTTGCCTTGAACGATCAGCTCAGGGCCGAGAAAGAGTGGACCAAGGTTTTTGGTGAATACTACACGATTCCAGTAGGAATCATAGGCAGTAGAGTAGGTGAAAGTGCCACCATATAGAAAGCTGGAGGCGTCTGTGTTCCAAATATCCAACTTGGGTTTGAAGCCAGTTTCACTACCATTGACCGAGTTATTAGCAAGGTCGATAAGGTTTCCTGTGAGGTCATGATCGACGAGGTTGAGTGCACCGATAAGGGACACGCGGTGGCCAGAGATGAACCACTGATAACCAATACCGAGATCCAGCTCAGAGATTTCGCCCTCAACTCCACCTAACAAGGTGTCGTATTCGTATTCACCATAGCCGATAAGGCCGTGCAAAATGAAGCCGTTGGTTGATTTATCGCCGTTAAGGCTAAAGTTTGCACCACCGTAGGTATACCAAGCATCTTCGCGCGCATTCGCTCCTAAGAAAATATCACCTGCGGAACAGCCGGTAGAATAGGTAGGTTTAGGGGCGGGGGTAGTTGCTTCTCCAGCATGTAAGCCAAGAGTGAGAGCAGCTAAACAACTTGTCGTTACTTTTTTAATCATAGTGCTTCTATTTCAGAGAGAATTAGTTGCGGCGTCAAATGAAAATCCAATTTAGATCACCCAAAAATGAGGCGCACGCAATCAAGCAGGGGCGTATGGTTCAAATACAGGAGAAACAGAAAATTTCCATCGAGTGCATCCGTCCAGCCCAAGCTTACACCATCCTTGCTGCTCCAGGGGCTCCCCGACCAAAAAACGAGTCGTTTCACCATCAGGTGAGATCACTGATACCATTTCATGGATGGGATTTTCACCAAATCCAAGGAGTTGAGATGGCGATTCCCCTTTGCGAGCACCGACCAAGGCCAGTGACAAATGATTGTCATTTTGGTGGTGCATCAAAACAGGCGACCACTTCCATGGTTTTGGTCGAGATTTAAGGCGAAGGAATCGAGTGAATTGTTCAATTAAGGTGGGGAAATAGCCTTCACGCTCATGAATTTCTGCGTGCCAATCTACCGAAAGCAATGCGTCGCAGAGTTTATCGCGTTCAGCATTTCCGTCCCATAGAAAATCAGCCGTATAGCTGTTTTTATTCACATGCTTGACAATGGCTTTCGATTTCATAGGGCCTGCGGGAAGCCATAAAGAGAATGAAATTTCCTCGCCAATAGAGGGAAGCTTAACGGATTGATTGACTTTAAATTCCGTTTCAGAAATCCAATCTAATTTTGAAAGTTGCCCTTCGTCATCCTGAATGAGCAGTGGAATTTCAAAACGGTAAAACTCATGCGTATTTTTTGTTCGACGGTAAGTGTCAATCAGCCAGTAGACCGCTCGCGATCCGTTATAAATTACCCAGAATGCAGATATAATTAGTAAATCCCATGAATGCCCTTGGGGTAAAACTTCGTGCCATGAATTAATATGGAAAAATAGGGGATAATCTGCGTTGTTTACCAGATTATGCCATGCTGCGACTGCGATGCCGCTGATCGGACCCGTTCCTGTGAAATCTGGTATCTTAATGATTCCATAAATCAGCGCGGCTAAACTGATGAGCGTTAAAGTTATCTGTGGGGTAACTAGGCGCCAGTCAAAAACTCCATCAAGATTCTTTTTTGAAACCTTCCAAGAAAGTTTTCTTCCAAAAAGAGCACTCCAAGAAACAATCTGCACGGGCATTCGTGCGATCGCAAAAAGTTGAGAAGTCCAATTTCTACTCATTCCACAACCTTGCTCGTCTTGGATGAAGATCATAAAAAGCGGCAAACCGAGCACGATCATCACGTTGAGCGGAGTGATCTCGAATGGCTGCCAGGCGAAAAACAATGAAAGCACTGGAATCATAAAAATGAGTAATTGCTGCCAGCATTCAAGATAGATGATGCCCAGATCTATATAGGAAAGCCGTTGTTTTAATGTGAGGTTTTTGGATTTCCATGGTTTCTCTATCGCCAAAACCAAAAGGTTACCATGTGCCCAGCGTTCGCGAGTGCGGTAATAGTCAGCGAGATCTGCAGGCGCCACTCCATAAGCGATGGGTTCATTAAAGTATACCGTTCGATAGCCCTGATTGTGCATGAGCAAAGTAACGTGCATATCCTCGGTGATAGTTTGTTCCGCAAAACCGCCAATTTCATCAATTGCGCTTCGGCGATACATCACTCCAGTGCCGCAGCTAGTTGCGCAGTTATTGGAGTCCTTGCAACTCTGAACTACATTGTAAAAGCGGCTTTGATCATGCCAAAGTCTACCCTTTCCATGATGCATATACTGAAGACCATTTAGGTTATAATACTCTTGCGGAGTAATCACCATACCAACTTTTTCGTCTTCGAAAAATCCAAGGACGGCGTCAATTGATTCAGTTTGTGCGGCATGGTCGGCATCGAACACAAAGATCAAATCACCCGTAGCGTATTTTAGCGCGTGATTCATGTTTCCTGCTTTAGCACCTTTGTTATCGGGTCGGCGAATATATTGTACTCCGAACTCTTTTGCGACAGCTTCTAATTCATCTCGTTTTCCATCATCTAACACATAAGTTGTATGTGGGTAACGAATTTTTTGTGCGGCACGAATCGTTTGGCGAACCATCGCCAATGGTTCGTTGTAGATAGGAAGAAACACATCTACTTTTTGATTTGGAAGAGGTTGCTTGGATTCGCGATGACAATAATTCCAAGAACTGCAAATGAGAGCAATGAGTAGTATAAATGACAGAATTTCACTTAGATAGAAAACTAGAGAAAAAATCCAGTTTTCGGAGAATATCGTGAGTCGCCAACTAAGATAGGTGACCATGATGATGATGATGATCACCGCAGATATTTTGCGGAATAATTCACGCGATTTCAGTCTATCATTTATTACTTTAGAGCGAGACATGAGGTCTATGTTGAGACATACAGATGGCGACAAAATGGAAGTCGCGGCGAATGTGACCGTGCCTATTCGATAGCTCAACTTCATTTCACTAAAAAAGGCGGGCGAAATGAATCGCGCCGCCTTTTATTGAGTCAGAATGCCTTTAATTCAATAGGCCTTTGAATGAATTTCTTGATGTCCAGAGCAGGAACAGCGGGAGGATGGAGATGAGTAGCACCACTGGATCTGCGAGTCCGGCGCCCTTGGTGAGGAAGACGTGGAAGGCGAGGATGTTGATGATGATGGGACCGAGCACCAGCAATCCGAAGTTGCGGGTTTTCGGGATGGCTACGAGGATTCCGCCGAGGATTTCAAGCACTTTGACGAACGCAAGATAACCGGTTGGATATAATGCGGCCATGAACACGGCTGGAGGAGAGCCTTCTGGGGGTGATGGAATCGGAATGAACTTCAGGAAGAAGTTGAGTCCGAAGACGATGAAGACCAGGCCGAGCAGGCCTCCGACGATGTTTGCTGCACATTTCATATGTTTTTTATTTTGTTAGATTTGGTTTGGTTGGATTTACGCGAGATCGAAAAGTAGGGCTTCGGCGTCTTTGGTGGCGGAGAAGGTTGCCGTGCCGGGAATTTCTGTGCTGGCGGCATCGCCCGGGAAAAGGCTTATTCCATGGGTCATGAGTTCGCCTTTGATGAGTTGCAACCACAGGCCGCGACCGTTTGTTAGATTGTGGGTGATGGAATCACCGGCTTTGAGTTTTACTCGATAGATGTCAGCGTCCTGATGGATGGTCGCGGAGTTTTCCCGACCATCAGCGGAGATCACGAGCACTTTGGAATTGTTCTCGGAATCAGCGGGTGGATGCCATTCTGTATAGGAAGGCTCCAAACGGTTTTGGTTCGGTTGTATCCAAATTTGCAAAAGGAGGAGAGGCTCGGTGCGTGATGGATTGAATTCCGAGTGGGTGACACCTGTGCCAGCGCTCATCAGTTGGATCTGGCCGGGCTGCAACTCGCGGCCATTTCCCATGCTGTCCTTGTGGGCGATGGTTCCGGAGACGACGTAGCTGAAAATTTCCATTTCCCGATGCGGGTGAGTGGGGAAACCTGCGCCTGGGGTGACGATGTCTTGGTTGATGACGCGCAGGCTGCGGAAGCCCATGTGGGCGGGATCGTAGTAATCAGCGAAACTGAAGGTGTGATAGGTATCCAGCCAACCGTGATTGGCGTGGCCGCGTTCGGAAGATCGTCGGATTGTGAATGGTTTCGTTTTCATAACGATGTGAGAATGTTACTGGATGCGAACTTTGGATAATATCTCCTGATATCTAAACTTTAAGTATTTTAGTTATGAACTTTCATAAAAAATTTCAAGACTAGAAATCTGATGCAGAAGCTCACTAACTCCCGTATTATGTGTCTGCGGCGTAGTAGCAAGCATGTATAGCTAAGCGGAACGGGTGCATGTTTCTCAACAGGCATTAAGCAGGCAGATAAGATCTGTTAGAATAAAAGATTGATTCTACGATATTTTATGGATGAAGAAGCGCATTTATGTTGCAGATGCGGTAACGTTGTTTTTGGCGCGCGCCAGTTGTTTTTTGATTTGGAAATGGTTTTGTAACACACAGGAGTAGAATAGAAGAACGAAGCGCAAATTGCGTCTCGGGTTGCTCTCGCCATTTTTGGATGATTTGATCGCGCTGATTTTTGAGCGTGCAGGTATGATTTAGAAATTTCTTAAAAGTTGCTGTAGGCAAATGGATTCTTGGGGCAAGATTTTGAGGGAGGAGTTGATGACTTCTAGTCCCTCCATCTTCGTTTCACTCCGATTCCAAGAAGGGCCTGGGGCTAGAATCCCCATCCACTAAGATTTATCAGAACTTATTTACCGTCCCACTCGGCATCTTGAATGGCGACGAGGCGTTTGACTTCATCAGGCTTTTGTTTGGCGAGATTCGTTTTTTCAAATGGATCGGTTTTCAGGTCGTAGAGCTCGATCTCGGTGGGGATGGTGTGAAAGGGTCTGGTGGGTTTGGCGGGACCTGGGATGATAAGTTTTGAGAAACCATTGATCACCACACGTGCATATAAACTTTTACCGGGATTTTTGAGATCTGCGATGTCATGGCAGTAGGACTCCACGAAAATGGATTTTCGGCTTGTCATTGCATCGCGATCTAACAGGTCGGATCCTGTGATATCGGCAGGAGCTTTGATGTTTGCGATTTTAAGAATGGTCGCTGGGAAATCGGTGATGTGGGCGAGGGTTTCTTCATCGCGGTGGGGTTTTACTTTTTCTGGCCAGCGGACAAACATGGGGCTGCGTATGCCAATTTCATAAGGAGTCATTTTTGCGCGTCCTCCTTTGTAACCTTCTGAGGCGTTCCATCCGTTGTCAGCGAGGTAGAGAATGACGGTGTTTTTCTTCAGGTCATTTTTGGTAAGATAATCATCGAGTTCGCCGCAGGTGTTGTCGAACCATTCGACCATGGCGTAGTATTTCTCCGCTTCGGGAGTTAGACCTTTGCCTTTGTATTTCTCCAAAATTTCCTCTGGTGGCGTATGTGGATCATGCGGCATGAGCGGTGCGTGCCAGATGAAGAAGGGTTTCTTTTCTTTGTTAGATGTTTCGATGAAATCGTAGATCGGCTGCATGCCTTTGCGGCCAATGGTTAAGCCGTCGCCACCATGGCGACCTTGTTTATCTGTCATGCCATGGGTGAAGCCGACGTCTTTGAAAGTGGCATTCCAGAGTTTGCCGGTTTGAAAAGTGAGATAGCCTGAGTTGGTCAGGGTTTTCGGGAGTATAAGCGAGTTACTTAGCAACTGATCCATGAGGGGTTTTCGGTTTTGTTTTCCTCCACTAAATTGCGGAGCATCCGGAGCTAGATCATTCCCTGTGATGCCGTGTTTGCGTGGTATCTTTCCTGTTAGCAAACACGCAAGTGATGGCGAGCAAACCGGCATCACGTAACCTCGGGTATAAACGAGGCTCTCTGAGGCAATTTTATCGAGATGCGGAGTTTTTGCGGTCTCGCTTCCCATGAAGCTGTAATCGTTGAATGCCTGATCATCGGAAATGATTAGAATGATGTTGGGCCGATCCGCGGTGGATTCAGAAAATCCGATGGAGCAGGTGAAAAGGAGTGCGAGGAGTGAGTATAGAATTCTCATGGCTGATTATTACTTGAATTGAAATCCTTAGCTTTCGATTAATTCAGCGCCCTTGATGAGGCGGCAGAATTCTTTTTTGGTGACATCGTGCAGAGTGCCTTCGGTGGCTTCCGCGCTGTCGGTCAGTTTGTAACGGATTGCCAGGCGTTCCCAGATAACGATGCGGTAATATTGGGCGCCTTTTTTCCAGAGTTGGTTTTGTGCGAGTTGGATCATGTTGTGATCGCAGCGAGATCTGCAGGGGTGGTGATTTTTGGATTGGGTGAGGTGGACGCGATGAGCTGGGTTTTTACAGAGATCGTCTCAAGTGCGGATGTTTCATCGGTGACGGAGAGGTTTTCTTTGAGGATGTGTTCGTAGGCCGAGCGGATGAGATCCGTGCGGAAGATTTGGGGAGTTTCGATGAACCAGAGATTTTCACGAGATACAGGGGATAGCGTGAAACCATCGTTATCGGAACGTTTTAATGTCTCGGTCACGCGGCGGGCGAGTGATGCAGCACCATGAGTTTTTGCCGCTGCGATGGTGGCGAGGATATCGACTTGAGAAACGAGCGGACGAGCGGCGTCGTGCACGGCGATAAGTTTTGCAGTCGGAGAAACGGCAGCGAGGCCGTTGGCGACGGAGAGGTAACGCTCGGCGCCGCCGTCGATGCGGCGGACAGGTTTGGTGAAGGTTGCTTTATCTAACAGCTCAAATCGCTCTAGCGGACAGATGACGAGTATTTCGGTAATTTCATCACAGGCTAAAAGCACATCGAGCGTGTGTTGGATTACAGGCTTGCCATTCAGTAAAGCGGCGAGCTTGTCGAAGCCCATGCGCTTGCTGCTGCCAGCGGCGACGATGATGGCTGTAATTTCTTGTTTCAAGATGAGAATGCTTTGATTGAAGCGGAAAGAAGCACTTAGCGCCAAAGAAAAAAAGCCTCGCCCGTTTGCAGAGAGAGGCTTTTGGTTTGTTAAGAAATTAGAATTAAGCGAGGGCGAGCAATTTGGCTTTGAGCATGTCTTTGGTGACGTTTGCACCAACGATTTGGTCCTTCACTTCGCCGTTTTTGAAGAACAACAGGAGTGGAATGGATTTCACGTTGTATTTCACCGCAAGGTTACGAGCTACGTCAACATTGACTTTAGTGATCTTTGCTTGGCCTTCGATTTCACCTGAGAGTTGGTCGAGGACTGGTCCGATCATTTTGCAGGGACCGCACCATTCGGCCCAGAAGTCGACAAGTACAGGGAGATCGGAATCGATCACTTCGGATTGGAAATTATCTTCGGTAAGGTTGAGTGCCATGCGAAGAACATGGAACCCGATCAAACATTCGTCAAGGTCACGGAGCAAAAACTGGAGCGGGATCAGGAATATTTGCGCCCATCCAAATGAGATAAGCCAAGCCGGAAGCGGCCAAGGTGTTGAGAATACCAAGAATCATATACTGTATAAGGTTTAATTAACTTCTTCTAAAATAGACATCCATTCGCCTTTCATTTCGAAATCTTCATCGTTAATCCAGATGCCAGCCATTGAGAGTTGGAGATAAAGAAGGACACATGCTGCTAAAAATCCGACGCCGGCGAGGATCTTGGCAAATGTTGATGCACCTGTCTCATCTATCCCTTGTTCAGTTGCAGATAAGCTTGGGCTTCGGACGGTTTTTGCCGCTGCACCGGATGGAGACAGAGGCGTGGTGGGTGTGCCTACGCCGCCACCACCGAGCGGTCTGGTGGCTGCGCCCATGGGTGAAAGCGGCTGGGTCGGAGGATTGAGTGAAACCGTTGCTTTTGGTAGGGCTCCTGTTTTAAGGGGCGATCCAGCAGGTGCTGTTGGAGTGAGAGATCCAAGCGGTGCGTTGGCGGTTTTGAGAGGTATGGTTGGTGCTCCGATTGGGGAATTTGTCGTCGCCAACTTCATAGTAGGTGTTCCAGTCGGTGTTGGAACAAGTGGCTTCGTTGTTGTGCCTGAGAGAGGAATGGTTGGAGCTCCAGCACTTGTGGCTGGCTTGTGGATTGCGGCGGCGGTTGGCGTTAGCGGGATGGTTGGGGTGCCAGTTGGAGCAAGCGATTTGATTGGAACTCCGGAAGGGGCTACGCCAGGAGCTGCGGTTTTAATGGGTATGGTCGGTGCTGGAACAGGAGCTTTTGGTGCTGGTGGAGCGCCGGGCGCAGTGGCTGGTGCTTTTGGAGGGCCAGCAATAGGTGCGGTTGTAGCGGCTGTAACAGGGGGACGCGGAGGGGTAGACAAGGGTGTTGCTACTGGGATTGGAGTAGTGGGGGGCGGAGTTACGGCTTGAGCCAACTGAGCCGTAGGAAGGGGTGTGAGTGGGGCGACGACCGGTTGAAGGGGAACGGTAGGTCTTTGTGCCGGTGAAGGAGTTAAGCGGATGGGGGTCGTATCCGTTGGAGGCAAGGATGCAGCTGGAACAGCTGGCGGTGCGTCAGCAGCTTTGAGCGTAACGCGAACGGTTTCTTTTTTCAAAGGAACGCTCGAGGTAATTTTGGAAATAGGATTATTTTCGTTTTCGCTCATGCGGAGTGGTTTTGTATTGAGGAAAAAAAGCAATTTGAGGCGCCAGTGTCAAACACGCATCTTTAAAATATTCGGGGCGATTTCACCTGTATCCTGTGCTTTTTTTAAAGAAACGTGCGTTGATAGATCCAAAAGAGCCCAGCGAGAGCAATGCAGATTGAACCGATTTTTTGAATTTGTGGAGTCCAGGACCTTAAGGGGATGAGGATGAGAAAAGCGCAAATTAAAAGCACGATCTGTGCGATTTCGACTCCGATGTTGAATGAAACCAAGGGTAGAGTGAGGTCTTTTCCATTTATGCCATGGAGCTTTTCTCTGAGAACCTTGGCAAATCCCATGC
>Ga0315909_10000357_pt1 | contig 61206 bp, 94 predicted proteins | sample LakEriMetagenome_11_FD_203527 | JGI IMG/M metagenome (GOLD analysis project Ga0315909, IMG submission 203527) | Freshwater fungal communities from buoy surface, Lake Erie, Ohio, United States - Buoy 2 MA125 | ecosystem: Environmental > Aquatic > Freshwater > Lake | place: USA: Lake Erie, Ohio... | reverse complement strand
GTATTTAGGTACTCTAATCCATTGAGCTAAGAGAGTAATTTGTGACCCTGGTGGGACTTGAACCCACGATCCCAATATTAAAAGTATTGTGCTTTAAACCAACTAAGCTACAGGGTCATTGTTTGCGTCCCCACCTGGACTCGAACCAGGAATACTTGATTAACAGTCAAGTGTGATTGCCTTTTCACCATAGAGACATTTAAAGGGCGGAAAGAGGGGGAATCGAACCCCCAAAGCGATTAAGCCCGGCTATTTTCAAGATAGTGCCCTCGTCCATTCGGTCCCTTTCCATATTGTTTGTTGGTATGATGGGACTCGAACCCACACATTCATCATTCACAATGATGTCCCCTACCAATTGGGGTACATACCACATATAGTTTGGTGGTGATGATTGGAATCGAACCAATATTAAACGATTTTCAGTCGTTCGCCTTGACCAACTTGGCAACATCACCATAAAAATTATTCAGTCTCAAAACAATGATATTCACTATAACCATCATAACTCTTGATTGTCTCACCATTATAAATTACTTTGGATAAAGACATTACATAAGACAAACTTTCTTTGAATCCATTAAGTATTACTACTTTAACACCCATTTCTTTAAGTTCGTTCAATTTTTTCATAGTTATTTAAATTTTATTGTTTAAAAATTTAGAGTAAGTATCCACCACGTTTAAGGCTAGTTGTGGACAATGCTACCTACGACCTTTCCTTACTCTTCAACAAAGATACAATTTGTTTTTTAATTTCCAAACACCTTTGTAAGTTTTTTTTTAAAGTGGTCAAATTCTACCACTTTAGATTGTTCCCCCTGATGGAATTGAACCACCATTTTCAGAATCAAAATCTGATGTAATAAACCTTTATACCAAGGGGGATTATATTTTTACCAACGATGTCAATGAACAAAAAAAACCCTGAACTTTTTCGGTTCAGGGTTTTTATTATGAAAAATAATAAAATGTAAAATTAACTTACTATACCCGAACCATAGATAGTACCAATCCAACAATTGCTAAATTGCGGTTGAATTGATATTACATTATGTTTATTCGAGCGTTTCATTATTTGTATTTGTTTATAAGTATTTGTAATTTATTTAAAAGTTTGGTTCAGAATGATTTTTTTTCCAAAGTTGCAATTTTGTTTAGCTTGCTGAACTCATTCTTTATAACCATTAAATTGTCAGGATAGTTTTTTCAAAATTCCATAATTTGATTTGGAGTTGCTGTAAATATCCCTTGTACAATATATAACGTAAAATTAGATAAAAAGTTTCATTAAGTCAAGAAAAAAATAGGAAAAATTGGTTTCAGAATGGGGTTTGGTTAAAAATTTATCTCCTTGTGAGAGAAGTGAGTTTGACCGACTCTATCCTTGTTATTGAATTGTAATTGTAGTTAGGTTTGCAGGAATCATTCCTTATAAACCAATTTTTCCATATTGTTAGACTACTATCATCTTGTATCTATCTGAATCAATTGTGATATTCATAATATGTTCCGGAGAATCAATATTTCCTACCAAAACTGATTTCATTATTGCAGGACTCAAACCAGAAATCAATGCTGTTCCCTTTTCATCGAAACGAACTGGGAAGTTCTTATTTCTTGATTGAATATTCCAATAAACGATACTAGGTAAAGTATATCCGTGAGATTCATACTCCCTACGAATCATCTGCATTGCAGTTAAAGGTAGGTTTGTCGCCCGATTAAATTCCATATCAGACAAGATAAGGATTTTTGTTGGCATTTTATCCTGAGAGACATTATGTTTCTTTGCCTGACGAAGGATGAGTTTAAACACACTTTCGAGGTTTGTACTCATACCCCAATCAGAACTACTAAGTTGTGTATATCTATTATATAAATCACCACTTAGTTTTTGAAGTTGAGGTTTTTCAGAGAAAGTAATAAAACTATCTTTGAATTCACCCTCATTTCTCTCAGAAATATACAATCCCAATGATATTGCAACATCCATACAAGTAACATTGGCGTTTCCACCAACACTACAACCCATAGATCCTGAAACATCAACAACAGGTAGTATTCTTTCGGTACATCCTTCCATAAAATTTGGAAGAGCTTTCCATTGTTCAATAGCTAATTCTCTACCACCTAAGTTCAAGGTTTTGACAACATCATAAGGATAAACTGCACTTGCATTTACCTTTGTCTCACCATTTTTAAGGGCGAGAATATATTGACCAAACCCAAGACTATCGTGTTTTGGAAACGCTTTTGAATATCTTCCCATAGCCAAAGATGGTACTTTAGAGTATTCAATATTTGACCACTCATTTGCACACATCTTTTGTTCTACGGTGTTGGAAAGTTCAACCAACATTTTACGTAAAGATTTTGGTGTCAGACCCATAGCCTTTCTGATGGAGTTAAAAATAACCCCTTTTCTTGGCATCCACTTTGCACACAATCCATTACGGGATTCTAATCCCTGGATTATTGTCGCCATCGCATCGTTATTCACTTTTGTGTTGAATAGGACGGTTAAATCGTCCCAACGACCGAATTCTGGGATGAACTTAATGTTCTTTGCCAATACTTCTGAATCCGTTTCTGCTAAGAATTGGATTATATCACGGAATATTTGTCTTTCACCAGCACCTCCACGAACATCTCTTGACCAAAATAGAATACGCATCGCAGTCAATGGGTTTTCATTAAATGCCTTTGAGAAATTACTCAACAATCTTTGTTTGTCTTGTCCTCTCATTGCTCCAATGGTGAAGAATAAATTCACACACTCGTTAAGAGTTGATGAATTTGTGACCATACCATTTTCTGTAAATGTATCCTCTGTTTGTAATGCGTCTAAGAAGTTCATAATCTTTTTATTTAATTTGTTTTGAAAGTATAGAATATTAGATTGGGGTTGTCAAGGGTTATTTTAAATCTTGTATTTGAATTAATATTTCAGTCACATCTTTTGGTGATAAGTAACCCATAACATCACTTGTAATTGGTGTGTCATAAGTAAGTTCTCCATCTTTGTCAAGTACGGCTAATTCATATAGTCCTTTTTTTCCCCCATAAGAATATTCATGACGTACAACTGAAGCACCATAACCATTATCAAAGGTAATAGCACCTTGAATACCATTACCTAAAGGGTGGTGTTTGAATTCAATATCATCAAATGTTTTAAATTTTAAATCAAGAATATCTATGATTTTTTGAATTGGTAAACCCAATGTTGAGCTTGCTTCAATCAATCCCAACTTATTAACAACACTTTTAAGTTTATCTTTCATTTTATTTATTTTGATTAAGTTTTCTTTGACATTTATTACAAAATTTACCAGTTTCATATGCGTCGTTATTCAAAGCCATGATACAGGATAAATCATCACAGTGTTTCAAACCTAAAGTATGTCCAATTTCGTGAATAACAGTTTCTTTCAACCATTCCTTTTCACCTTGAACCAAAATAGTTTTTCCGTTAGTAAAACCTTTAAGTTCATCATTGAAGTACCACAGTTTTTTGTCAACAATGAAAATTGTTTTTCTATATTCTTTTAATTCTTCAATGGTTTGTTTTGCGTTCAGAATATCATCAGTACCATCGATTTTCATATTATCATTGATTTCAAAACCTGGTTTGATTTTACAGTTATAACCATAGAAATCTTCGATATATTTTAATGCGTCCGTTAAATCACTATAATCGACATCACCCAAGGGTCTGATATAAAAGTCAATATGATTGTCTTTGGATTGATTGTTTTTTGATGTTGAATTTTTTGGGTTCATATCAAATTGAATCGATGGAAGATTGTCAAAATATTTTTCATATAAAAAGATGACAATTACTGCGATGATGAAAAGTTCGATTAATGATCTCATGTCGATTGTTTTTAACTTGTGAAGTAATAAGACAAAAATAAAACTAATTCTACAATTCCAAAAACTTTAACCCTTATATTTTTTCCCTTTACTAAATAAATCTCTTGACGTTTTAGTTAATGAATCTTTTTTAAGCTGGGTTATTTCATTTCGGTTTTGAGGGATGTTCTCTCTTAACGGTTTGAGACTACTATTTGTTTTGTAAAAATTTTCTTTTTTACTTAAAGCGTTATTAATGTTCTCATAATTTATCTCAACCTTTTTTCTTTCCGTTAAGTTCATTAATTTCTTTAATTTTTCTAAATTAGTTTCTTGTGGAATAAATTGATTTAAAAATTTTTCATCGTTTTGGTTGTCATCAATAGTATTAAAATCATAATTAATCACCTCACTTTCTGATATATCATTCCTAATCCCATACCCTTCAACGTTTTGAATTTTACAATTAATTGTATCGTACCAAATAACATGATGTTTGTTACATAACTCACTTATAAAATCATAATCTCCACCTCGATTTGGAACCCAATCAATTAAATTTTTTGAGTGAACTATAATACAAAGAGTACTAATGTCATTTAGTTTCGGGGTTTTACCGAAATTTTGTATTGACGGTACTATTTTCTTATATAATTGTGCTTTATATATGTTAATAACATCTTTCATAACCCAATCAAACATAGGTGTCTGTATCATAGCGTCATCATCGTCTAAGTACATAACCCACCCACTAAGAAATGGCTTCACAATATTAAAATAATAATTATAAACAAATTTCAAATCCCTATTTAATTTTATTTTGTTTGTAATTCTAGATACAGTATTTTTATTAATAAGATAATATGTCCAATTTAATTTTCCCATACTTTCTCTAACATATTCCAAATCAGATTCATCATCAATAGTAACATGAATTTTAGCTGTCGGATAAAATTTACGGATACTATTGATACAATTTTTAAAATAGTTTTTTCTACCTGAAGTTCTAACTATAATATTAAAAATTTCCTCATTATAATTTAAATTATTATAATGTACTCTATCTGTTAACAAAATGTCATCACCCATAGTATTTCGAACATGTCTTACTGTATCACCATCAATTATCTTGTTACCATTATCATTAATAATTCCAGCATTTTTGAATACCCCTCTATTTTTTGACTTATCAAATAATATATTATCACCAGCCCATATTTTAATTTGTTCAGGTATATAAGTATACTTTTTAATATACATAAACACACCATAACAGTTTCTAGGAAATTTGTTTACAGAATCTATTTTAAAATTATCATTAATTTCTCCTAATTGAGTACCAATAATATCAAATTCTGTTAGTAATATTGATTTTAATATTTTTGTCAAATCACGAATTAAAATATCATCATTAGCTAATATTATTTGATATCCTGATAACGAAACACCAATATTCCATGAAGGATTTACATATAAATTTTTACCTTCAGTATAATATATTATTTTTGAGTACTTTTCTAAGTTTGGTTTTTCTGATGGGTTATTATCAATAATGATAATTTCTTTAACTAGCTCATTTTTTTGATACACATCTAACATTTGATGTATTTTATCACTCTTCCACATTGTTGGGATGATGATACTGAAATATTTTTTTTTAATATTCATTTGATTAGTATTTATTGATAAATATATTTTAAAATTTTTTTATGGAAAATATAGAAATAATATCAGTTCACTATAAAACACCGGAATACATTTATGAACAATACGAATCAGTTAGAAACTTTTATCCGAATATAAATTATAGAGTAATTGATGGGAGTGACAATGGTGAAAGATATTTTGAAGATTTAGAAAAAAAAGATGTGAATTTTGTTACAGAGAGATTTGGATACAATATACATCATGGACCTGGAATGGATTATGGAATTAAAACATCAAACAAAGATTATTTATTAATAATTGATAGTGATGTAACATTAATAAAACCAATAATTGAGGATATGATAAAAGAATTTAAAGGTTATTCGGTGGGGAAACTTCTGACTTTAAATTCAAGTGGGTATGAAAAAACTCAAAAAAATTATAAGGGTGACAATAATTTTATATATTCATATATACACCCTTATTGCATGTTAATCAATAGAAATTCTTACTTAGAATTTAAACCCTTTATCAAACATGGGGCACCTTGTATTGAATCAATGATTGACATATATAATAAAAATAAAATAAACTTACTCTCTAATTTTAATATTGAAAATTATGTGAATTTAAGAATCAGAGGGACTTGTTCTAAATGGGGATATAATCTATGAAATTAGGAGTATTAATACCGACAAGAGGTGATAGAGATAAATTTCTTAGTCACGCAAAAAAATTACTATCAAATCAATCAATTCAGCCTGATGAAATACTCATCGTAGATTTTAATCCTACTGATGATAAGGTTGATATCACAAAAAGATACAGATTAGGATGTGAATCGTTATTTATCAACAAAAAATGTGATTTAGTAGTTTTTTGGGAAGATGATGATTGGTACGCCCCCAATTATCTTGAAAAAGTTTTCAATACTTGGAAAATAAATAAACCTGATGTAATTGGATTTGGTAAAACAATATATTATCATTTGTTCACAAAAAAATATTTAATTGTTAATCATCCTGATAGGGCATCCGCTTGTTGTACCGCGGTTACAAAAGAAATATTAAATATTAAATTTCCTGATGATTCATATCCTTATTTAGATATTGAGATATGGAAACAGATTAATAAAAAGGAAGTCATAAATGAGCTAAAATTTTATCATTTAGGTTTAAAACACGGTATAGGTAAAACAGGTGGAGGAGGTCATCCTATAAATTGGCCGAAATATAAAGAAAATGATTTTGATGATAATTTTATTAAATCAATAATAGACAATGAATCATTTTTATTCTACCAATCTTTGAAATCCGATATTAAACCATAATATTAATGTATTGTCAAAATTGACAATGAGTATTTTTTCTTCTATTTATTTAGAACAAAAAATAAAAATTATGGAAAAAGTATTAGTATTAAATGCTGATTTCACCCCAATAAATGTAACCTCAGTATATAAAGGATTTACCTTGGTTAACAAAGGAAAGGCTGAAATCTTGAAGGCAAGTAACAAGCCATTATGTACAGGAGTCAAAGAATTTGTACGTCCCTTAATTATCCGTTTATTAAACTTTGTTAAGTTCAGAGTTAATAAATTGAAGATTAACAGACACAGATTATACAGAAGAGATGGTCATGAATGTACATATTGTGGTAGTAAGAAAAATCTAACCATTGATCACATCATCCCAAAATCAAAGGGAGGACAAAATACCTGGATGAATTTAATAACTTGTTGTTCTCCATGTAATAGATTAAAAGATGATAGAACACCAGAACAAGCAAATATGAAAATGAATATTCTTCCCTATGAACCAAATATATTCTCAGAAATAATTAATTCTTCAGTTGGTGATTTATGGGAAGATTTCAAAACGACATTCTACTAAACACAAAAGGACGTAAAAACGTCCTTTTGGTAGATGTTGGATACCTCCCTTTCTTTTAGTCGAGTTTATCCCATGCAAGTCCTACCTCGCAGGTATCTTTAAATAGAGTTTTTACGCATCTTTACGATAGATAAACTTTCTCTAATTATATTTGTCAATCTATCAGTAGATTCCCTTAAGAAAAAAGGAGAACTAGCTCTAAGTGATTTTAAAAATTCCATTTTATTTCTTCTTCCTAATGATTTAAATCCTTTCTCATTATACCATTCCGCCATACACTTATTTACTTGGTTTTTCATCATAACTAAATCTCTTTTTTCAACAGGTATATTTCCCTCTACATTTGAATATTGTTGAATTAATTCATAGTAAGAATCAATTGCTGTAATACAATCTGATTTTGATGTGCTTATTTTAGTCCATGGTTTACAAACAAAAGTACCTTGTTCAAAAGTAGATCCATAAATTTTATACAAATCTACTTTAGCCACAGTACCATCTTCAAAGTCACCTTGAGCACATTGTGTATAATCTTTCGATTTAAAGTATTCGTATACTTCCTTTTTTTTATTAGTGATGTCAAAAACGGAAGCAGTACCTTTTCTAGGTTTATATGCGTATATATTGATAAGTTGATTATTAATTGTCTCAATCCATGATGCTACACCTTTGATTTTATCCCAATATAACCCACCTTCTTTAATATCTTTATCGGTATTTAAATTAACTAATTCCCAGTCTCCGATTTCTGAATCATTAACATCACTTACCCCTCGGTATCCTAAACCATTTTCAGAAACTGGTTTAGTAACGAAATCATAAAGTGATTTTGCATATCCTGTTAAATTTGTTGGGTTTTTTAATTTTTCCAATTTTTCACATCTATAAGCAACTGCTTTTACGAAGGTATAGTTTTCTGGCGTACCAGTATATAAATAAGTCATTTTACGTCCTGGTATTTTTTTTGAGTCCACACTAGTATGGAATGCGAACATTTTTTTTCCATCTTCTTCCGCTACTTCCTGAATAGCATTTAATTCAGGGAAATCAGGAACAGGAACATTAGGTACGAAACCTCGTCTATAACAATCTGCGACACAGGCTTGATTTAAAAATGGGTCTATAACTTGACTACATAGTTTTGTTTGCTGTTTTTTATATAAATCTTCGGATTGTTCTTTAATTATATTTTTCATTTTAATTTTATTTTAAATTATGTTAATCAAATAGCTATTGATGAACTCATTCCACATTTACTTTGAATTCTTTTATAAATATCAAAGGTTAGTTCAAAACCATATCCTTCTTTTTCTAATGCGTCTAAAACTTTTGGTGTAAACTTACCATCCTTTGGTAAACCTAAACAAATTTGTACCGTTCCAATTACACCATCATTAATACATCCAATTGACATAGGGAAGTCATCACACTTTTCATACTTTCCATCCCAACTTGAAATTATTTTTTGTTTTTCCGTTTGTACCGATGTTTCTTTTTCTCTGATGTCTGTTTCATCTTCAAAATCACTGATGTTACTACATGGTAGAGAATGTTCTTCCCCGCCACTTAATGTTACAAGAATATCTAAATCATCCTCATCACTCCATTTTCCTTTATATTTTCGATTATCAGTTTCAAATGTATTATCAATATAAAATCTACCACCACCATTTTCATCAATAAATTCATTACCTGTTTCAGTAATTATAATATACTCAAGTTTTTCCTCATACATTTTTTTAAAATCATCAGGACTTTGACCTCTATATAAACATTTCGGATACTTCTTAATTTTTTGATTTAAATTGTTCCATAAGTAATATGCAACACCAATACTACCCGCCAACCAAAAAATCTTCCAAAAATTACTAATAATAAAACCACCAACCCTAAACGGAGCTTGAAGTATTTCCCAAGCAATTTCAGCATAACTTTTTCTTGCGGATGTACTCCCAAGACTCTGTGCCGACATCCTTTGAGTGTTTGTTAGTTTTGGTGCTTTTGGTTTTACAGTTGATTTAATATCATCCAAAAATTTACCGCCAGTTCTCTTATATCTATCAATCAAGAATTTAGCATCGTCACCACTATAACCTTTAGAAATCAAATCATCTACTATCTTTTTTTCTTTTGTTGAAGTGAAAAAATCTTGGAATGCTTTACTCTTAACCATATCGTCAGCTAGTTCTTTTCTTGTCTCGGCATTTTGAGTATTTTTAAATACTGTCTTTCTAAACGACCCAAGTTCTGAACTAGTAAATGATTTAGCCTCAAGTTTTGCGGTTACTTCAGCGGCATCAACACCAAATTTTTTCATCTCAGTTGGTATCAATCTGAATAATTCCTCAACCTCTTTAAGAGCGGTTTTAGATAAAGTTCCCGCTTCACGTCCACCCCATTTAAACAAATTACCTAATATACTTTGTTCATTTAGAACATTGTTATAATTTTCATCTAAAGTTTTTTTATTATCATATTTTGATAATAATTGAAATCTTTCTATTTCTTCTTTTAATATCTTGTCCATTTTATTTTTTAAATTTAAACTGTGTATTCTGCTTCTCCCGACATTAAATTAGGAATTGGCATATCCCCACCTGGTACACCAGATTGTCCACCTGAAAAGGATTTACTTAGTTTATCTATACCTTTTTCCGTACTATATATTAATCCTGATGCTAGAGTTCCTGAAGCAATTGATTTGGGGGATAAAAGTTTTTTGAGATAAAAAAGTAATGTGTTTATTATTTTTTGACCTGAACCTAAAATTCCTTTTATAAAAGTTCCACCAGCAGGAAATCTAGTCGCCAACCATTCTGACGCTCGTGTTAACATTCCAGGAGCATCTTTAGCCGCTTTAGCCATGATTTTTAAATTTTCACGTCCTACCGCTTCTATTACTTGTGCTTCTGTCTTAGCACCTGTTAACGCAGTTCTAATTGAACTTACTACACCAGCCGATGTAACTAATCCAATAATGTCTAATCCTAAAAACAGATATCTTGTCCACTCCATTCCTTTTTCTATCGGTGTCTCAAAATCGTTCTCAACTATTTCATAAATGTCTAATGCTACAATTATCGCCCATGGAATCCATTGAACCGTTTTACCAATTCCTGATGCAACTAACATAATATCAAGTATCATTCCGACAGGATGATACATGGCATCCCTTAATCTTCTAGCAAAATATTTTGCACCTGCTCCAAGTAAATTTACAACTTCATTCCACTCACCTCTTGATATATGTCCAAGTAAATCCTTAGCACCTTGATAGGTTGTACCGACAAAATCAGTTACCCCTTTAACAGCTTCCTTTCCCTTTTCAGCCGCCCAGTTACCCCAGCCCTTTAATTTGTTCCATCCCCATTCAGACCAAGATTCCTCATTCATTATCTGCCTGAAAACAGGTTTTAAACATGAATAATTTGTTTTACTTTCAATCAAAAGTTGATTATCTAATCTATCAAGATAGGATTCTTTTATTTGTTGAGGAATATTTGTTGCGGTATTGAATGAATGTCTTAAAAATATTTTGAAATTATCGAAGTTTTCCCAAATATTACCAATTTTGGTTTTATTTTCGATGTCGTAAAGTTCATCCAAGAAAATCACATATTTTTCATCAGGAGACAACCAATCCGTAATGACAGGAGAATCATTCATCTCAAACAATTGAGCATTTTCATTTAGAGTCGTTTTATTATCATACGACATTAAAAATTTTGCTCTATTTATTTTATCATTCATTTTACTTTTATTAATAAATATTTCATTATAGTAAAGTGTTTGCTTTACCTCTAGTTATTTTTACAATATCTCTCCATTTAGTTAAACCAATTTGATTTGCAGGACCTCTTGTTACCCCAGTTTCCCATTTTGTTACCGTGGGATATTCAGGTTTATCGCCACCACCTGAATCGGCTCCTCCGGCAGGTGCTGCGTCTTGTTCATCAAGTTCGCCATCAACATCTTTTTTGGGTGTATATTCCCTCATTAAATCCATAATGGAATCAATATCTAATTTCATTAATAAAATTCTGTTTTAGGTAATTTATCCGGAAATACAACATAATATTCATTTAAAAACGTTATGATTTCATCTTCATCGATTTTATCATCTTCTTCATAGTAATCACCATTTAAATCGTACTCCTCATTAGATTCAGGAATAAAATCAAATCCAAAATCCTTAATTTCATCAAAATATATTTTGTCGTATCTTATTTCATCTTCAGTATCCATATTCATCCTGAACGATACTTCCAGAACATTTGAAAAATAGTTAATATGGAATAATACTAATTCTATAATTTCCATGATATATTTAAATATATTAATTAGTTTTAGGTAAAACTCTGTTTATTATATTTTTAACCGTAGTTGATAAATTACTTATTACGTTATTGATACTATTCAATGAGAAACTACCCAATATTGTTTTCGCTAATGGGGATTTAACAGCATTTGATACCGCAGTTTGTAATCCAATAACCATTCTATCAACATATCCGAATAACGATCTTAACGCACCCTCAACTAATTTAGTCATCACTTTTGTTTTTATGTATTTTTTAATCGCAGGTGCAAATGATTGAGCAGGTCCAGGTAAAACTATAAAAACTCCAGCAACTGCCGCCATGAGATATAACTCATTTTGTTTTTGAGAATCTGTCGCTAAACTAGCCTCGAACAAATATGCTAATGTATTCAAAGCATCTATAACCGCACCAGATCCTGGTATTATAAAGTCAGCAGCAATCGATAAATAGTCTCCGAATGTGTGTAAAAATTCACTAGCATTACCTATTAATTCTGATACCCCTGTCGATATTAAATTTGGTTCTTCTGAATATTTTCCTGAACATCTAGCCCTTAATTTAAGGTCTTTTTGTGTTTGAGTTAAATTATTCCACTCAGGCCAAATCTTTGTATTATTGACAACGTACTTACCATTCTTCCACTCATATTTTTTGAATTCTGAACTATAATATAATTTTTGATACTCTGAAGAATTTGATTTTAAAACCTTTGATTTCCCGCATTCATCAACAAACTGTATATCTTGAGATTGTTGTTCCCCCAATAACATCAATAATTTACTCTTACTTATAGTATATGGTTTATTACTTACCATTTGTAATTAGTAATTTTTAAAGCGTTTAAACATATCCAATGTTTTATTAAGTTGTTCTTGTAGAGGTTCCATTTCTTCTTCATCAATTCCCTCTAAACCAAAAAGATTAATATCACCAAATTCGGATTCATCCTCATCTTCAAATGTGCCATGTTCAAAATCGTCATCACCATCAGCAATTTTATCAGTTAAATCAAATTCATCTTCCTCATTATATTCCATTGATTCATTAATATTCATATTGGAATATAGTTTAACTTCTCCTTTATTATTAAGAACCAAACCACCTTTATCATTAGCATAATCTTGGACATATAATGGTTGTTGATTAATCTGTTGTCCATATGATGTGACAAACCCATCATACACTTGTTTATGTTGATCTAAAATATTTGTTCTGTCTTCAGGTGTTACCTTAAAAAAATATGCACTCATAATTTTGTTGTTTTTATATAAATATCTTTATTTATTTATTAAAATTCTCAAGTTTTCTTCTCATAACTCTAAGTAATTTTTCATTTCCTTTATCTATTAAACTTTTTTCAGTTTCCCACCTATCAACACCTGATATTATCGCCAATTTTCTTCCGTCTTCCCAATTAACATCATATTGATCATCACCAAATACGGATATAGCTCCTGTACGAACCACACCAAGACTCATCGTATCAACAGGGTTTGGATCTTCCATGTATATTAACATTATTATATCACCGATTTTTAATTTTGGACTTTCCATAAGTTTGAATATTTATTAATAATAATTATACGTTATGAAGATAATAATTACAGAATCACAAACTAAAATATTAATAACCGAAAATGTTTTGAGACAAATCGGAATTTTTTTCAAAGACAGTTTGAAAAATATAAAAGAAATTATCAAGTCAGCATCAGAACAGATTGGAATGAATCTCCAATTTATGATGACGTGGGGGGCAGGTATAGCTGGTTTTATAGGACCAATCACCGAATATATAAAAGGACAATTTCCTGACTTAAATGATATTGAACTTAGTTTAATTATTACATCGTTAATTGCAACATATTACACAAATAATAAAAAAGTTCTTAACAATTTATATAATAAAATACAAGAACAGGGTTTAGGTAAATATTTTGAGAAAATACTGAAGAAAAGCGATGAGTTTTATAATGTTTTCAGTGAATTTATCAAAAGTTTGGCGACAACAAGTCATTCTATGGTTAATATGATGAGTTATACATTCATTATACCCATTTTACCAATGTTATATGAATCAATAAAAACAGGAATGTTTGAAAATGTTGATTTAGATGAAATTGTAACCATGATAACTGGTTTTGGTGGATTAACCATCGGTAGTATTCTGATTAAAAATTTATTAATTAAGTTATCAGAAAGGTTTAAGAAATAATTTGTCTTAGTTGTTTTTTTTCTTTAAATTGTTGTAAACAAACCTCAATAATCTTATGCGAAAATTCGATTTTAAAGACATTACATTAGTCCCTGAAACCCTCTCCTCAATTTCATCAAGAAATGAGATTGATATTAAAAATTCAAACAACAAATTACCAATAATTGTTAGTCCAATGGACACGGTTATTGATTATAGTAACTATTCCGTATTCTCAGATATGAAAATGGAAGTGTGTTTACCAAGAAACGAAAGATTAATTCCAAATGAATATGATGGGTTTATATCAATATCTTTGACAGAATTTGAGTCAATGGTTAGGATACACAAACATTTTGAAGTAGAACCCATTGAAACCAAAATATTGGTTGATATTGCCAATGGTCATATGACAAAATTATATGATTTATGCAAATATTTTGTTAATGAAATCAAAACAAATCATAAATTGATGGTTGGGAATATCGCTAATCCCACAACCTATGAAAAGTTTGCTGAATTGGGGGTTGATTATGTCCGAGTTGGTATTGGTGGAGGATCTGGTTGTCTTACATCAGCAAATACCGGAATACATTACCCAATGGCTTCCCTAATTTCAGAATGTTATCAAATCAAAAAGAAAAGAAACTACCATACTAACATTATTGCCGATGGTGGGTTCAGAAATTATGATGATATAATCAAAGCATTGGCACTAGGTGCTGATTATGTAATGTTAGGTGGGGTTTTAAACAAATCCCTTGAATCTTGTTCCCCAGTTTATATTGGAAAACTAATTCCATTGAATAAATCAACGTCAAAATATATGTGGGATAACCTTAAATTTTTGAGGAGATTTATGTTTAAGAAATTCAGGGGTATGAGTACCAAAGAAGTTCAGAAAAAGTGGGGGAAACAGAAATTAACAACATCGGAGGGTATTGTTAAGTATAATAAGGTTGAATATACAATGGAAAAATGGATTGAAAACTTTGAAGACTACTTAAAGTCAGCAATGTCTTATACCAACTCAAGAACTTTGGAAGAATTTAAAGAAACAGAATATGTATTTATAACACAGAATGCTTTGAATAGGTATTATAAATAACATATCAAAAAAAAAATATGGAAAAATCAAGATTATTAAATTTTATCAAAAAAACACATAAGTTTTATTCGAGTAATGCAACACCTAAAGATGTTTATTACGCATTAATAACTAATCCTGAAATGAGGCCGGCATTTAATTCAATGTTAAAAGGTAAGGATATTGCGTTATATAGTTTTTTGGTTCCAAAATTCAAAGAAAATCCAAATATTGAGGACTTATATGATGCGGTAAATAAATTTTTGACTGCGTTTAGATTATCGTATATCGAAGAACATAATCCAACAAAAAAATGTGATCAATGTGATGATGGTTTAATTAATTGTGATGTGTGTCACGGAACTGGGGAAGAAACTTGTCGTGATTGTGGTGGTAAAGGTAATACTGATTGTGATGATTGTGGTGGTGATGGTGAAGATTCCGAAGGTGAATCTTGTGATACCTGTCAAGGTGGTGGAACTTTAGAATGTGACACTTGTCACGGTACTGGTGATGAACATTGTCAATATTGTGATAATGGTTACATCTCTTGTGATGAATGTGGTGGTTCAGGTAATATTGAAACCACCGATACTGTTTTAATCGAAAGACAAAATTATTTAACCTATAATCCTGAAATTATTGATAAAATGAAAAAAATGGAAGAAGGGGATGTTTTTGACGAATCATTATTGGACATCATGTATATTAGTGACTCAGTAATACTTTTAAATTCAGTTGAGGATTATTCCGATTATGATTTTCATGTTGATAGGGAAGACGGTGAATTTGTTTTTGAATTTGAATTACAAAATCCGAAATTGAATATAACACCGTATAGTAATTTAACTATAATATGGAAATCAGAACCTTAAGATTAGAATCACCTTTTATTACTCTATGATAAACCCCTATCGGTATATAATATTTTTCTCCAACTGTCAACCTCTTAGGTAGTTCATCATCCATTTGTAGATACCAATTTTCCCCTTCCAATACCTCAACAAGTCTATTCTCTCTGTCACGATGCCATTTCAGTTCGTCTGAATCAACGTTTGGAGAGAATATTCTTAGTTTTTTATTGTCAATTATTTGTTGTTGATATGGTAGGTTTTCCATTACCAAGATTTTGAACTTTTAAGCCCTAATTTCTTAGCATGTCTCCCCACATTGCAACTCCAATACCCAGCCATAGTTCTATCTTTCTTTTGGGCACAATTATGTCTCGCCCTAAATGATTTTGCCGCTTTAGGATTTCTATTTCTTACTTTAAGATTGGGATCACCAAATGTAACTTTCTTGATTGTCCCTTTTGGTGTTTTAACATATACTGCAAATTTCTTTGGACCTCCAGGTGTTCTGAATGGTGAATTTAATTTAACATTTTTTCCTCTATGTTTAGCTTCAGACAATAATTCCTCAACTTCTTCTTCATACATTGGAGCATCTAACCAAACTTCATCACCATTTTCCAATAATACCTTTTTACCTAAATCGGATTCTACTAACCAAATATCTTCATCATTTAATCGTATTTTACCTTCATTAAATAAATTTCTCACTTCATTAATAAGCTTGAAGTATTTGTCTGAGTATATTCTAAATATGTTTTCATTTAATGGTATTCTATTTTCCAAATGATATTTTAAATCCTCAGAAATCAAACAAGATTCGGTTAACTTCATTGATGGGTTTACTGTTTCTTTGAGAACTTTTTTTATTAATCTATCTATATTTTGTTCCATATCTTTTCTTTTTTTATAAATATTACCTATCATTAATATAAAACCATCTAAAAATAATATGTACTACATTTATGCAATTTTTTATACATTAATAAGAATATTTGTATTCTCAAAAATATTCTATCTATTCATTATGACATCACAATATCCTGAATCCCATGATGTAAGTTTGTTAACATGGTGGATTTATTTTTTGATATTTGACATATGGTTATTACAAATGTTACCAGATAAAAAAACAAATCAAGAAAATAAACCAAATGATAATGATATTCTACAGTAAAATTTATTCCTCTACGACATATTTATAAAGAAAAAAATTTATGAAAAATATTATCGTGAAAGAATCTGAAATACGTAAAACACTTAGAAGGATTGTAAACGAGGACATGAGTCCTGAAATTGATGAGAAAAAAAACAAACCAAGATGTGTTGCAGGAAATGTAATTCCGTTGGATGAAATAGTCGGAACTGCCGATGAATATATTGATTATGCTCCAGGTGTTAATAAGAGAAAACTTGGGGTAAACTCAATGGTTGATACTTTGGGAATTCTTAACAACATAAGATTATTTAAAGATGTTAAAGACGGTGGAGCACATTTGGCTTATAATATGATGCACCATTTGGATAAGTTCAGAAATAAAAACTATTATGATGAGACATCAGGACAGTGTAATAAAGCCATGGATAAAATCATCGAACTTTACAAAGAAAATGAACATGGAACTGAACTTGTTAAAGATATTGAAAGAGTTTTAAATCTTCAAACAAAAGATGATGAATACACTCCATCCCCAAGAACTAAAGAATATCTAAAAAGATGCTTAGCTTTAGTTAAAGGAGAATAATCTAACCTCTTAGGAGGACTTTTAGGACCGTTACTAGTTATGGTAACAAAAAAAGAGGACATCGCTACGTCCTCTTTTTCTTTTTAAGGTATTTATAATAAAAACACAATGAAAACTAAACTATTCTTCGGATGGGAAAACATTAAATGGTTTTTCAAAGAAATTACAAATATGTATTCTACAAAACCATCATTCTTTTCTAAAAAAAGAATTGAGTCAGGTGTTGCATTTGCTGTCGCTCAATGGGGTATGATTTTCTTCCTTTTAGAAAAACATTCATCATTGACTATGACTGATTTAATTATGTGGGCGGGAGTTGAATTCGCAATTTCAGGGTACATTATACACCAAATACAAAAAGAAAAGAAAACTGAGGAACAAAAAGAAGAAACCCCCAACGAATAGTTGAGGGTTTTTTATTTATTTAACTTCTTCAAATTCAACGTCTGAACCTGTAAATCCTTCACTGTTTTCAGTCTGTCCTACATTACTATAGAGTTCCTGAGTAACTTGTTGCATTTTAGTATTAACATTATCAAGAGCTTCATTTATTTTGGTTACATCCCCTGAATTTTTAGCTTCTTTTAGTAGCTCAATACCACTTTTTATTTCATCCTTCTGAGGTTCACCAATTTTTTCATCCAAATCTTTTAATGTCTTTTCAATATTGAATATTACATTATCAGCTTCATTGATTTTCTCAACTTTTTCTTTAACCAACTTATCACTTTCAGCGTTTTCTTCAGCCTCTCTCTTCATTCTATCGATTTCTTCTTGGGATAAACCTGAAGATGATTCAATTCTGATGGTTTGTTGTTTATTTGTACCCTTATCTAGTGCCGATACATTGATAATACCGTTTGCATCAATATCGAATGTCACTTCAATCTGTGGAATACCTCTCATTGATGGCGGAATACCATCCAAATGGAATCTTCCAATGGTTTTATTGTCTTTCGCCATTGGTCTTTCCCCTTGTAATACGTGAATTTCAACAGATGGTTGATTATCTACGGCAGTAGAGAAAATTTGTGACTTTTTGGTTGGAATTGTTGTGTTTGCATCGATTAATTTAGTCATAATACCTCCCATTGTCTCAATACCTAGTGAAAGTGGGGTAACATCCAATAAAAGGACATCTTTTACATCACCAGCTAACACCCCACCTTGAATAGCAGCACCTAAAGCCACAACTTCATCAGGATTTACTCCTTTTGATGGTTCTTTTCCAAAAAATTTCTTAACCGCTTCTTGAATTGCGGGAATTCTTGTTGAACCTCCAACCAAAATAATCTCATCGATATCTTTTGTTGTTAATCCAGCGTTTTTTAGTGCTGATTTACAAGGTTCAATTGTTCTTTCAACCAATTTGTCAATTAATTGTTCAAATTTGGATCTTGTTAGTGTTTTAACTAAGTGTTTTGGTTGATTTTCAATTACCATAAAGTAAGGTAAGTTGATTTCAGTACTTTGAGATGATGAAAGTTCAATTTTAGCCCTTTCAGATGCTTCTCTAAGTCGTTGAATCGCCATAGAATCCTCAACCCATCCATTATTGTCATTTTTGAACTCAGATGTCAACCAATCAACGATTGCATTGTCAAAATCATCACCTCCAAGGTGAGTATCCCCATCTGTTGACAATACTTCAAACACACCTCCACCCAATTCAAGGATAGAAACGTCATGAGTACCACCACCACAGTCAAAAACAACGATTTTGGAGTCTTTATTCTTCTTATCAAGTCCGTAAGCTAATGCGGCTGCGGTTGGTTCATTGATAATACGTTTAACATTTAGTCCTGCAATCTCTCCAGCCTCCTTTGTTGCTTGTCTTTGAGCGTCATTGAAGTATGCGGGTACTGTAATAACCGCATCAGTTACAGTTTGACCCAAGTAATCCTCAGCAGTTTGTTTCATTTTCTGTAAAACCATAGCCGAAAGTTCTTGCGGGGAATACTCCTTACCATCAATCTTAACTTTAGGAGTGTTATTTTTCCCTTTTGTGACATTATATGGTACTCTCTTAACCTCAGACTTAATTTCGTCATAATTTGAGCCCATAAATCGTTTAATTGAATAGATTGTCTTCTCAGGATTTGTTACTGATTGTCTTTTTGCAGGATCCCCCACCTTTCTTTCACCACCATCTATAAATCCAATAATAGATGGGGTAGTTCTTTTACCTTCTGAATTGGTGATAATCACTGGTTCACCATTTTCCATAATTGCTACACACGAATTTGTAGTCCCTAGGTCTATACCCAAAATTTTACTCATAATTTAAATGTTTTTTGTTTAATTATATGTTTTATTTCTTATGGTGTCAATCCATAATTCATAAAACAATTGATAAAAATTAAACCAATTAAAATTTAACTGACAATTTGTCAGTTTTATTAAATTTTTAGTTAAATTATGTCTTTTTTAAAATTTATTTGTATTTATTCCTAAAAGTAAAAATAATGGACATCAACTTATACAACATATTAAAAAGATAAATCTAATCCTCCTTGTCATTAGGGGGATTTTTTTTTATAATTAACCAATAAACATTAAAATTAAAAAATGAAAAACACAAAAATCTACAACGAGTTAGTTCAGAAAATGAGAAACTTCTTCCAATCAAAAGGATTCTTGGAAGTACCAACACAATCAAGATTGTCAATCCTTGCAGCGTGTGAAAACCCACACTCAATCACTAAATTTGAATATTCAGGACAGATTTGGCCTTTACCTCAAACAGGTCAAATGTGGTTGGAGTATGAACTACTTAAAAACCCTGAATATCCTGGTGTGTATTGTATCTCAACATCTTATAGACAAGAGAAAACACCAATCCCTGGTCGTCATGATTTAATCTTCCCGATGTTTGAAGTGGAAACTAAAGGTACAAAAGAAGATATGGTTAAACTTCAAGCAGAAATGTTAGAATATCTTGGTTTTGATGTTCCGACTGTTGCCGACTACAATGAACTTTGTGAAAAATACGGAACAGAAATCCTTGAAGCTGAACACGAAACAAAAATGTGGAATGAAATCGGTGATTCAATCTCACTTCAGAACTTCCCACTAAGAACAAACCCATTCTGGAATATGCAAAAGGGTGAAGGTGACAAATTCCAAAAGGTTGATGTTATCTTATTCGGACAAGAGACAATTGGTTCAGCTGAACGTTCTTGTGACAAAGAAGGAATGAAGGAAATGTTCTACACAATTGAAGGAGGAAACTATTCAGCTAAACTTTTTGAATTATTTGGTAAGGAAAGAGTAGAAAAAGAATTGGAAGAATTCTTATCTTTGGACTTCTTCCCAAGATTTGGTTGGGGTTGTGGTATGACCAGATTGGCAAGAGCGTATGAATTGAATCTTCAAAAAAAACTTAGTACAGAAGTAGCTTAATTATGGCAAAGAAACAAAATGTGGAAACACCAAAAACAGAAAGTACCAAATATGAATATGTCCTTGATTGTGGAGATATAATCCAAATATGGAGATATGACAAAAAATATGGTAAAAATGCTTATGAGGTTGAAAACATTTACAAAGGAGAGCCAAAATTCAGTAAATTAAAAAAGGGGTCGAATTAGACCCCTTTTTTAATTATTATAATATTTATAATCATAAAATAAATTTATAAATTATAGTAAATGTCAACTGAAATTATTGTCGCTTTTATAACTGGTGTTATGGGGGTTGTTGGTCCACTAAGTATTTTATACGCAAAAAACAAACTTAGTAAGAGTAAAAAACCAGATATGGTGAAAGAAACTTTAAAAATTAGTCAACTAGTGACATCAAAAATTGAAGACCTTAGAGATGAACTACATTGTGATCGTGTATGGATATCACAATTCCACAATGGAGGTAATTTCTATCCTACAGGAAAATCAATGGCTAAATTTAGTATTATTTATGAAGTTGTGGGGACTAATACCCATTCAAAACAAACTAACTTCCAAAATATTCCTGTTAATTTATTTAGTAAATCAATTAATCATTTGTTGGAAAAAGACATTATTGAAATATCCGATTTTAAAGATGAAACTATTGCAACTCACGGACTAAAATATCTGGCCGAAGAAACTGGATGTAAGTCACAATATAGTTTTGCAATTAAAACAATTGATAACAAATTTATCGGTGTTTTAGGTGTTGATTACACAAAAAGAAAAACAAAATTAGACTCAGAAACAATAAATCACCTGTTAGTTTATGCAGGAACACTAGGCGGGGTTTTAATGAATCATCTAAAACAATAATATTTAAATATTATTCTTTATCTCCCTTTCCTGAGTATTTAACCCCCATTATTGTCCCAATTATACTAAAAGCATTTGTTAATAATATACCCAACATATTAGACCATGTTGAACCTATCATTTGAGTGTCTTTATTAACAACTAAAGCTAAAATATACATAAATGTTGTAATTATACCAATAGATATTATTACACCCAAAGCAATTTTTACAATGCTACCAATTAATTCTGTTTGGGTTTTCTTTTGTAATACATCCAAATCATTAATCGCTGACATTTTAGCACTTTCAGCCTCAATTCTAGCCATTTCTGACTTAGCCATCTCTTGTTGGAGTTCGATACTAATTCTTTCGTTATCTTGTTTCCATGCTATCAGTTCTCTATTTTGAACTTCAAAGGTAATTTTAGAATCTTCAACCTCTTTCAAGGTTTCTTGGAGTTCCTCCATTATCCTTTGATTTTCACCATTAACCTCAATCAATTCTTTGTTCTTTTCCTGAACTTGTTTTGTTATTTCTAACCTTTTTTTTCTTGTTTCTTTATCCTTTTCCTTACAATTCTCCACATATTTGGTAAAATCAGGATCATCTGAAGAATCGATTATCTTCAAAATATTTCCTTCTAACCCAATATTTTTCTTTTCGAGTAATTCTATTAACTCTTGTTTTGTATCCTTATTAAATTTCATTATTTATATACCTTAAATGGCGCGGTTCTTTTTTTATAGCCTTCATAATCTTTTTTGAATTCTTCTAGCCTAGGTTCAATATCATCAGATTTTATAATCCAAAATTGAGCTCCAGCTTGAACTGCCTTTGCTTGTTCTTCAGGTTCATTAGACGATGATATAATCCCTATAACCACATTATTACCATACTCAAAGTTAATTTTTCTAATCAATTCTATACCATCAAAGGAAGAACCAATTATGTTTAAATCAACGAATACGCACTCAGGTCTATCTGAAAAATCACCTTGTAACCATTTTTGAAATAGTTTTGCCGCTTCATCAGAACTATTTAAAGATTTTAGTGAAAGACTAATATCTAATAAAGAACAAGCGTCTTCAAATACTAAATGGAACAAGTCCTCATCATCTACCAACATTAACGTTTCAATCATTTTTTTCTAATTTTTATTTTATGTTTATTTTCATTTTAGTACCAATTTCATTTTTTTCACAAGTAATCTCAAATCCGTGTTCTTCTAAAATTGCAACACAAATATTCAAACCCAATCCAGAACCACTCTCTTTTTGTCCTTCTTTCCTTGTGTATGGTTTTGATAAGTGGTCAAAATCTTGTTGAGTGATTCCTCTACCATTATCTTGTATTATTAAAATATCACCCTCCATAAATATCTTAACAAATTTTGTGTCAGAATCGTTATATTTCAAACCATTTCTTATCAGGTTATCAATGGAGGTACAAAACAATGACTCGTTCACATCTTTAGTTATTAGTTCATCGATATGAACCTGACTTTTGTATGAAGTTGTTGCTAAGTAACTTTCTAAAATACTTTTTAAATTACATTCTGTTTTATTTAATACAACATCTTTTTTAACTAAGTTTGTAAATTCATAAACACCTCTATAAACTTTTTGTGCATGAGCTAATCCATCTTTAATCATTTTAAATGGTGCAGATATTTTTAAATCCTCTATTTGTTCAAGTGTTAATCTTCGTTCTAAAGAGCTAACACCTCTAGGTATGTATGTATTAATACCTGAGTGCATATCGTGTCTTAAAATCTTAGCAGCGTGTTCTAAATAGGTGTTCTTTTTCTCAATCTCAATAGATTGTGTGATTCTATCAGTTATATCTGTTGCAATTTTCATTACCCTTTGTACTTTACCATCAACTCCAAATACTGGATTATATGAGGCTTGAATCCAAACTTGTTTTTTATCTTTAGTAAACCTTAAAAACTCATCAGTAACATAAACACCACTTCTCAACAATTTCCAAAATTCTTTATATTCAGGTGATTTTGAATATTCCTTCGAAACAAAAATTCTATGATGTTTACCTTTCAATTCTTTTTCTGTATATCCCATTTTTTCACAGAATAAATTATTAGCAAACATAATTTTACCATCCAAGTCAAACTCAATAACCATATTGGATGTGTTAATTGCCGTCATTCTATTTCGAATCTCAATTTCTTTTTTCTTTACATCAGTAACATCATATCTAATTGACATATAACCCAAAAACTTACCATTTTCATCGAAATCCCCCTTTATATAAGAATCAACCCAATATAATTCCCCAGTTTTTGATTTATTGGTTACAACCTCATTCCAAATCTTTTTCTCAACTACCACTTCTCGGTACATATTAACCCAAAACTCCTTTGGATGTCTACCTGAATTAACAATACTATGATCCTTTCCTCTTACTTCATCTAAACACCACCCAGACACCTCCTCAAACTTTTTATTCACATATGTTATTTTACCTTTATTGTCAGCTTTAGAGACTAAAACAGACGTATCGACAAACTTTTCAAACTCATATAAGTTATCCTTCAAAATATTACTTTCTTTAACTGAATAAGCAAAAGAATATAGTGATGATAACATTTGAGCAAAGTTAACTTCTAATTCAATCCATTCCCTTGGGGTTTCACTCTCAATACAAACAACACCAATTATATCACCTTTATACATAATTGGTACATCCAACATTGATTTAATACCAAGTGGTTTTAAGTATCCTTCCGAAAAACAAGATGTTGCGGTATGAGTTTCCGCATTGTTAGCAATAATAATCGGATCAATTTCTAAATGTTCAAAATAAGAACTGAAATCCTTTTTAAACATTTCCACACCACTATACCATTCATCTTCTTTTTTAATATAAAGTTGTTGACAAATAATTGAGGTTTTATCTGAATTATATAACCAAATTGAACATCTATCAGTATTGATTGATTCTGTAACTTCTTTTGTTAAAGTTTTTGCCCCATCCTTTACATTTCCTTGATAAAATAATGAATTGTGTGATTGTGAAATAAGAACTTTGTTAAGTTTTTTGGAGTATTTTGTTAATTTTATATTATGTTTTAATTTGTGATAATATTCTTTCACTAAAATTGAAAAAAATGGTAAAAAAATAATAAAACAAGATAACTCAATTATTTTGATTAATTGTGGTGCGTCATTTATAAAAAATAATGAGATCATCTTCATTATAAAGAAAATTGACATAATTAAAACTGAAAAGTAAATAGAAATTTTAACCTTGATTGACATACTTGATAACTTTTTTTCTATATAAATACTAACTTAAATTAGTTAATTGGTATTTATAAAAAAAACTATAAAACTATGTTAAAAATCGGTTCACAAGGAGAATTAGTTAAACAACTCCAAACAAAATTAGGCATTACTGCCGATGGTGCATTCGGTCCTGGTACTGACAAAGCACTTAAAGAATGGCAAACTAAAAATGGTTTAGTTGCCGATGGTATTGCAGGTCCTGCGACACTCGAAAAAATGGGAGTATCTCTTCCAAAAGTCGAAAAAGAGACATTAAAATTAGAAAAACTAAAAGGTCAAATACCTGATGTGGTAATTTCTGAAATCGCAATGATTGCTGATAAATTTGGAATTATCACCAATTTGAGATTATGTCACTTTTTGGCACAATGTTCAACTGAATCAGGTAATTTCAAAGCTGTTTCTGAAAACCTTAATTATTCTAAAGATGGATTGTTAAGAATTTTTCCTAAGTATTTTCCGGGTACACTAGCCGAGTCATACGCTCACCAACCTGAGAAGATAGCTTCTCGTGTTTATGGTAGTAGATTGGGTAATGGCGATGAAACAACCAAAGAAGGATGGAAATTCCGTGGTCGCGGTTATATCCAATTAACAGGAAAACAAAACTATCAAGTTTTCTCTGGTTTTATTGGCGAAGATTGTGTCGCAAACCCTGATTTGGTTGCTACAAAATATCCTCTAGGTTCTGCGGCGTTCTTCTTTAACAACACAAGCCTTTGGAATGTATGTGATGAAGGTGCGTCTGAAGAAGTTGTAACAAAAGTAAGTAAAAGAGTAAATGGTGGTTATAATGGTTTAGATCACAGAAAACACGAATTTAAAAGATTTGAAAAACTATTGTTAGTTTAAAAATAAAACCCCTCCGATAAAGAGGGGTTTTTTATTATAAGAATACAAGTTCATTGGTTTCTTGATTCCAATCCACAATTAATGGTTTATTCGCATAAGCATATTGTTCATTAAGAACACTAGCATTAATATAATGAGTATCACCATCAAAAGTATAACCATAACCAGTATGAATGTGACCACAAACGTGAATCTTTGGTTTGATTTCTTTGATTCTGTCAGCCAATAGTTCACAACCTAGATGTTCAGTTCTACCAATAACTTGATCAACATAACCATAAGCAGGTCCGTGAGTGATAAGGATGTCAGTATCAGTCGGAATATTATTCCATCTACGTTTTAGTTCCTCGCCTTTTCTTGGTAAGTTAAATGCCCAATCATAAAATTCTGGTTGCCAAGGACTGCCATATACTTTCACAGGTTTTTCATCACCAATTTGTACTTCTACTGAACTATCTCTTAGGTATTCAAAGTTCTTATAGGTATTTAATATTTCTTCGGTAGATTTGGGAATTAGAACACTCCCATGAACAAAGAATGGTTCTCTATCTATGAAACCCCAATCATGATTACCAGCAATGAATACTTTGAAATCATAATCCAACCCATCAAACCATTGACAGAAGTTTTGTATTTCTTGTTTGTAACCCATTGAAGACATATCACCGGCATGAATCAATAGGTTACCTCCTGGTAAGTCCTTTTCAACTTGTTTATGTTTACTATGAGTATCGGATATAAATGTTATTTTCATTAATTAACTATGTTTTTACTAATTTTTTATAAGATAGATATATTTATTGTAAAATAAAACAGATAAAATCAAAAATTTAACAAATATGAAAAGAATTATAAGGTTAACTGAGAGTGACTTAGTTAAATTAGTGAAAAGAGTTATCAGTGAACAAACAACTGATTCCTTTCCATCCAACCCAAATACAGATGTAATTAAAATACCTGCAACTGCAACAAATTATAAAAATCTTTTTAAAGGACCAAGAATGACTCTTCTTGAGGCACAAAATTTATATAACAACTTAATTCAAAATAAACATGTTGGTTATCTAAAAGCAATTTATCTCGATGACACTAGTGTGGTTCGACAAGGTCAAGAACGTCCTGGTACACAGGGTGTCTCAGCATCCACTGAACAAAAAAGACCCGTTTTTCAAGTAATGAAAGAATTCAAAATTAATGGTCTGCCAGTTATTAAAAATGGTTTTTTGAATACTTGTGATCAAAGAATTGAGGATTGTGGAAATTCAAAATTGAGGAACGCTATGGTGGAATTACCTGATGGTTCTAAATTAGATATTTCTTTATAATAAAAAAAACCTCTTTTTATAAGAGGTTTTTTTTATTATTATTTTCTATTGTAATAACAATATTGAATATATGAATTATCCATCATTTCTATGTTAACACCAGAAAGATTTAATTTGTTTTCTTTTATTTTATAGAACAATGTAACAACGTCACTATTTTTTGTTAGATAGTATTTTTCCACTGAGTTTTTATTACCCAATTCGCCGACAAACTCTAGAAATAAAAAATTAGGTTTAAGTGATTTTTCATTTTCGATGATTAATAAATTTTCTAATTCATCAAAGACGATAATATTTTTAGAGTTATCAACTTGGTATATCTCATATTGTACATTTTTATTCATAAAATATGATGTTAAGGTATCCTTTCGATTTTCAACCAAGTCAATTTTATTTTCATACATTGATGGGTCATAGAATAAAATTGAATCAAGTAATAGTGAATCTATTACCTCTTGACTTTGTGAGTGAAGATTTATCGCAAATAAAACGAACATTAAAATTGATAGATTTCTCATAATATTGTGTTTTTAAGTTGTGATGAATTCTTATTACAATTACAAAAATATAGACTTTTTAATTAAATCAAAAAAATACTATCACTTTTTTTAAAAAAATTTTAATCCCACCAACCTCTTAAACCAGATCCGTCAAATTGTTCATCAAAATCTTTTTCCTTATCAAAGGTTGTATAATCTTGTCCTTTCATTATCGTCCAAAGTTCAACCCATTCTTGTTCTTCCAATTCAGTTACCCTTTTGAAAAATTTTCTGTTGAACTCTTTTTGTTCTTCATTATTATAATCAACCAATTCATGTAACTCTGAGTTCCCTTCAAACGGAATAAATTTTATATTTTCTGTATCATATTTGCGACCCAATTCAATCTCAACAATATCATGGTATCTATAATCACGGATATTTTTAAGGATTTCAACAACCCTACTCATTTTTTCAACTTTCTTGAGTCTACTATGTTCAACTTCATTCCCTTTGGTTTCAAGATTTTTGGATATATCTTCAACACCAATCTCAATAAAGAATAAAGTACCATAAGAATCCCACCAATGATGACTCCATAAGGCTTTTCTGAACTTCCAAATGTTTTTTAAAAAGTTGGGTAAGTCTCTAAATAGGTATGAACATAATCTACCATACCAAGTATAATTGTAACTCATATATTTGTATTAGAATAAGAAAAATTGTGACATTTTTGAGAAAAATGACTTATTCTTTCTTGTTACTTTTGAAAGTTGTCCCTTCTTTTCTTTTTCAAAGTTGTTTGAAAGGAGGATTACATTCTTTTCACTTATGTCATTTTTCCACTTTTTCATATACAACTCAAAAAGTCTCTCAGAAGTTTCAATCTGAGCCGTATTTTCGCAAGAATCAAGAACTTTCATAAGCCAAGTGTACTGATCCAAAGAATCTCTTTTCATAGTTGGTATAAGATTTATGTTGTGAACTAATGATTGTGACACAAAAATAGGATTTAAATTTTAATACTCAAAATGTTTTACGTATTTTTTTATCGTTTGTCTTCTTTTTTTGTCATCCAAATCCGGAAATTCATGTATGATATAACTGTCTATTTTTTTAACTATATAACCAAAGTTATTAATAACGGGATAAGACTTATCACTAATCATTATTCTATATTTACCCATTATATCTTGTATATGTTCAGGATGTTCAACGGCAGGAAAATTTCTTCTTAGATAAATCATAAGTTTATCGTCAGCTTCACTGTATTTTTTTAGAATCTCGTCTTTTTGTGATTCGGTTATTATTATTCGTTTCATATTTATAAATATTGATGTTATCAACAAATTTATATATTTTTTTCACATGAAGAAAGGGTTTATCATTTATATAAATAAATTATTCAAAAAAGATTTGGAAATCCTTTATGGTAATGGTAGTTATGTCGATGTTGAAAACATAATTTTCAGTACAAATAAAAAAATGTATATTATCAGTTGTAAAATATATGTCGGGGACTTGAATTTATTTGAAGAAGTTGGATCTAGTGGTATTTTTTATATGTTCGAAGATGCTTGGTCTAGTTTTGGATTCAGAAATGAAAGTTTTATGTTACAAACATCTTTTGATTTGACTAACTAAAAAAAACAAATTATTATTAAACTTAAAAATTATTAAAAATGAGAAAAGTTAAACTTGGTGACACCGTTACAGTCAATTACACAGGAAAATTGGTAGATGGTACAATTTTCGACACATCTCTTACCGAAGGAAGAGAACCATTAGAAGCTAAATTAGGTGAAGGTCAACTAATTTCAGGATTTGAGAACGGATTACTTGAAATGAGTACTGGAGAATCAAAAGTAATTGAAATTGATCCAGAACACGCTTATGGTGAATATAACCCTGAACTTAGAACTAAAGTTAATAAAAATCAATTCCCCGAAAATGTACAAGTAGGTGAAACCCTACAAGGTAACTCATCAAGAGGTCCTATAATTGTAAAAGTATGGGAAGTTGATGAGGAAACTGTAACTATTGATGCCAACCACCCACTAGCAGGACAAAAGTTAATTTTTGAAGTGGAAGTTACTAATATTTATTAAAAAACTAACTTATGAAAAAAACAATCCTTTTATTACTTTTATGTTTAACAAGTTTCTTTGGAAAGTCTCAAACTTGTATTGATACTATCGCTTTTGATAATATGGAAACTTTTAATTGGAGTGGTGATTGGTGGAGAACCCCTCCAAATACCACAACCACTAATACTGGTTTTTTTAATAACGCTTCAGTATCACCAAATCTTAGTGCTGTAATCTATGGCGCAGGTAACGGTACTTCGGGTTTAGAACAAGATTGGTATGTTATGCCAAACATTAACGGACTCAACCCAACTTCAACCCATAGATTCTCTTTTAGATTAGCGTCTTATGTATTTTCAGGACCCACTGCAACAACACGAGGTGTTGATAATACAGATTTTGTGGAAGTTCAACTAAGTACAGATGGTGGAATAACATATTTTGGTGAAATGCGTATTCGTGGTTTTGGTAATGCAACTTGGGATTATAATACTTTAGGTGTTGCAAGTAAAACCGCAAATGGGGTTGCCACTTTTTACACACCAGTCGCTGGAGGTAATAGAACTGCAACTGGTGATGGATTTTCTGTAATACAGTTAACAATTCCTCCTGGACCAACTCAAATCGCTGTTGATATACTTTGTCGTGTAAATTCAGCAGGTGAAGAGTGGTGGATAGATAACGTACTACTTGAAGAAATTTATGATTGTACCATTTTCCCAATCCAACTCATCTATTTTGGAACTGAATACGATAAAAATAATAAAGACGTAATAGTTAGTTGGAGAGCAAATACTACCTTACCTGGTGAATATTTTATTATTGAGAAATCAACTGACGCATATAATTTTGATTCAATAGGTGTTGTTTATCCCACCGAAATCGGAACATATGATTACCAATTTGTTGACGAATCACCTATTTATAATGGATACACCTACTACAGGTTAAAGATGGTTGAACTTGATAATCATCATTATTCTAATATCTCAGTAGTACAGGTTAAAGATTATATTAATAAAATTATTCTACATCCGAACCCATTTAATGATTTTATAAAAATTCAAAATCTTGGGGATTATTTCGGACCTTGTGAATTAAAAATTTATGATAGTATAGGTAAAGAAGTTTTATCAAACTCATTCCAATTCGGTATTACTAATAAATTTGAAATTAATACAAAAAATCTGAGTCCTGGAATGTATAACGCAGTTATAAAAACCAATGGAAATACTGAAACGTATAAAATCATTAAATAATTTAAAAAGGTGTTCTATCGAACACCTTTTTTTTTATATGATATTTATTATAAAAATAGTTTAATGAAAAAATTTATTATTACTGAAGAAGATAAAAAACACATCAGAAAATTATATTTGTTATCAGAAGATGAATCTATGTCAAAATTAGAAAGGGCTATAGATTTATTTTTACCTATAGAAAAAGAAAAAGAAGATGACGAATCAACTGACAGTGAATCTTCAGATACTGAAGACTCTGAAGATGAAAAAAAGAAAATTTCAGTATCAGACGTTAAAGGATTAAATACAAATGAACAAATCGTTTTTGAACAACTTAAAGAAGATGGATTCACGGATGAAGCCGCTGCTGGTGTGATGGGTGTTGTTGGTGGTGAAAGCGGATTCAAGACGTTTAAGGAAGCTAGTTATAAGAACACCTCAAATGGTAGAATACGAGCAATTTTCCCATCCAAATTAGGTAAGATGTCAGATAGTCAATTAAACAGAATAAAAAAATCAGATAAATTGTTTTTCGATGCTGTATATGGTGGAATGTATGGAAATGCTCCTGACGAAGGATACTTGTATGTTGGCAGAGGATTCAACGGAATTACCTTCAAAGGAAATTATAAAGCCGCCCAAGATTGTACAGGTATTAGTTTTGTGTCAAATCCTGAACTAATGGAAGATCCATCAAACGCCGCCAAAGCATTATCTTGTTATTTTAAAAAAATAAAGGATATCAGTGACTTTGAAAAAGCATTTCAAGAAGCGTTTAGACAAAATGCTGGACCTGGACATAGTTGGGAATATTACGCTAACAGTACTAATCCTGTTGCCGTAACCGGAATTCCTCTGAAAAGAGAAAAAGCAAAACAATATTATAAAAAAATAACAGGAGAAATCTCATAAAAAAACCCCTCATAAAAGAGGGGTTTTTATTTAGTTAAACATTTTTCTTACCTGTTCCATAATTTGAGCTTGTTTCATCTCCAATTCTCTCACCTGTTTCATCTGTTGTGGATTCATCTCCAAATTTTCACTCTTAATGAGACTTATTTGGTTAAAAAGTCTTGTGTGCTCATTTAACAGATTACCGTATAATGTTGCTTTTTGTTGTTCTGTCATAAATTATAAGTTTTTTTGTTTTTTATATTAAAATCAACAATATTATCGTACTCATATAATTTATATTTTTCGATAACATTACCAATATGTTTCCAATATCCAGGTCCACCATAACCTCCACAATGATTCACCCAATATAACCAATTCTTACCAACCGCATGCCCATAATACGTATGTAAGAAATTTGCATGATCCTCGAATGATTCCTCAAATGAGTCATATTTTCTCCATTGAGTCCCACCAGGTGATGTGTAAAAATCTCCTTTGAATAATTCCTTATAATATTTCATACCAAATAGATTATTCGCGACTTTTCCTAATTCTGAATTACCTCCACCACTTTCAGTAATGGCTTGAGCTAATTGAATACTTACAGGAATCCCACACTCTATATGATAGTATATTGCAATTTCTTGGTGTTTATCACAAAACTCAACAAATGGATGTTCTGTTTCTGGATTATAATTGTTAGATATTTGTTTTGCAAAAGTTTCATTTGTAACCTCTGGAATATCATTTTCTTTTTGTAATGTTTGTGGATAACTAGTGTCTCCTGATACTATTAAACACAACACTACTACTAATAATAATGCTCTCATAGATGTTTTTTTGTTTTTCTTTCCCTATTTCATTCCGCCCCATTACATTATAAATATCTTGGACGAATAAGTAAAGTCACAAAACAATTAAACAGGATAAACATTTTCAACTTTGATTTTATATGTTTTCTCAAACCAAGGTTTCAAATGTTTTTCAAAAATTCTTTTCCCAAAGGTAGATAATCCACCTTTTAATTCCCATGTACTATATTCTAAATTGAATTTTTCACCCCATTTATCAATAGGAATTATTTTGAGCACATAATTGTCATCCTCCCAGTCATCATCATCAATTTCACCATCTTCATTTTTTTTAAAAAATACAAGAGAGGTATATATATCATAATCCTCATCCTCATATTCTTTTTCATCTTGAATTAAATTCTCATATTCACTAATATAATCATCAAAAAGTTTCTGTAACTTTTCTTCCATAGTTTCCCTCAAAATTATTTTAATGGTTTTTTCTATTCTCATATCAACCGAATTTTTTATTTTTTTCCAAAACGTATAATTCAAGATCATATGGTGAACCATATTCCTCCATGCCGAGTGTAAAATAAGAATCAACTGATTTTCTAATATCACTATACATCTCTTTCAAATCACTGAACATAATCCGTCTGTCTCTATTATCCACCGTAACCTTTATTATAGTCACTTCTATGGTGTCCCCAGGGTTAAATTTTTCTGTTTTGGATGCCAACATTACCTTTTTACTGCCAAAGTCAATCTCGACAATTTCAGGAAATTCTTTGGTTAATACCTTCGTAATTAAACTATGAAGTTTATTCTCAGTTATAATATATTTCATTTTTATCTTTTTTATATAAATATCCCCCAAATGTAAATCAAATGGGGGATATTATTTAGTTACAACTTTTTAAAACCTCTCGATTTTTATTCATCATCTTATAGGTTTTATTTCTAGACTTTTTACTTTTTACAAATGATCTTGTATTTCTTCTGTTCTTCGCCATTTTTTTAATTATTTAAAGTCATTCTTACGCTGTCTTAATTTTTTGTTTTGATTTTGAGACATCGGAAAGAAGTTGTTTATATTCATTTTCAGAATATTCTTTATTTATATCGGTAATTGTTTCATCCCAACTATCTTTTTCATACCCTGGTTTTGGTATATAATTAGAGTTAGTAATTATTGATAATACAGAATATGGGTTTTTCTCACTAGTATTTACAATTACTCTAATAAGATTTTGACCTAAAATATATTCAAATTTGTGTGATGATCTATCACGTTTATATTTAAACCCTAAATTTAACAATTCGTTTTCAACATTTAAAAGAGCAGGGTCATTATAAGCTCTAGGTTGTTCACTAATAACTCTTTTTACTAATTTAATTAAATCAGTTTCCGTTAATCGTATTATTTTTTTCATGTGATTATTTTTATTTTTAATAAATATTTAGAAAAAAATTATTATCCTTTTTTATTTGATAAAATCTATTTACCTTTGTAAGGTACATTTAAAACCACAATAACCATGAGTAAATTACTTCTAATCCTGAGTGTTTTATCTATCTCTTTTTATACAATAAAAATTAATGGGGTAATCAACAAACTAACTTTTGTTGAACCAAACATAAATAGAGATTCTTTGATTAAATTAGGGATGCCTGAACGAATTACTAATCAATATATTCTTGTTAGAAAATCTGAAAAATATCAAAATAAATCTTTTTTTATTGTGGATACAAGAGAAAATCTGATTTTCTTCTTTGATAAAAAAGGTGATTTTGTTGCAAAATCACCAACAATCGATGGTTTTGATAAACAAAATGAAAGTAAGATTGATGGTTCTTTAAAGACATGGTATGAACACGTAATTGACATTGGGTTTAAATGGGACGATAATAAAAAACAGTATGTCGATATAACAGGTAAAAAAAGACATTATTCTAATAGTTTGGTATATACTCATTTAGCAAAAACTCAATGTAGATTTTTTCCAAAAGGGGTTTATCAGATTACAAAAAAATTTCATAGCAACGGATTCGTAGGAAAAGGTGAAAATACTTTTAATATTAATACCTTAGATGGTAAAAATTTAGCATTAGCAATACATAGTCTTTACAAAAGTGAATACAGAATTAAAAATATGAATAATCTAGTATCGTTAGTTGGGAATAATTTTGATGAAATTAATGTACCTAATTCTTTTAGAAATGTTGTTCTAAACAATATTAATAACGGTACTTTTAACAATTCTTTCGGTTGTATTAATGTACCCGAAAAATTTATAGAACTAACTAAAAATGAATCAGTTAATTCATTAGTTTTTGTTATCGGTGAAAATACAAATAATTATTTAGTCAAATAAAAAAAAACACCACAATGTGGTGTTTTTTTTTATGCAGTTGTTTTTCTTATATCAATAGGTTCTCCACCTACTTGAGTTGCGATTGACGTTGGTTTTTTACAGAATCCATTTTCTCCTTTAAGTTCATTGAAGAATTCGGCTCCTTGTGAGTTATCCATTTGTACTAAATAATAATCTTTATCTTCAGACATAACAAATATCATCGCACCTTTTTTGGCGATATCTAATACTCTACTATCATTTGCAAATGATGCGTCAACATTAAAACAACCTGTAGATAAGTCGTATTTTTTACTACCAATCATATTATTAATAAGGTCATTATATTGTTGTGGAATTTTACCGGTTTTTTGTGCATCCCCTAAATATTTTTTTAATTCTGCATCAGCCTCTATTCTATTTGAAATGGGAACTAAAGCATGAATTGCTGAAGGTAATTCAAGACCTGATTGAGTTTTTATTTTAATCACATTATCAACATTTTTGGCTCCGGTATAATGAGATTGATAACTTGTACCACCAGCCTTATAAATACCAGCACTTAGTGACCTTTTACCTATCTTTGATAAAACATAATATTGTTTAGTCAAATCGCCAGAACAAAAACAGTCCAATTTAGTTGATGGATTCTTACATTTGAATCCTGCCGTTTCACACCACTCACGGTAGGTAACAGGTTTTGTCGGTTGTTTATCCTCACCTTCCACGGTTTGGGATAATCTTATAAATTTATGTGATTCGTCAAATGCCGCTACAAGTTTAAGTCTAGGGTCAATAATGAAAAAAGGTTTCCCTTTATATTCAGATCTCTGATTAATGTAATGAATTTCTCTATTCATCCTATCACCAGCAGCTCCCTTCAGTACTTGAGGAATTGATTCTAATGGTGCTAATTCAATTGAACGTTTTTGATAACCCTTAATTCCTAACCAATCTTCTTCGGACTCAGTTGATTTTGAACTATATATTTTACTTGATGATGGGTCAACACCATACAAATTAGAACCTTTAGAAGTGTTACTTGAATTAGTTTTTTTATGAGATAAAAATTTTCCCCCAACACTTTCATTTCCGACTTTATAATTCCAAGCGTTTGTTATATAACTATTATTATACTCACCTGTTGGACTTAAACTTGTCGCAGCAGCAACATTGGGATAATTTTTAATAACCCAACTTCTAAATTCATTTCCTTCAGTAGTGTTCTTAAATGGTACTGTTTTTGAAATTGTCGATGATTGGGACGGGGATGAGGATGGGGAATTTGCATAATCATTGAAAATTAATTTTCTAATATTTTCTTCGTATTTTGTTCCTGTTACATTAATCCAATTATTAGAGGTTTTCAATTTAGTATAATATTTACCATTTTCTCTCTTATAATCATAATTATCCTTACCAATCCCCTGAATTACTTTATTTGGTAATCCCTCATCTTCCTTGATTATATTTCTAACCAATTTAGCTAATTGGTTTTCCGTTAACTTTATTATTTTTTTCATTACTGAATATTTTTATAATAAATATTCTACCGAATCTTATTATTTAGTTTATTCGCAATATCTGATAAAAATTCTTCTTTAGTAATTATCTTATTGGTTATTGAACTGTTTCCACCTTTAATCTTTTGGTACAAATCCCAATTCCATATTGATTTATTTTCAGGTAACATAGGTTTAGGTTTTCTTGGTTCTTCAATATTTTTATAAGTCAATTCATATAGTCTAGCAAGTTTCTTTATCATATTCGATGCTGTATATCTTTGATATTTCTCTTCATTCTTAAAGAATGATAAATAATTACCATCAAATTTTCCACTTTTTTTGAAAAATTCATCCAAATAATTATCTTTTTCTGGTGTTTGCATAAATGCAAATAATGGATTATTAACACCAAAAGGATAAATATAGTTTATGATTTTTTCATTTTTCCAGTTTGTAATGTTAATATAAAATAATTCCAAAACTCTATCAATTTTTTCTTGTTCGGATACATAATTTTCACCAATGTGATCCAATAAATCATTAATTTCTGTAATATATGACTCTAATTCATTTTTTAATCCCTCAATTGTAAAATTCTGAATTTTTTTCAAAGTTTGGTATATCTTATTTTCCAAGAAAAAATTCTTAAATTGTTCGGGAGTTATTTTTTCTAATTGAATTTGAGCCGCCAATTCTGTCGGTCTAACCAAATTCTCAATATGATGAATATAATAAGAGTTAAATAAAACCTCAGTTAGAGGTTTTATTTTTCCAAAACTATTTGAACTAAAAACATTATACTCCACCTTCTTATATAAATTATAAGTGTTTTTCTTGAATATGTCATACCCATGTTTTAATTCATGAGCAATAATTGGAATTAAATATTTTTTGTTGCTTCGAATAAACTCAGATAATTCTTCATCTTTGAATTGTTCTGGAGTTGCAATTTCAATACTCATGTCAATCTCATCGGGATTAATAATTGCTTTCATTTCAAACATGGAGTTAATAACATTTTCACTGGATTGTCCCATACTTAATAAAATAAAACTATCTATTTTATTTTTATCTAACTCAACTTTTAAATTAACTTTTTTTAAGTTCATATCAGATATCCTAAAATCACCAATGATTTGGATTTTATGAACATCCTCAGATTCAATATTTCTTAAACCTGATACATACGCTGAAATATATTCATACAATTTAATTGAACTATCAATAATATTTTCAGGAACCCCCAATGATTCATGAATTCTTTTTTTCATTTTCTATGATTGAAATAATTTTAATTCTCCTTCCCTACGTTTAGATACTCCAGATAAACCAACAGTATTATATGTTTTTAACAACTCGGCAGCTTTTTTATCATCTCCCTTTTTTAATGCTTGTATCAATTGTGATTTTCTCAAATTACCAATACCCGAATTAAATGATAATGAAACCAAAGCATCAAATTGTCCTTGAGTTATCATATGTCCAGGAATTTTTTTTGATTTCCAATCAGATAATATTTTTCTCACATAATTAGCATTCTCCCTAACATCCTGAACCAATAAATCATCAGCCTCCTTCTTGGATTTTAATCTGTCCGTGGGTTTAACATTTAACGTATGACCATATCCAATTGTCCAAACACCAACAGCATCCTTATAAGCCTTATATTTAGGTTCTTTAACCCCATTCTTTCTATTCTTTGGGTCACCTTCCCATTCCCTCAAAAACGGCCATATATTAGCACTAACACTTAATGTTGAACCATCGTACTTCTGTTTACCAGTTGATGATTTTTGTTGATCGGACTTACCTAATATTTTATTAACTAAATCATTAAATATCCATTCTGTAATAATAATCTTCATATTTTTATCTATAAATATTAACCACAATTTTTATTATACCAATCTTTTATTTCCATCTCATAATTTAATTCGATGTATCGATTAAGTCTTAACCATATATTCCCAAACTCAATTGAATCATCATCCATCATTCGAGCATAATAATTATTATAACAATACTCAACGATAGATTCAGCAACAACATTGAAAAATTCATTAGAATCGGAATAAAGTTCACAATCATAAAGGAAGTGGTAAACCTGACGTAATTTATCTGAAATATAAAACTTAATTAAGTTAATAACCTTCTCATCATCAAACTCACCAAAAATTTCATCAATTAAATCTTTATAACTCACACCAAAATTTTTTGATGTAAAATATATCCCCTCATCTTCAATCATATTCATCAAAGCTTTTTTATGTTTCCCTGATGATAATATTTTTTCAAACTGTGATTCCGTAATTATTATTTTCATATCAATTTTTTTTATACTTTATCAATTCAGGATAATCGTTTAATACGTCTTGACTGAATTTAATTGATTTAACATCATAATAATTATCACCAACAATTTTAACAATGTCTTTATCAGTACCCTTATATATCGCAAATATTCTTGATGAATTCTCACCATCAATATAAAAACTATAAAAATCAGGATCTTTAATAAGTTTTGTCCAAATTCTTTGAGACTCCGCGCTGACATTGGAAGTTGAACTACCCCATCCCAAATGTTTTATGAACTCCTGATATATCAAATATCCCAATCCAGTTCCCATTAAAATTGATGGCAACCCACCAATAAAATGTATCCTATTTCCAGGTTCACCCTCAGTTTCAATCACAACACCCCAATCATTCAATATCTCATCAACAGTCTTTATTACCCCCCTATTTGTTTTTTTCATTGCGGGAATCTCCAAACCATAATGCTCATTCCCATATAAACCACCATCACCAAAATCAACCCTAGATGGAAAATGCTTAACCCCAAAATTTGGGGGGAATATAACATCATATAAATTGTTACCCCTATTTATGAACTTCAATCCATACGGCTTACTACGAGTAATCGGCTCATCCTTGAAAACATTACCATAATCCTTTACAAAAGTATCATCCAATTTCTTCATCCTATAATAGTCGTTATTCGGTTTTTCCAAATATGTCCCCTCAATGTCAATCTCATCTATCTCACCCTCATTGATTACCCTCTTAATTAATTTAACCAAGTCCCCCTCAGTTAATCTTATGATTCTCTTCATACCAATTTTATTTATAAATATATCAAATTAAAAAGGGCGGTTGGGGATTCCATACGAATGAAATGAGAAAAAAAAATATCCCCACACCTTATTTAGACATGGGGATTTTTTTAATTAAACAAATTTTTGTTGTTTATTTATATCTTTTTGACCAAAGTCAGGATTTTCTACTTTAGGCACCCATTTACCTTGACTATTTTTTGAACAAAAATATGGGGCAAAGTATTTCTCCGCAATTGTTTTATTCCAAAAAGTTTGCCCAATACGTTTTTGATTGTCAATAAAAGTAAACGATCCTAATTCTTCATTCTGCTCACGACAACTAAAATCTAACTCATTAAATTTGTAATATCTATCAGAATTCAATTTACTCCAAGAAACATCACTCATACCAAATCTATATCGTCCCGCTGTTGGGTCATAACTAATGATATTTGTTATTTTGGTATTATGTGGATAATCATCTGTTTGTTCTTTCTTTTCATAAAAATTCATAGGAGTTCCAATTAACCAATCTGGTATTTTATTCCAATCAATTTTGTTTAATTTTGGGGTAGTTGGACTCTGTATAGTGGTTGTTGTAGTTGTTGATTTAGGTATTAATTTTTCGGTACTAGCCTTAGGTGCATTTTCATCAAAACAACCATGATTAACACCATCAATGGAATCTTTATGTATATAAGCCACCGATTTATATCTACCACCTTCTAATTTAGTTATAATATAACATACACCAGATTCATTATATCTATCTTTATTTGAACTTAATTGATTAAATAATGCTTTTAAACTTAATTGTTTTGCCTCCTCAATCTTTTTTTCGTCCGTTTCGTTAGTGTTACTATAAGCCTGTTCCCAATAATAGTTATTACTTGCTTTCATTTTTGAGAACAAACCTGAATCATTTGAGACTTGTGGAGTTTTTTGTTCATTTAATATTCCATATAATGATTTTATGTACTCCTTGTCATTCTCTGTTATAATTAATTTTTTCATAAATTTTTAATTATAAATATCCCCATACCTTATTTAGACATGGGGATACACATTTATTTTTTATACTTAACAATAATTTCAATAACCTCATCAATCAACTTATCCTCCAACTCAATTAACCCATCAACGTCATTAGAATAAAATGGAATTCTAATCGGAACCAATAAATTACCAAAACTAGGATTATTATCCTTAACCACACCAGAATAAATCTTATTAGTTGCCATATCCACACTAATAGCATCAACAGACCTTTCACCCTCAACCAATACAATTACCTCGTAATCACCTCGCCTAGTTACAATAATCCTCCCATTACCACTATCCTCAATATCCTTAACCTGTTTTAAAAACATCATCAATAATGAAGATGGAACATACTTTCCATGCTTATCCAAAAATCTCTTGAATAAAAATACGCCCAAGATTATAACAACCAACACAATTAATGCAATCATAGAATTTTATTTTAATGTGATTCAATATTAATATAACCATATGACATTAACAATAGTTCCAACAAAGATAAATAAAAAAGGGGCTGGGGATTGAATACGAGTGTAACGAGGAAAATTATATATTACCCCTTTATAAACTTATTAAACGCAAACAAGAAATTAATGAAATCCCTATCAAATAATTTCTTCTCAATTCCAATGTCACGCAACGATTCAATATAATTCAAAAGATATTTTTTATCATATACCTTATCTTGTTCCAATGTACTAATCATTACATTAGGATACATCTTGACATAAGAGATGTGAGTTTTATAATTATTCTCCCCAACATACTCTTTTAACTTATCCAAGTTTCTACCAATAATCGTTTTATATTTCTCATATTCAGCATCCTCCAAATTCTCAAATAAGAAATCATAAAATAACTTCTCCAATGTATCAAAGGTTACATTCCAATCATATATACCACGACTTAACTCATCACCCTCAAATGGTGTCTTCTTATATGGTAATATCTTTTCCTTCTTGAAATCACCTACCTCACCCCACTTAGGATATTTCTTTTTCAATAACTCAACCAAATCACCTACCATTTTTCCAATAGTACTATAAAATATAAGTCTATGATTAAAATCAACAATAATAATATCAAAATATATTTTCTTGTTTTTAATATTTAATTGAAGTTTCATAAAACGATCGTAATCCAAATAAAATAACGAATTAATCTTTTTTCTATTCACCTCATTATCTTCCAATCCATAAAATTCGATAATTAAATTAACAATAACTTTGGTAACTTTATAAATTATTTCTCTTTCTGTTGAGTCATCATAAATAAATTTTCCTTTATCATCTACAAGTAATTTTAATAATTTATCTAATTCATTAATTAAATTATTTGTTATAAATCTAACAGCATCGTAATTCCCCAATGACATTAATTCATTTAATTGTCTCTCCGTAATTATAATTTTCATATGTAATTTTTATTATAAATATATTATAACCAAAACTCCCCCTTTTCCCAAAATTTTTCCAAAAATATTTTTTTTCATTTTCACTTATATAAGGGGGGTACTTACTTTTTCGTCAAAATTTTTTCCAGAATTTTTTTGTATATACATTGCAAAGGGGATTGTCCCCCCTATTTACGACAAATACGACAATTTAGGGGGAGGGGGGATACCTAGGAGGGGGGTATATGGGGTAATGGGGGGTGTAGTAGGGGGAATATCCCACAGGGGGTTATAAAGTATTACCCACTCCCTCCTGATATCATTACAAGTCAAATGATAACCATATAACCACATGACAGGGATGTCAGTAGAACCCTTTCGTATATTGTGGGGATATGAACAAGTTATCCACTGTCAAGATGTCAGGGGATGTATTACGTATATGGTTGAAATGATTAACGTATACATGATGACAAGATGACAGATAAAATATAATGGGGAATGTTTGGTGGTGATGATATAATATATTATCTTTGTGTTCCTCACAATTAAACCCATACAGATATGATTGAGAATGTTATCAAGAAGCACCTTAAGAATAAGACCCACGTTGTTGAAGGGATGGGTATGGTAGTTACCTATAAGGTTAATGTTAATGTGAAGAAGAAGATGAACTCATATGGTACATCTGAGATTGCTTATATTGATTTGAATATCAAGATAATTGATTGTCGTAGGAAGTATAACTATGGTAACACTCCTGTTGGTGAGTATAATATATTTCAATTGGGAGGTAGAGCACGTAAGTGGGATTACAATGATTGTAGATTAATTGTTAGGAATGATATGAATAGTTGGTTCGCTCCATTGTTCTCTACATATTTTTATAGAGATTGTTATACTATGTTATGTAGAAATACTGAGATTAGGATAAACGCATTTACCTTTAAGTAGAATGATTGGATTGTTTTTATATATGTTTTTAATAATCCCCACCATATGTATAATATTATTTGGTGTTGGGGAGTTCATTGTTGCTAGACTATCCCCACAGTCATGGTTTGTTAGATGGTGGCGTCGTTATATGAGTAATGACGACCCTTATGATAGATAATCTCTTAATTTACTAAGGGAGTCGGTTCTGATTTCCATTTGAAGATTAATTAAGTCCCCTTCGCTTAGAGGGGATTTGTTGTTTATGGTGGTGATGATATCTGACATATTACATTGTATCATCTGAATTATCGTATTCTTCTGTTGAAATCTCGATAGGGGTTTTGATATTTGGTATATACATGTTCCCTTCTTATTATCTTTTGTATATACCACAACGTACCTGTCATTATTGTCATGTTCTATATGGTGGGTGATATCTGTTAAATACTTCATAAATGTTGATAAGTTTGTTGATAATTATGTGTCTGACATAGTGTCAGGTGATATTTTTTATGTTAAAATTAGTTAAAAATTTGGAAATGTCAATGTGTCAGGTGGTGGGGACAATCCCTTTACCCACATTTGAATAGTGTTCTTCCCACTATTCTCCACTTCTTCCCACCTATAATCATCGTCCAGACTATTAAAAACACACTTTTTTGTGTCTGACGCTATCATTAGGGGTATTTTTTTTACTACATATAAAACCCAGCTAAAAATGAATGATGTGGTTAATAGTAGCGTGGGACACTTTAGTGTCTTAGGAATAATACTTCAACCCCATCTTTGATGGATATGATAATGTTTAAATGATTGTGCAAATGGGTTACTTATGTGTGTATAATTGTGCATTATGTAATCGTCATTCATATAACCCACCATATATAATTTACTATAATATCATTGAAATAGACGATAGTCTGATATATCGTTGATACTGACGATAAATTACCATGTATGGGGAGATTGAATCACTTACCATATTAGGAGTCGGAGACATATAAGAAAGTGTTGTGTGGAGGGAATGTGAGGGTTATGAGGTGACGATTATATGTAAGGGGGTTAGATAATGGACTTGAGTGGAATATAATATGGACTACTAAAGACCCCATATAAGTGGGGGAATGTGAAAGGAATGAACGAATGGAATGGTGTCACGAAGTAGACACCTATGGAGTGAGTGAATTGGTTTCACATTCTAATCTATTATCCCTATTTTAACATTACCTAATAATTTTAATACCTTGAATAATAATTCCATATTAAAATTATTTTTTCCTTGTTCTATTTTTCTTATCACCGTTAATGCAACACCTGCCTTTTCAGCCAATTGTGGTTGTGTTAACTTGAATTGTTTTCTTCTGTTTATAATGTAGGAACGAATATCACTTAAAGGGTCGTCCACATCAAATGCTTCATGATAATTAAGTAATAATGCGGGGTCAATACCTACCTGATTTAATAGTAAATTACCTTTGGTTATATAGTAGTTAATCCAAAATGTTTCTTTAGCATGTAATAGTTTATCATCTACATCATTCTCCACCAAATACACTTGTGGTTGTTTACCCATTTCCTTTAGATATTTTACCCACCTATTCACTTTATCTGAATGTGATTTCTCTGCTATATGTGTGAATGGTCTTTCTACTCCTTGAGTTGATTTACCCACATACACAGGTTTCTTTGTTATGGGACAATTTAATACATATACTATATTTGTTTTCATTAAATTATATGTTTTAAGTTCATTTATTAATAAATATACTTATGGTATTAAAAAAAACAACTAATTACATATAAAAAACAAATTTTTAGGTTAGGGAATATAATGTAATAATAATATATGAACGAGGGGAATTGACATACATAACGCAGTGGTTTACCCTGAACGGGAGTGAGGGGGAAAATGGATGGAGAATGGAGGTGAGTGAGTATATTATTATTACATTATAGTATTTATATGGATAATATAATTTGACAATGAAAGTAATAATAACTGAGGAACAATTAAGGTTGATAATTGAGAATGAGGAATATATTAATTCCATTAAGGAATTGATTAATACATTTGACCCTAATAATATTGATATGGCCTTTCAGATTATGAAAGGGATGAAGATTAAGCAGAGTGTTATATTGGATGAATATAAAGAGTTGTTTGAGATTTTTAAATTAAAGCCTAGTAAACTTAATTTAATTAAAATGGGGAGTCGTACTAATACTTATCTTTATCGCGAATCAGTCCCTGACATTTTATTTAAAATGCCTAATTTGGAAATAATTCGTTTTGGGAGAATAAAAAACTTGGATAATCTACATTCATTTAAAGGAGTGCTTTTACAAATCATTAATACATCTGATTTAGATTCTGGTACAATCCCCAATTTGGTTGAGGTTGGTGGGGGTTTAAAACTGAATCACACTAATGATTATAGAATTAAATCATTACCAATGTTATCAGAAGTTGGGAAATTTTTAGATTTATCTGGAGTTAATATTAAATCCTTACCGATGTTAAAATATGTTGGGACTAACTTGGATTTAAGTTATTCATCAATTGAATCATTACCTAATGGTTTGTATGTTGGTGGCGATTTGTTTTTATACAGCACACCCCTTTCTAAAGCCACTACTGAGGAAGAGTTAAGAAGTAAAATAAATGTTAAAGGAGACATATATCTATGAAAATAATAATTAATGAAAGTCAGTTAAGGTTGATTGTTGAGAATGAAGATAAGGATGGTAATCTTTTGGATTTCACACCATTTGTTGATGTTAATCCAATTAAATGGGATGAAATGTTTGAGCGTCTTAATAAAAAGAAGGGCGGGAAATATGATGGGTATTATATTGATGGTTTTGTTGATTTATATAAGTCCGATGTTACCGAATTAAAATATTTGGTTAGAGTTGAGGGTTGGTTTGATTTACATAACTCCCAAATTAAATCATTACCAATGTTAAACTATGTTGGGGGTGATTTGAATTTAGATGCGTCCTCAATTCAATCATTACCAATGTTATCTTATGTTGAGGGTTGGTTTGATTTATCTGAAACACCAATTAAATCGTTACCAATGTTAAACTATGTTGGTCTTTGGTTGGATTTAAGACATACCCCACTATCTAAGGTTACAACTAAAGAAGAATTGAGAAAACAAATATATGTTGAAGGAGTAATAAATCTATGAAAATAATAATTAATGAATCACAACTTAGGTTGATTGTTGAGAATGAGGATAAACTTAAATTATTTCCTGTTCCTAATGATTTTTTAAAAATTGCTGGTGGTGTGAGAAAGGCATTAAAGGTTTATAATGACAAAAAAGATATAAAGGGGTGGGATGGGATTAAGATTGTTGGTGATATGTATTATTTTGATATGGAGTATGATTTATTAAGTGACATTGAGTTGTTCTTTAATGAAATTGTATATGTTACTGGTGATTTAGTTTTGCCTGTTGGTGATTATAAAAATAGTTTTAATAAATTGAAAGTAATAGAGGGTGACTTGAGGGGAACTGATGTATGGAATATTTCATTGCCTGAATTGGAGTATGTTAATGGTGATTTAGGTTTAAATGGTTCAGGTATTGAAGAGTTGCCCAAACTTAAAGAGGTTGGGGGTAACTTATTTTTAACTTTAAGTGATATTAATTCATTACCTGAATTGGAATATGTTGGTTCCATGTTGGCATTAAGAGGTACAAAAATTGAGTCGTTACCCAAATTAAACTATGTTGATAGTGTATTGGTTTTAAGTAATACCCCACTATCTAAGACAACAACCGAGGAAGAATTAAGAAATAAAATAGATGTTGGAGGAGAAATACGTTTATGAAACTAATAATAACTGAGAGTCAATTAAGATTGATTGTTGAGAATGGCATTAGGGATAGAGTATTTAATGTCCCTGGTGAATTATTGGAGGATAAGGATTCTTTTTACAAAATGTATAAGTTATACAAAGATAACAAGGAGAGTAAGAATTACGTTGGGATAAAGGTAATTGGTGATTTCAATTTGATTGGTGTATTGGGTGGTAAGTTATCATCTGAGTTGATTGATTTTTGTAATAACTTGGTTCAGGTTGATGGGGATTTGAGGGTTGTTAATAATTACATTGTTGGTTTCCCCAAATTAAGGAAGGTGACAGGTGATATGCTTTTATCAATGGTTGATGTTCGTTCATTACCTGAATTAAGGTATGTTGGGCGTAATTTGACTTTAAAAGGAAGTAAGATTAGTGAATTACCAGAATTGGAATCTGTTGGTGGTGGGTTGTATTTAAGTCATAGTAAAATCGAATCATTACCAAAGTTAGAATCTACTGGTGGGTATTTGTTTTTAAATGATAGCCCACTTGCGGATTTGGGCAACTTAAAATCTGTTGGTGGGGATTTGGATTTGGGTAATTGTCAAATTAAATCATTACCGATGTTATCTTATGTTGAGGGTGGTTTGACATTATTGAATTCTAAAATTAGTTCTTTACCAATGTTAGAATATGTTGGTGATGGTTTGTATTTAAGAAATACTCCCCTATCTAAATCAACAACCAAGGAAGAATTAAGAAATAAAATAGAAGTTAAAGGAAACATATATCTATGAAAATAATAATTAATGAATCGCAACTTAGGTTGATAATTGAGAATGAGGATAAGGATGATAATCTTTTGGATTTCACACCATTTGTTGATGTTAATCCAATTAAATGGGATGAAATGTTTGAGCGTCTTAATAAGAAGAAGGGTGATAAATACGATGGTTATTATATTGATGGTGATGTTAAATTACATAAATCTAATGTCACCGAATTAAAATATTTGGTTGAAGTTAGGGGGTATTTGAATTTATATAATTCACAAATTGAATCATTACCAATGTTAAAATATGTTGGGAGTAGTTTATTTTTAAGACATTCTCAAATTGAATTTTTACCAATGTTAAAATATGTTGGGAGTAATTTGAGTTTATATAATTCACAAATTGAATCCTTACCGAAATTGGAATATGTTGGCATTGATTTGGATTTATATAATTCACAAATTGAATCATTACCAAAATTGGAATATGTTGGTAATGATTTGTATTTAACAAATACCCCATTATCTAAGACAACCACTAAGGAAGAATTAAGAAAACAAATAAATGTTGAAGCAGAAATATATCTATGAAAATAATAATAACTGAGGAACAATTAAAATTGATTGTTGAGGACAGATCAAGTTTATATATTATAAATGAAGATGTGTTGGAGAAATTTGGTTTTGATGGAGTGATGGGATTGTATAGAAAGTCGGGCAAGTCAGGGATTAAATTTATTGGTGATTTGAATATACTTGCATGGACATCTGATTATGGGCTTGAAACCAAACATCTTGAGATGAAAAAGAAATGGGATATATTAATGTCAGTAGCTGAACAATTCTTTAATGAATTAGTTATTGTGACAGGTACTCTTGATATAACAGATCAGAGATTCAAATCATTTCCCAAGATAATACGACTTGGGGCTTTAGATGGGACAAATTCTTCAGGTTTGGTTAATTTCCCATCCTTGGTTAAGATTGATGAATGGTGTTTATTGCAATATTCATATGAGGTTAATTTGCCAGAGTTGGTTGAGGTTGGTGCTGAACTTGTCTTACATAAATCAGGTATCAAGGAATTGCCAAAATTGGTTCGTGCCGGGTTTTTAAATTTGAATGAATGTAAGAATATTAAAAGTTTGCCAGAATTGGTGGAGATTAAATATTCTGATAACTATGGTGAGGATAGTTTTGAACCAAATTTAAGGCTTACACGTAGTTCGGTATCAGATTTGCCAAAATTAACTCGTGTTGAGGGTGAATTTGAATTGTATTCAAATAAACATATTTATGGAATGAATCAATTCCCATCTTTAACATATGTTGGTGGTGAAATGGATTTAAGAAATACACCGTTGTCAGATTTTATTACAAAAGAATCAATAAAAAGTAAAATAACTGTTGAGGGAGAAATACATCTATGAAAATAATAATAACTGAGGAACAATTGAAATTGATTGTTGAGAATGAGGGTGAGAATCTTATTGATTTAACTGGTGTTTATGAATCGGGGGTTTCTCCTAATAAGTGGGATGATATGTTTTTACATATTAATAAAAAGAAGGGTGGGAGATATGATGGTTATTACATTGATGATGATGTTGAATTATATGACTATGGTGTAATCGAATTAAATTATTTGGTTAGAGTTGAGGGTCGTTTGTATTCAAGATATTCCCAAATTAAATCATTGCCAATGTTATCATATGTTGGGGGTTGGTTGGATTTATCGTATACCTCAATTAAGTCATTGCCGATGTTATCTTATGTTGGGGGTTATTTGGATTTATTTAATACCCCATTATCTAGGACTACTAATAGAGAAGAATTAAGAAAACAAATAAATGTTAAAGAAAACATATATCTATGAAAATAATAATAACTGAGGAACAATTGAAATTGATTGTTGAGAATGAAAACAAGAATCTTATTGATTTAACTGATGTTTATGAATCAGGAGTTTCTCCTAATAAATTGGATGGAATGTTTGAACATATCAATAATAAGAAGGGTGGTAAGTATGATGGATATTATATTGATGGGGATGTTAATTTGTATAAATCTGATGTCACCGAATTAAAATATTTGGTTAAGGTTGGTGGTTATTTGGATTTAGAAATTAGCCAAATTAAATCGTTACCTAATTTGATTAAAGTGGGTGGTGATTTAAATTTAGCTGAGACAGGGATTAAAACATTACCATTATTGGAGAGGGTTGATGGGAATTTTTATTTTAGAGATAGTGATATTATTAGTATTCCGAATTTGGTAAGTGTTGGTCGTGGGGTAAATGGTGATGTGTCAGGAATTAAATATTTACCTAAATTGGAGAGTGTTGGTGCAGATAATGATGATGAATTGTATGGTGACGATTTAACATTATGGCGAAGTGGTATAACTGAATTGCCAAGTTTGAAATATGTGAATGGTAGTTTATCTTTGGGGGGTTCTCCCCTTGGTAAGGAATTAAATGCGTCAGGTATGACTAACGTGGAAATAAATGATAAATTTGGTGTACAAGGTAAATTATTTATATGAAAATAATAATTAATGAATCACAATTAAAATTGATTGTTGAGAATGAAGATAAGAATAAGAATCTTATTGATTTAACTGGTGTTTATGAATCAGGAGTTTCCCCTAATAAATGGGATGATATATTTTTATTATTAAAGGAAAAGAAGGAGAAGAAGGGTGATAAAACATATGATGGTTATTATATTGATGAGTATGTTGAATTATATGACTCTGATGTAACCGAATTAAAATATTTGGTTAAGCTTGGTGATACTTTGGATTTATTCCGAACACCAATTAAGTCATTACCGATGTTAAAATATGTTGGTGCGAGTTTGGATTTAAGATATGCACCAATTGAATCATTACCGGTGTTAGAATATGTTGGCGGTAGTTTGGATTTAGACCGAACCAAAATTGAATCATTACCCATGTTATCTTATGTTGGGGATTTTCTTAATTTACAATATACCCCATTATCTTATAGCACAACTAATGAAGAATTAAGAAAACAAATAAATGTTAAAGGATCTATATTTTTATGAAAATAATAATTAATGAATCACAACTTAGGTTGATAATTGAGAATAAGGGTGAAAATCTTTTGGATTTCACACCATTTGTTGATGTTGATCCAATTAAATGGGATGATATGTTTGAGTTTATGAATCAGAAGAAAGGTGGAATTTACGATGGATATTATATTGATGATAATATTGATATTAGGGATAGTTCGGTTAAAGAATTTAAACATCTTGTTAGAGTTAAGGGACATTTAAAAGCTAGGGGTTCTGTGATTGAGAGTTTGGGTAAGTTAAAGAAGGTTACTGGTGAGTTTGATTTATCTGATACAAAGAACTTAAAATCTTTGGGTAATTTGAGATATGTTGGTTTTGATTTTGCTTTAATAAATTCTAATATTGAGGATTTGGGTTATTTGAATCAAGTTGGTAGGTCTTTGGATTTAAGATATACCCCAAATTTAAAATCTTTGGGTGATGTCAGTCCAGAATTTTCTAAAGAAAAATTTAAGATATATGTTACTGATTTTTTAATGATACATAGAACAGGTCTTTCTGATGAACAGATTGATAAAATAAAACATAATTGGCTTAGTAAATCCCCATATGGGAACTAAAAAATAATTATTATATATGAAACTAATAATAACTGAAGAACAATTTAAAAGTCTTATAAAAGAGAACCTAGGAAGACAGAAGGCAATTGAACAATACCTGGACAGATATATTTCTAAGGGCACAAGAAAAATAGGAAAAAAATCTCGTAACTATGGTAATCTTAGGGAGGATTGGTGTGTTGATGGTTTGGAACAAATAAGTGCCTATTATTATTTTAATGATGGTACATTTAAGAATGGTATTTTATTAATATCTAAAAGTTTGATTAAGGATATTGTATCAATATTCACAATTAAAAAATCGTTTGCGATATATGTTGTTGAAGATTGGTATGAAAAGACAATGATACCTAAATTTGAATCGATTGTGGGTGAGTCTAAATTGAGTATTAATGACGTTGATATTAGAGATAATGATTATGAATGTAGTCCTGAACCTAATAAACCTGAAGGTATAACTGATGAGGAGATGATTGATTTCATTGATAAAAATACAGGATATAATAGAAAAGAAATTATTAACAAAATTGAGTCGGGTGAAAGAGACCTTGAGGATTTTTACTTGGATATTGTTGATACTGTTGAAAGAAAAAAAAGAATGGGATATTAATATGAAACTAATAATAACTGAAGACCAATATAACGAATTAACTAAGGCCGATGATGTCTATGATGGATTAAGTCCTTATTTTAGAAGAAGGATTGAGTTTATTGACATTCCCCAGTCAATTAATCAAATAATGAATAATCTACACCGATTTTATGAAAACAAAGTTAGTGTAGATTATTTAGTTAAAAGGATTATTAGTGCTATCGTATGGGAAACAATACCAGCAGAAATGGGATATAATACTAGTATGGAGTTATTTGAATATCACGATATAATGTCAGCTAATATAATGGACAAGTATGGTGAATACATTAAAAGATTGGTTAAAAAGAAATTGGATATATGAAACTAATAATTACAGAATCTCAATATAACGAACTAAATAAGGTTGACGATGTCTATGATGGATTGGATCCTTATTATAGAAGAAGAATTAGAATGATAAATATTTCAGATAAAATCGATGAAAAGATTTATTGGGTGTTGAAAAACTATTATGTGAAAGATATTATCTCTGATAAAGAATTGGCTAAATTAATTAGAGAAATTGTAAGACGATTGATATGGGAATCGAGAGTATGGAGTCCTGAATGGGATTATGATAAGATAGACGAATACGATGATTTAATGGGTAATAGAATTATGGATAAGTATGGTGATGAAATAAAAAGAAAAACTATCGAGAAATTAAAATGAAAATAATAATAACAGAATCTCAATATAACGAACTAAATAAGGTTGACGATGTCTATGATGGGCTTGATCCTTTTTTTCGTAGGAGAATCCATTTTATCAATATAAAGAGTGATATTGATGAGAGAATTGGATATAGGACTGCGAAGGTTTTAAAACATGATCCACGCGGTCTTGCAGGACATATGAATGATATTATTCATCATGTTGTTTGGAGTACAATTCCTAGTGAGTGGGGCGGAACTGAAGATGATAGATTATTTGATTATACTAATGAGATGACAGATAGAATTAAAATGAAATATGGTAAATATATAAAAGAAAAACTTAAGAAAATATTAGAAGATGAAGATAATAATTAGTGAAGATAAATTTATTAAAACAATCAAAAAGTTGTATCAGGAAGAAGGGTTTGATGAAACATCAAATACTTTGGGTATTGGTAAAATTAAATTGGCTCAGATTTTGGGTATACCAATTAAGGGGGATGACTTTTATAATATGGATGAAGCGACTGCATATATGTTCACTCCTGAATTAGTTAAGATGAACAAAAAATATAAGAATTGTGATATAAGTTATAATGCTGGCGGGGGGAGATGGGTATGTTTTTGGGATAATCAAGGTGAAAAATTGGATACTTTATCTTATTCCACCCCATATCATGCGGGTAATTCTACTCCTGTTCAAACAGATTTTTTATCATCAACTGATGGTGAATGGAGTTATGACTCTCGTAATGATGACGATTCTTATGAGTCTTTTGATAATCCTGATGGTTTTAATAATGTTGACGAATTAGTCGAATGGTTTGAATCAGTGTATTTACCGACAACATATGAAATGATTGAGAAACAGTATGAAATTTTATTACCGAAATATGAGAGAATGAAATCTGAAGATTAATCTTCAGGTTTATTTTTCTTACGGTTCTTAATGTAATCTTCTATATCCTCTTGATTATATCCTAGTAGTTGTCCGATTCTTCTTGAGTCTTCATCAGTTGCTTGCCAGTGTAGAAATCCACCATATTTGTTTGCAATGTTTAGAAGTTCATTTGCTTGATCTTCTGCACCTTTTTTATAAATGATATAATTATCTGAATTTGGAACTTTAATTACTTTGAGTCCATGGTATTTGCTTAACAGATAGATGTATGTTGATTTTTTGACAAATGCAACATCTCTTTTTCCATCAACAATTGTTTTGATTGAGTTATAATCTGAGTAGGCTTCGTTAGCCTTTATCTCTTCAGATAATTCTTCTTTTAGTATTTGTTTTAGTGTATCTTGTATTTTCATTTTAAGTTGTGTACTATTTCTATTTCTGCGTTTCCACCCTTGACTATAAATAATATATCGAAAAGTATATCACCAATTTCATTTTGTATTTCCCACCACCAGTCTTGTTCCCATAAATCAGAATCCCATAAATCATATGTTTCATCACCATCTATATCAACTGTACCATTTACTATTTTTACATATACATACCATGTATCATCATCACCTTCATTTCGTATAATATCAGTTATTTTGAACCTGAAATCATATGATCCTGTACGGACACCAAAATCATGTATGGAGTAAACTTTATTTTCAAAATATTCTCTAGCAATGTCTATTGGTTCTAATTGAAGTATTTTTGAAACTTTTTCTAATCCTAATGCTCTAATTACATCAAGAAGTCCTTGGTTATCAATTATTTTTTTTAATTTGATTTTTGCTGAGTTGTCAACTTGTTCGTTTAAATTCAAAACTTTTTCTATTTTTGGTGAATAGTAATGAACAAGGTAATTAAATATTTCATCATAATTAAAATCTTGTGTACCACTATTTGAAAGTACTGGATGTAAATCATCCATCATATAAGCGGCGACAACTTCTTTTTTTCTTTTTAACGCCAAATGTTTATATCCTTCACTTTGAAGAACATAGTCAACAGAATCTCTGAATATTTTATTTAATTCATCCTCTGAGAATCTTCTTCTAAGATAAATTGGTGGAGGTATATGAGACTCCATTAATATTCTTTTGATTGTTTGTTCTATATTATTCATTACAGGATTTTACAGTTTTGGAGTACATGTCAACGGCTTGTGAAGTATAACTATAGATTATATCCCAAGCTTCGTTCATTATTGTTTCATATCTATCTCTAATTACCAATGTTTGATATCTCGGATCACCAATAAATATGAATGTTATTTTATATCTATCAAATTTATTTCCTATGAGACTTTCTCTGTTATCAGGATGTACAACTTCAATCCCACACAAAATGTCTGAGTTTTCTTTAACGATTTCTCTATTTAATAGTTTTTTAAATAATGGGGTTAAGTCCACTTTTTTATTTTGTTCTTCCCTCAATATTCTTCTTATGGATTCTTGTAAGTTCATTATTTATTACGGTAGATTTTATATAGTCGCTTAATTGTTTTCTCAAACATATCCGATAGTTCAGTAACAAAATCAATTTCTTCTTGTTCTGGTAAATCTTCCCACCCAAGTTCATAGTCATTCCACATTATTGCTTCCACGGCTCTTAAAGTTAATTCATATTTAAATTGTTGGTAACTTCTTGTTTCGTTAAATACATTTCTTGTTTCGTAAAATACTTGTTGTGCGTTAAGTGGAAGTAATCTTTCAAACTCGTCTAAATCAATTCTTCTACGAAAAAAATTTGATTCATTTAATAATTCTTCCCTCAATATTCTTCTAATTAGTTTTTCCATTTTGCTTGCGGTAATAATTTCTTTCCGAATTCGATTAATTTATTTTTAACTTTATCTATTTCTTTTTTGTTTTTGAAATTGTTTTTTCTTTCTTCCGCCCATTCATCAATAACATCATCCATATACATTTTTCTTGTTTTGGCTTGGGTATAAAAACCTTGGATATATGCTGGTAGTTCTCTTGGCGTTAATACTTCTTGTGCCAGTGTTGATGATTTTTTATGTTTAACTCTTTTATTAGGATTTTCAGATTGATATAAATGTTCTATTTCATGTCTAATCGCATCTTTCAGTTCAGCTAAAAACTTATTAATTTGTTTGTCAACGAATAAGTCAGGGTTGATATCAACATTGAATTCTAAATAATTAATGTATTCCTCTTCATCATCAAAATCATATGCTGCGTCAATATCAAAAGGTAAATCGGAATCATTCTTTATGAGATTAAGTTTAACACTAAATATTTCTTCATCATCTTCACCATGAAATGTCTCTTGGGTATAACTATCCTCCCATTCCATATCTTCATCATCGCTTTTGATAAATGTCATAACTTCCTTCATTATATCCATGCTGATTTGTCTTACGGTTTGACTATATCTCCCTTCTGTAATGATATTCTTTAATTGTTGTTCTGATATTATTATTTTCATTTTAAATTTGATTCCAAGTATTCCACATCTTTTATTTGTTGTTCTTCATCCCTATTAAATATTTCAAAGGGAAATTCTTCAATACCTAATTGATAAGCAGCTAGTAATCTGTGTCTTCCATCTGATATTCCTATTTTGGGCTCATCATAATAATGTATTTGATTATCATCACCATAATACCAAGGTTCAACATATAACATCGTTGCTTGGTATGTGGAGATTTCACGATTTTTCAACCATTCTTTAGCTTTTTCCAATCTATCACCAATTCTAACACCTTGATTTCTAATATCAAATCCTGAACCCATATCTTTTCCCACTCTTCCCAATACTTTTTCAGGTGACAGGTATATGATGGTGGAATCAGGATTTCTTTTTACAATCTTGGAGGAACTCCAATCAATGTGTCGTTTTTCATTATCGGAATCTATCCCCATCATTTCCTGTATTCTATTTAATTGTTCTTGTAGGTTCATCATTTTGTTTTTTTAACACAATTAGGGTATCTTTTTCCGAACATTGTTTTCATTCCTTTTTGTGTATAACCTGTCCAGCATTTTTCGGTTAATTCTGTCTTTGAGTTATCGTGACCACACTTATGACATAAATATGGGTCATTCCCACCATCAGATAATTTCCAAGAATGATCACATTTACAAGTTATTGTCTTATCCTCCATAATAAGTCCCATCATTTCCTGTATTCTATTTAATTGTTCTTGTAGGTTCATATTAAATTTCTTTTCTAATTTTTAAAAAAAAGTAGTGTACCACTTGTCTAATCATCATATTAAACATAGTTTCTTTATCTCTATCACAATCCCAATTCAAATTAATTTTTTTACAAAATGACTTGAATATTTTTATTAGTTCTTTTTCACCCATTTTGTCTATTTCAAACCCCACATTCCAAATTAACGAGTCAATAGTTTTATTTGATTGATTATTATTTGTAAAATAACTTCGATTATCAATTTTATCAAATAATTTATATCTACCATCTATTTCTTGAATTTCATATCTATTCAATAGATAATTGTAAAGTTGTGTTTTTTCAATTTCTTCATTATACTTATTTTGCATAACCAAAGACTTGTCAGAGGCTTCATTTTGAAAGTTTGGGTTATTATTTCCCATCATTTCTTGTATTCTTTGTATTTGTTCTTGTAGTTTCATATTATTAATATTTAAAAATCCATTACATCAAAATGGATTAATTCTCCATCTTTTACTCCGATATTTCCTCCGTGTAAATCAGCTGTTGGTACTCCATTTTCTTCAAGTTTATTAAGTAGTTCTCTATATTTTTCGATATAATTAACAATTTCATCATAATCCAAGTCATAAGACTCAAGTTCATCTTCTTCTTCAGGATTTTGTAATCTATCTTGTAATTTATCAATTAATTCATCTCTTATTTCATCATCATCGTCATATTCATCCCAAAAATCGGAATCAGAAAAGGTTGATCCTTCATTATACATTGTGGTATAAACGGTTTCCTCTTCTGGTGATAATAAATCAACTTTATCCATAAGAATAGCGTAGACATTTGAGTCAGGATAGTATTTTATATCATAATAATGTATTACACCAGGAATATCTTTATTTAATACTTTTTTAATTCCTCTGATTTCGTCTTCATTGTTAGTTAATTTGAGTATCTTGTCATCATTAACAATGAATGCCATTCCGAAATGTCCTTCACCAGCATATTCAATTTTATCAAACCCAAAATCATTTTTAAGAACTTTGATTGTGTCAGATAAATTATCCCCAATACTTTGATGTATTTTTCCAACACCTCTTGGGTTTTGGGTTGAGATGTACTTATTAAAATCCTTTTCAAGTTTGTCAGGATTTGATATATCCCCATAATCGGTAAAATCCTCATTGGTGATTTTATCCATCATTTCTTGTATTCTATTTATTTGTTCATGTAGTTTCATAACTAATAAATATTAAAAAAGGTGATAAGATAAACCTATCACCTTCACTAATGTTGTTTTTTTTTGTTTTTACATTGGTAATGTTGGATCTGATGGTGTTTCTGATTTGTCTCCTCTTTTGGAAACAATCCATTTGTCAACTGAAGCAATACCGAATGAAGCAATTGTTAGATACATAAATCCATCGAAGATGAATTGATTGATTAACAATTCTTTTCCAGTGATACCTGTAACAATATCAACACCCATCGCAATGACCATCATCATAAAGGAAATGAAACCAACAACAGATTTTTCGTTGATGTCATTTTGGTCTTTGAACATTTCAATGAAGAAGTACTTTTTTTTCATAGATGTGTATTTTAATAATAAATATCATTAACACATCTATTTTCTATTTACTTTTTTTTAATCTTCCAAATAAACTCTAATCTTGGTGAACTTATTACATTCATCAAATACCCATTCAATGTCTTTGATTTTGAAATCCATTATACCTGTTTTTACAAATGGGAATACAAATGTTTCACCTTTTCTTGGGGGGAATGGTAGGTATATTTCCTTATCATTGATATCGTGTATTAAAAAAATTACTTGTGCTAATATCATATTATAATTTTATCCAGTCTGTTGTATATTCATTTTCGAGGTAATATATACCTATTTGAAATGTTTGTGTTACTAGTACTATCTGAAGGACTATTTCAAGTTCTCTGTGAAGTTTTTCAGCTCTTTGACTATCTAATTCCTCCCACCCCAATATTTCCGCTATATCGGATTCTACTGAGGTATTACCATAAGGTCGTTTGGGATCAATCATTGGTGCTCCATATTCTGACGCTCTCCACATAACATGAGAATGTTTAAGTAACTTTAGATGTTCTTCTGTGACTTCAAATATTTTTCCTTTTAAGGTGTCAAATTTTTCAGCTTGTTTGAATAGTTTGTCTAGGTCTTTCCATTCTATTTCACATTGGTCTGGGTTTCCGTAATTGTTTTCCAATTGTGATTGTAACCATTTTAATGAATTCATATTATCTATTTTTTATAAGTTTCGTTGTAATATTCTTTAGGATCTTTTGTTATTGTGAAATTTTGTAAATGATCATTCCAGTCCCACTTACCTTCTTGAAAGGCATCCATTATCTGTTCCTCAAACATTTGATTTGCTTGTTCAACTAAAGTATTAAAATTATTGATATATTTTACATCACTTCTTTTTAATAATTCTTTTACTAAGAATTCTACTGCTGTCATGTGTTATTGGATTTCAATGTTTCTAAATAAAATTGTTCAAAAGATGTATATAAATCACCATAACCAGCTTCAAATGTTTCTTCGTGTTGCTCCTTTTCCATTTCCAAGGCTTGTTGAATTTCTTCTTTCCAAAAGTCTGTAAGTTCTATTTTTTTAACTAACCATTCTACAGCTGTCTGTTTATTTTCCATTTTCTTTTAACATTTTTATAAGTTCATTTAAACAATTTAATTCAGCTTCTTCTGGTGTTTCAAAATAATCATCAGTGATGATATCTTTGAATCCCTCCCAAATCACATATGTGAATATATTTTTACCATTATCATAACCACCCTCAACTAGTCCAATAAGATTATATTTCTCACGGATAAATTTGAATGCTTGTGAGAATGTTGGTGCTGAAATAACTTTATCACTAACTTGTCTATCTGTAAATATTAAATTAAAATTTCCATCAATAAAGATACCAAAACAAGGTTCATCAAAACCAAGTTCTTTTAACTGGCGTGATTGGGAGCAAGGAACAAATAACTTTTTTAATTTTTTCATGGTTATTTATTTTTTAGTTTGAGATATTCTTCGTCTGACAATGTTCTAAACCAAGGAATGTCGGTTCTTAGTTCCCCAACCTTACCAGTAATTTCACAAATTGTCAAACTTTCTTTTTCGGCTTTATGAATTCGGTTGAATACTTCATCTGATCCATCATTGATATAAAATCTGAGTCCTCCGAACTTTTCTTTAACTTGACATACTTCTTTATTCCAACCAAGTTCAATAAGGTCGGTGATAAGGTCTTTGATTAGTGGAAACCAACCTGAATCAACTTCAAAGAAATCTGAATCTGTGATTGGATTTGATTCCAATTTAAAACCATTTTTAAGTCCCCCAATTGACTGGAGGAATTCATCCATTTGTTCTTTGTTCATTTGTTTTGTTGTGGGTTATAGATTAGTTATGTTTAATTAAATACACACAATATTCGTCCTTTATTAAATCTATCCAATTTATATACAGTTATAGGGTATTCATATTTTTTGGTTATATAATAAACATTTACCATATCATCACCAAATAGATAATTCACATATTTTCCAGTATATTTCTTCTTTAATGTTCTTTTGAATACATATTTATTTAAAAAATCATCATAAGTAATTTCAAGGTTAAATCTTTCTTTTAATCTTTCATTATAGTGTTTATATGCTCCAGTAAGATCCATAATAATTAGGTATAAATTTTGTTTTATTATTAATATATTATTAACCCCCAATTGACTGGAGGAATTCATCCATTTGTTCTTTGTTCATTTGTTTAAGAGAAGTTTTGTTAAGTCATTATTATAATATTTGAAACAAATGGTAACCTTTTAGTAAGTTCTTTTTTTTCAAATTTTTTACCTTTTAAAACCAAATTACCGTTAACAATTATATCATTTGGAATATCTATAAGATTACGACAATTAGTTAACGACAAATCGCCTTCAACTTCAAATCCATTGGGAAGTACTTCAATTTTTGTATTGTCCAAAGCTACATACCCACGCACTTTTAAATTATTGGGTAATTTAGTAACTTTACTATATGATAAATCTAAAAAACCATCAATAGAAGATATCTTACTCAGTATTTCATCAGGATTTGGATCTTTTTTACCAATTTTATATCCAAAATATCCACTCTTACCTTTTTTATAATCTTCTAAGTTTTTAATGGTTGCATTTTCAACAATCATTTTAAATTGTTCTTCGCTTATTATTAATTTCATAGTATTTTTTTATATATAAGTATGTAATTACCCCCAATTAACTGGAGGAATTCATCCATTTGTTCTTTGTTCATAATCAATAATATCTTTTATTAGATTAAACATTGTTTCATCCTCCATATAACCATCAAATGGTTCTCCGTGATTATCC
>Ga0315909_10000356_pt1 | contig 61221 bp, 56 predicted proteins | sample LakEriMetagenome_11_FD_203527 | JGI IMG/M metagenome (GOLD analysis project Ga0315909, IMG submission 203527) | Freshwater fungal communities from buoy surface, Lake Erie, Ohio, United States - Buoy 2 MA125 | ecosystem: Environmental > Aquatic > Freshwater > Lake | place: USA: Lake Erie, Ohio... | reverse complement strand
TCTCCTGCCGCCCTTCATGACCGGGGTCATCGCGGCGTCCGGTTGGCGGGCGGGCTTCGAGGTGCTTGCCTGGCTCGCACTCACACCCTGGCTGCTGGTGTTGCTGGCGCTCGAGCACCGGCGCGCGCCAGCTGGGCACACTCCTGTGACAGCGCCGCCGGCCCTGAGTGGCATGACACGCCGCGACGCGATGGCCAGTCGACCCTTCTGGACCATAGTGATCGGCTTTGGCGCCGTTTCCATCGGCTGTTCAGCGACAGTCGTGCACCTCATCCCGCTGCTGCGGGACGCTGGCCTCACCGCGGCCGACGCGGCTTCTGTCGCGGCGGTCATCGGCATCGGCGTGGTGGCCGGGCGTCTTGTCATCGGCTGGGCCATCGACCATTTCTTTGCCCCGCGGGTTGCAGCACTCATCTTCACTGTGGCCGCGCTGGGCTGTCTGCTGCTGATCATGGGCGGCACCGGGCATGCCCGCACTGCGGCCTTGCTCATCGGCTTTGCCTTGGGTGCCGAGGTTGATCTGCTGGCCTACCTGACCTCACGCTACTTCGGCCTGCGCTACTACGGCTTCCTCTATGCGGTCATCTACGCCTGCTTCTGGATCGGCATTGCCGCTGGACCCGCGCTCGCCGGTCGCCTCTATGATGGCTACGGAAACTACGGCCCGGCGCTGTGGATGATCGCGGGCAGCCTGCTGTGCGGGGCCTTGGCGGCCATCACCCTGCCCCGCTTCGCGCGGCACGAAGTCACCCGGGAACGCGCTGCCTGAACGAATTCATGCCCCCGGTGTGAAGGAGCTTACGGCCAGAGCGGGGCCATGATAGGGTCCCGGCCCCGGAAGCGCGCAGCGCTGCCGCCCCCGTCGCTGAATCAAGAGAGGTTACACATGTCAGAAATCGCCAATGTCACCGTGGTTGCCAAATCGAACGTGTATTTCGATGGCAAATGCGTCAGTCACACGCTCATCAAGGCCGATGGTGGCAAGACCACTGTAGGGGTGATCTTCCCCTCCAGCCTGCGCTTCAACACTGGCGCGCCGGAGCGCATGGAAGTTGTGTCAGGCGAATGCAAGGTGCGCCTGGATGGTGCCAACACCTGGCAAACCTATCGAGCAGGCGACACTTTCTCGGTCCCTGGCAACAGCAGCTTCGACATCGAGGTCAGCGGGGCCCCCTTCGACTACATCTGCCACTTCGAGTGACAGATCACCCCCGCGCGGACAGCACTTACTCCGCCTCGCGGGAGTAGGACTCGCGCAGGTTGACGGGCGGAGCCTGCTTCCTGCGCAGACGGATGTTCAGCATCTCCACGCCCACCGAGAAGGCCATGGCGAAGTAGATGTAACCCTTGGGCACATGGTGGCCGAGGCCGTCGGCCACCAGCACCATGCCAATCACGAACAGGAAGGACAGCGCGAGCATCTTGATAGTGGGATGGGCAGACACGAAGCGCCCGATGGCGCTCGCGAACAGCATCATCAGTGCCACGGACACCACCACTGCAGCGACCATAATCACAATCTCGTCTACGATGCCGACGGCCGTGATGATGGAATCCAGCGAAAACACCATGTCGATGAGAATGATCTGGAAAATCACCGCGCCAAAGGTGGCTCTGACACCTGCGGAGGCGTGACCCTCGGCCCCTTCCAGCAGCTGATGGACCTCCATGGTGCTCTTCCAGAGCAGGAACATGCCGCCGCTGACGAGGATGAGGTCGCGGCCGGAGATTTCCTGGGTCAGCACACTGAAGAGCGGTGTCGTCAGCCCCACAATCCAGGTCAGGAGGAACAGGAGACCGATCCGCATGAACATGGCGAGGAAGAGCCCGATGCGGCGTGCGAATTCACGCTGAGCGTTCGGCAGCTTGTCCACCAGAATGGAGATGAAGATCACGTTGTCTATCCCCAGCACCAGTTCAAGTGCGGTGAGGGTGAGGAACGCGATCCAAGCTTCGGGTTGCAACAGCAGTTCTGGCATGTGAGGTAAAATCCTTGGCCGCAGGGCGGCATTTAAAGGGGGTCAAGAGACGTTCAAGCGGTGACCGCGCACGTGACCTACCCGCTTTCTTCGCCCCAGTGATTTTTGGCGGAATGGCTCAAGGCTGGTAGCCCTACCGTTCACGTTGCGCCGCGGGCGGGCGGCAGGCGCGTGGGATTGTGCCTGTGAATCAGTGCTTGGAGGGGAAAATCCGAGTCAAGGTCGGGGCCACGAGCTGCCCGTCAATCCCGACGGTGGGAATGACGCCGAAAAGCTCTGTGGCAAGTGCGGCGCGATGCTTTTCTTCGTCCAAGGCTTGGGTAATCACGAATTCCCAGGTGTAAACCGCCCCGTTCAGAGACGGGATTTCCAGATAAAAGCTGCCTCTGCCGTTCGAGTCCACGGTATAAGTTCCCTGGCCGGGTCCGACCCGCACGATTGTTCGTCCGTCCGGGGTAGGGATGTTGATGCTGAGTTTGCCATCCGAGTGGACATTACCCTTGCCGTCGAAAACTACTACGCCATAACTGGCATAGGAATCCGCATTGTTGGCATAAGCGTAGCGGCCTTCGAGGCTGGCCAGGTTGAATTTCGCAACCGGTTCGCCGGTTTTTCTGTTCAATGGCGAAAGAAAAGTCACGGCGGCATTGGCGACGCCGGTGGTGGTCGACGCAGTAAATATTTCGGTGGCCAGCGGCGCATGCTTCTTGCCCTCGCGCACAGCGTTGGTGACCACAAACTCATAGGTGTAGATGATATCGGGCTCCGGCGTGTGAAAAGTGATATTGAAATTCCCTGCCCCGCTGGGATCCACGGAGTAGGTTCCGGCACCGGGGCCCAGACGCACGACGCTGCGCCGATCGCCTTCCAGCAGGTTCACCGAAATGTCGTCGGTGGTCAGATTGCCTAGCCCGTCCAGCTTCAGCATCCCGTATCCTGCTTTCGTTTCTGCAAGGTTGGCGTAGGCGTACAGGCCTTTCAAGCTGGCTTGGGTCAGTACTTCGGAACCTGGTTTCTTCCGTTTAGCAGGTTCCTCGGCCTGCACCGGGGACAGCGGAGCGCAGGCCAGGGAGAGGGTCAGGGCCGAAATCGCAAGTGGCAGCCGAGTTGGGTGCACACGGCGGGTCATGCGAGAGTTCCTCCTGAGCAGGCAGTTAGTCAAAGTGGTCTTTCACGGCGGAATATATTGCCAACCCACCGAGGGCGACAAGTTGTAAAAGCGGAACCAGTTCACTAAAAACGCAACCCACAGCAGGTGACAGGCGTCTGGATAGCGAGTGCGCCGCGAATTTTCCCTGCCTTCCGCCTGCTGCCGGTGCCTCGATGCTTGCGATGACGCGTATGGTCTTGCTACAGCGCGCAAGCGTGAGGAAGGCGATCCAGGCTTCGGCTTGCACCAGCAGCTCCGGCATGTGCGGTAAAAACCCTCCGACCGCATGGCGGCAATCAACAGGGCGCAAGTGCTCCATACTCCAGTCCAGACCAACCCGGGCCTCATGACATCTCCACCACCTCGCGCCCTGCGGAGGAACTCTCCGCGGCGGCGCCGGTCCGCGTGGGGTCGGCCTCCGGCAGAAATCCTCCAGCTTGCATCGTCCACATCCGCGCGTAATGCCCGCCTCCCGCCAGCAGGGCTGCGTGCGATCCATCCTCTATGATGCGGCCCTCATGAAACACCAGAATGCGATCCAGATGTGCGAGCGTGGAGAGGCGGTGGGCAATCACGAGGACAGTCTTGTCCTGCATCAGGTCCTGCAGGCATTCCTGGATATAGCGTTCGGTCACGGAGTCGAGCGCGCTGGTGGCCTCGTCGAGCAGCAGCAGCGGCGCATCCTTGAGGATGGCGCGTGCGAGCGCGATACGCTGTCGCTGACCACCCGAGAGCTTCACCCCACGCTCGCCGACCAAGGCTGCGTAGCCCTCCTCCGCCTGCACGATGAACTCATGCGCGTGAGCCTTTTGCGCGGCGGCCATGACCTCCGCATCCGAGGCTTCGAGGCGCCCGTAGCGCACGTTTTCGAGCAGGCTGCGGTGGAACAGCATCGGCTCCTGCGGGATCATGGCAATGGCTGCGCGCAAGCTCTCCTGGCTCACCTGACTGATGTCCTGGCCATCGATCAGGATGCGCCCTGCCTGGGGTTCGAACAGTCTCAGCACCAGATTGAGCAGCGAACTCTTGCCGCTGCCCGAGAAGCCCACCAGTCCGACCTTCTGGCCCGCGGGAATCGTGAGCTCGAGGCCATCGAACACCGGTCGTGAAGGCAGATAACCGAAACGTAGATTCTCCACGCGGATCTCGCCTGCCCTGACCTGCAACGGCGGCGCTCCGGGCACATCCACCACTTCGTGCGATTGCGCGATCGTGGCCACACCGTCCGACACATTGCCGAGGTATTCGAAGAAATCGAGAAACTTGCGGCTCAGCCCGCGGGCCTGTTCGATGAGCAGCAAACCCAGGCTGGCGGACATGGCGAACGCCCCCAGGCTCATGCGGCCGTCGGCCCACACGCCGATTGCCGAATACACGAGCCCCACCATCAGCACTGCTGCGGCGATGAACTGAAACCAGCGGATGCCTTCCATGAACCAGAAGGTGCGCCGTGCCTTGGCGACTTCGATGTCGAGGTAGCGGTCCAGATACTGCCGCTCATGATTCTGGCGCGCAAAGAGCTTGGCATTGGTGATATTGGTGACGGAGTCGACGATCTTGCCACTGACCAGACTTCGCGCGGCCGCATAGTCCCGTGCATAACGCCTGCAGCGTCGCGCAAGCAGGAATGACACCGTCACGTACACCGCCACCCATACACCGAGCAACAGGGCGAGATCGCGGCTCACCTGATCGAGCAGGTAAAGGGAAACCGCAAAGCTGATGATCAGCGGCCAGAAGTCGAACATGACCGTCCACAGCACCTGCGCAGTGCTCATGGACGTCTCGGCAATGCGATTGGCCAGCGAACCGGCGAAATTTCCAAGAAAGTAGCGCTGCGAGTGCAGCTGCAACCAGGCAAACAGGCTGCGGCGGATGCGGCGCCTGAGGGCCGGCCCGAGCATGACGAGGACGGCCCCGCTGCCCCGGCTGAAGAGAATGACGCCAAAATTGAGTGCCGCGAAAAGCAGCAGCGGATCCCCCAGCGCCGCCCACAAGCGTGGGTCGTCAGCTCCAGCAAGACCTTCCAGACGCAAGCCCTCCACCGTTTCCATGATCCGACGGATGGCAAAGGGCAACAGAATCGCACATGTCGACTGCCCGCCCTCCAGCAAGGCGACCGCAAGAACCCCCGGCCAGTACATGCGCACGAAGTGCACAATGAAAGCGACAGGTGCGGCGGGGATCCCCTGATCGGCAGGTGGCCTCACCCTGTTCAGAAGGTCATGCCGAGCGTACGGGACAAATCGGCAATGGCCTGTGCCTCGCTGACCACCTTGATCGTCTCCATGCCCAGTGCCTTGGCGGGTTTGAGATTTACACCCAGATCGTCCAGATAGAGCACCTCCGAGGGCGCGACCTGCATCCGCGTGCAGGCATAGCGGTAGATCTCCGGATCAGGCTTGCGCATCCCGATCTTGCTGGACTCGATGACCTCGTGAAACAAGGTCATGGCTGCATCCACCGCCGCACAGCGTTCGGGAGTGCCCCAGATTCCGGGACCATGCCCGGTGTTCATGTTGTTGGTGAGGCAGACCACCCGGTAGTCCTCGCGGCAGCGGGCAAGGATTTCGACCATGCGCGGGCGCACGTCCCCGCCCAGCAGCGCCAGCACGGCACGTCCCGGCAGGGCATGTCCCGCCGCGCAGGACTCGGCCTCGAATGCGGCGTCGAATTCCTCCAAGGAGATCCTGCTCGATTCGAAGCGTGCCCAGGCATTGTCGTCAGGGTTGTGCGCATTGATCGAGCGGATGAAGTCGCGTGGTAGCCCGTGCTCCGTCTCGAACCGGTTGAATGCCTCGAATGGCGAGGTGGTCATCACCCCCCCAAAATCCCAGAGAATGGCCTTGATGCTCATGAAGTCTGAAGTGTCCTGAGGTCAGGGATTCGCAGCAGCCTGACTGGTCTGCGCATCGGATTCGAATTTCAAGTCTCGCGGAATGGCAATCCAGCTCGGGACCGGCGAGCGCCGGGTTGTGCCGAATTCAGGGATCTCGTCCTCTGGAAACCATTCCCGAATCTTTTCCTCGTCGAAGAGGGTCTCTTGCGAGTCTATTTTCCAGGTGCCGCCCTCATGCACCACGGTATAGACCTCGAACTCGGTGCTGCCACCGGTATTCAACACGTCTCCGGCCCGCAGCACGTTGGGCACCCAGGCCTTGTTGCCGCAAGTACCATCGGCCAGGACTTCCCTGCGGCCTGCACGCACGTCTATGGCCCCGATGCGTACGCCGCCCATGTCGAACATCTTCTTCTGCAAGGCCGCCCATTCTTCCCGCGGCCTGCCATCCGTCATGGTTGTAGTGACGAAGTCATACGCCGCATCGAACTTGCGCGCCTTCATCGCCCCCATGAATCCCTCAACTGCAGCCCGTGGGCCGGAGTCTTCGGCACAGCCCGGTGCTGCCGCATCTGCCGCGCCGGCGGACAGGGCACAAAGGCCGAGCAGAATGGTGATCAAGACTTTCATCTCAGTGTTCCTCTCGCGCGTTCGTGGGATGGGAAACTTATCACGCCCTTCCTCCGCTTTCCCATTTTGACGGCTGCCGCTGGTCTCGGCTGCGGCACCTTGGCACACTCCGGCCAGCGCCGCGACAGCGTGCGAGTCCCTTCCATCCCGGAGTACGAACATGGGCATGATTCCCGCCAAGAACGCTCTCGATATCGGCATCCTCGTCAAGGACATCACGGCCAGCCTCGCCTTCTATCAGGGAGTCCTCGGACTGCAGAAACTCGGTGAACTCCCGATCCCCTTCGGACACATGCATCGCCTGGCTTTCGGCGACAGCTTCGTGAAGTTGGTGGATCCCAAAAAGCTGCCCCCTTCCGGGGAGCTCGGGTTGACCAAGGCGCTGGGCTATCGCTATCTCACGTTCCAGGTCAGCAACCTCGAGGAGATCTGCGCGGACTGTGAGCGAGCGGGTGTGCCTTTCGACATCCCCATGCAGGAACTCATGCCCGGCGTGTTCATCGCGATGGTGCGGGATCCGGATGGCAACGTGGTGGAATTCGTCCAGCGCAGCTGAGCGCAACTGAGGAGTCGGCCAGGTCAGCCGCCCGCCGCTTGACCCTCCGCGCTTCGCACTGCGTGAGGCGCGCGTCGGGTTCAATCCCCAGGCGGCTTTTCACACCTTCTCTCGGAGGCTCCTCCTGAGGCATTACCCAGCGGATGTGCAGGGGGATGCCCTGTAGCGGACATTGGAGTTCGTCCGCGGAAGGGCGCCCCCTGTGCAGCCGCGTATGACAAGACCCGGTCAGCCGCCCAGCGCTTGACCCACTGCGCAGCCGCGTACGACAAGGCCGGCCGGCTTTGTGCGATCGCGTGCTCAGTCTCCCCGGTAGGTGATCCGGAAAATCCGGTGCGAGGAATCATCGGAGACCAGCAGCGAACCATCGGGGAGAACCAGCACGTCCGCCGGGGTGCCCCAAGCCTCCTGCCCCTGCAGCCACCCGGTGAGGAAGGGTTCATGCTGGATGACCTTTTCACCTGCCGCATCGAGAACCACGCGCACGACGCGATAGCCACTCTTGCGGCTGCGGTTCCAGGAACCGTGCTCGGCAATGAAAAGCGTGTTCCGGTAGGCAGCAGGCAGACCCTTTCCCGAATGGAAAGCGAGGCCGAGCGGCGCCACATGGGCGCCCAGCTCGAAGACAGGAGGCGTGAGTTGCTGATCAGAGGGCCGTCGGGAACCGAACTCAGGATCCTCGACGGCAAGACCGTGGCGCCAGGGATAGCCAAAATGTTGGCCCGGCCCGGTGGCACGATTGAGCTCGCAGGAGGGCAAATCATCCCCCAGCCAGTCCCGGCCATTGTCCGTGAACCAGAGATCGCCCGTTTCCGGATGAAAGGCAAGGCCCGCCGAATTGCGCAGGCCTCGGGCCCAGGACTTGGCCTGCGTGGCGCCGGGCGCGAGGCGGAGGATCTCTCCGTGCGGCGAGTCCGGTTCACAGATGTTGCAGGGAACGCCGACCGGCAGGTAGAGCGCGCCTTCGGCATCCAAGGCGAGATATTTGACGGCATGGCCACGCATTTCCGGCAGGCCCGAGAGCACGGTTTCTGCCGCAGGTGGGGATTCGAGGCTTTGCGCCAGTCCGCGAATGCGGGAGATGCGCGTGACCTCGCCGATGTATAGTGCGTCGTCGCGCCAGACAACGCCCGCGGGGCGATCAAGCCCCTTGGCAATCGTCCAGGTCTGTTCGGCAACGCCATCTCCATCCGCATCCCGCAGGGCCAGCACCTTGCCGGGCCCCGAGGTGCCGACGAACACCAGGCCATCGGGGCCGGACGCAAGTTGGCGCGGGGCGCGGACCTCGGCGAAGAGAGAGACCTCGAAGCCCGGGGGCGCCTTGAGACGCGCCACCAGGTCCGCCGCAAAACTCACCGCGCTCGATCCAATCAAGCTCGCGCAGGCGACCGCGCTCCACGCTGGATGCTTGAACCGTTTGATGCCAGACCGTTTCATGCCGGACGAGAGTAGCACGATGCTATAGTCGCGCCGCAACGCGCGTGCCGCTCCAGGGTACGCGGGAGGGTTCTGGAATGACTGCACACAAGGATGAACTGCACGAACGCCTGGCGCGCCACGCCACAATATGGCGTGAGCGGCGCGTGGATGAGAGCTTTGCGGCCCATCCCGGACGCCACGCCGCGCTCTGCCGTCGCGCGGCGGAGCTGACCCTGGATTTCAGCAAGAACCGGCTCGATGAAACGGTGGTTACGCTTCTGACCGGGCTGGCCGACGCCAGCTGTCTGCGCGAGCGCATCGAGGCCATGTTTACAGGCCAGTCCATCAACACCACGGAAGCGCGCGCCGTGCTGCATACGGCGCTGCGTGCACGCGACCTCGGGGCTTTGCAAGTTGCGGGCGAGACGATTGCACCAGCGATTGCCGCCGTGAAATCGCAGATGCGTGAACTGGTCGAGGCTCTGCATGCGGGACGCTGGCACGGCTTCGACAGACAGCCCATCACCGATGTGGTGAATCTGGGTATCGGTGGTTCCGATCTTGGTCCCCGCATGGCGTGCACCGCGTTGCGCGACGAAGCCTCGTCCGCGGTGCGCCTGCACTTCGTTTCCAACGTCGACGGGGGCGACATCATCCATGCATTGCGTGGACTGGACCCTGCCCGCACAGCCTTCATCGTCGCCTCCAAGTCGTTCACCACCACAGAGACGATGCGCAATGCCCGCACGGCTCAAGCCTGGCTGGCCAAGGCCTGCCCGGACCCCGCACGTCGCACAGCACACTTCCTCGGCATCACGGCACGTCCTGACCGGGCGCGCGAATTCGGCATCGACGAGTCACGCATCCTTCCACTTTGGGACTGGGTGGGTGGCCGCTTTTCACTGTGGTCGGCGATCGGGCTATCCGTTGCAATGGCCGTCGGCATGGACAAGTTCGAGGCGCTGCTGGCGGGCGCCGCGGACATGGACCAGCATTTTCGCGAGACGCCCTGGGCTGACAATCTGCCCGTTCTGCTGGCGCTCGTCGGCATCTGGAACAGCAATTTCCTGGGCGCGGAAACCTTTGCAGTGGTGCCGTACGAACAACGACTGGCGCACCTTCCCGGCTATCTCCAGCAACTGGAGATGGAGAGTAACGGCAAGCGGATCACCCACGACAACCAGGAGGTGACCGGCCATACCGCACCCGTCCTGTGGGGTGGCCTTGGCACGGATGTGCAGCACGCGTTCTTCCAGCTGCTGCACCAGGGCACCCGCCTGGTGCCGGTCGATTTCATCCTGGCCCTGCACAATCCGCTGTCGCCGCCCGGGCACCACGACATGCTGGTCGCCAACTGCCTCGCACAGGCGCAGGCGCTGATGCAGGGACGTACGGCGGCGAGCCTGGCGCAGACCGCTGCCGATCATGATGGCATCAATCTCCCTCTGCATCGTGCCATGCCGGGCAACCAGCCCAGCAATCTACTGCTGATGGAGGCACTCACCCCGCGCACCCTCGGCGCCTTGATCGCATTGTACGAGCACAAAACCTTTGTGCAGGGCGTAATCTGGGGCATCAATTCGTTCGACCAGTGGGGCGTGGAACTCGGCAAAGTGCTGGCCGATGCACTGCTCGAAGACATCCACGCAAACACGGTTGCCGCACAACACGACCCCTCCACTGCCGCCGCCCTGCGTCGCTACCTGGGAAATCGGTGACAGTTACCTGATTCCTGGAAATGGGGTAACTGTCACCAATTTCGTGACGTGGCCGCGGTCGAGAGCGGACGCGCTTCTCCGATATACTTGGGGCATGGTTTCAACCGATCGCACTGCCCTCGTTCTGCTCGTTCTCGTTGCGGTGCTGGCGTTCGCGCTGGGGATCCATTTTGCCCACCGCGCAGCGCCTGAGGCGGCGGCACCCGTGGAAGGGATGCTGTGGCCCGATCCGCCCCGGATGGAAGCTTTCGCGCTCGACGGGGCGAACGGCAAACCTCTCACTGAAGCGACGCTACGTGGCAAGTGGACCTTGCTCTTCTTCGGCTTCACGCACTGCCCTGACGTCTGCCCGACGACGCTCGCCACCCTGCGCGAAGTTGTGAAGCTGCTCGATGACACACCGGGCTTTGCACGGCACGGCCAGATAATCTTCGTGTCCGTCGATCCCGACAGGGACACGCCCGACGCACTGGCCCGCTATGTGGAGCATTTCGGTCGCGATTTCCTGGCGGCAACGGCACCACCAGACCGGCTCGCGGCGCTCACGCGCCAGCTGGGCATCCTGCACACCCGAGTGCCGCTGGGGTCGGGAGAAGAATATTCGGTTGATCACACGGCCTCCATCCTCCTCATCGGGCCGGGTCTCGAGCGGCTGGCCATCTTTTCAGCGCCGCATGCGGCTCCTGATCTCGCTGCGAAGATCGGTCAAATCATCCAGTTCCTGCAGGATTCAACATGAAACCCTCCTCATTGCTTCTACCCTTGCTGCTGGCCAGCCATCTGGTCGAGGCGTGCGAGGGCCTGGTCATCGAACACGCCTGGATTCGCGAGGCACCGCCCGGCGCCCGTGTGATGGCTGGCTACGCGGAACTGCGGAACGACGGCGGCTCCCCGCTGGTGATAGATGCTCTGGAAAGCCCGGGCTATTTCGAGCATGTGATGATCCACGAAACACTGCTCGAAGAGGGTCGTGCCCGCATGGTTCCGCGCGAGGCTCTGGAGATTCTCCCGGGTGCCACCTTGTCCCTGGCCCCCGGCGGCCTGCATTTGATGCTGATGCAGCCGGTGTCGGATCTGGCTCTCGGCGCGGAGGTTCCGCTGACCGTCCGCTGTGGGGAGGCCGGGATGGAGGTGCGTTTCCCGGTGAGCGCCGCAGCGCCTTGAGCAACGGGATTCCCATGCGCAGTCCCCCCTCATTGTGGCTGGGCCGGCTCAAGGTATTCCCGCAGTACCTTGCGCCCCAGCACCTCCTGTCGCGCGTGATGTTCCACCTGGCGCGCACCGAGAAGCCTTGGCTTTCGCGTCGACTCATCGCCACCCTGTGCCGCCGTTACGCGATCGATCTGGACGAGGCCGCGAATCCGGATCCAACGAGTTACCCGTCCTTGAATGCCTTCTTCACCCGGGCATTGCGTCCGGGCGCCCGGCCTCTGCCGGAGAACGACACAGCCGCCCTGGTTTCACCTGCCGATGGCCGCGTCAGCCAGTTGGGGCGGATCGATGGTGGTCAGCTGGTTCAGGCCAAGGGGCATCGGTTCAGCGTGGAAGCGCTGCTCGGCGCTGACTCGCTCAGCGCTTCCCCTTTCCACGGTGGCGCCTTCGCCACTGTCTATTTGGCGCCCCACAATTACCACCGCGTGCACAGCCCGGCCGACTGCCATGTGATGGAAGTGGTGTATGTGCCGGGTAGCCTGTTCTCCGTGAACGATCGCACCGCTCGTGTGGTGCCGGGGCTCTTCGCGCGCAACGAAAGGGTGGTGCTCCGCTGCCAGTCCTCAAGCGGGGATGAATTTGCGCTGGTGATGGTGGGCGCGATGCTGGTGGGCAGCATGATGCTGGAGTTCTGCGATCTCGCATCGCTCTATCGCGCTCGGCAGCATCGCACCTTGCGGCTTGGCAGCGGCGTCACCTTGACGCGTGGCGCCGAGCTCGGTCGCTTCAACATGGGTTCAACCGTCATCATGGTGCATGCCAGGAACAGCATGACGTGGGATCCGGCGATCAAGCCCGGCGACGCTGTGAAAGTTAACCAACGGCTGGGTGCCTGGGCCACCGGGAAAGATGCTTGCGCGGGATGACTCGCGCGCGGATGTTACCGCGCCCCGGTAGCGGTCATCAGCCCTCAGGGCGCGTAGGGAATCGCCGCGGCAAGACAGACCTGCATCAGGATGTTGGGCACCAGTCCGAGTACGAGCACGGCGAGTCCGTTGGCCGACAGGATTAGGCCCATGTCCGCCGACGAGCGTACCTGCGCCGCACCCGGCTCAGGCGCATCGAAGTACATGATCTTCACGACCCGCAGGTAGTAGAAGGCACCAACCAGCGAGAAGACCACGGCCACACCGGCCAGCCACACATAGTCCGCTGCGACCACCTCCTTCAGCACCGACCACTTGGCCCAGAAGCCTCCGAAAGGCGGCACGCCCGCCATTGAGAACATCAGAATGAGCAGGATGAAGGCGAACCAAGGGCTGCGTCGTGCAAGACCTGTGAGGTCGGACAGCTGGTCAGCGTCGCCCTGGCTGTTCGAGAGAAGGATTATCGAACCGAAGGCACCCATGCTCATCAGTGCATAGAGCGTGACGTAGAACATGGAGGCCGCATAACCGTGGCTGCTGGCGGAAATAAGTCCGAGCAGCAGGAACCCCATGTGCGCGATCGTCGAGTAGGCCAGCATGCGCTTGAAGTTGCGTTGGGCGATTGCCAACAGGTTGCCAAGTCCCATCGACAGCACCGAGAGGATGATCAGCATCTGCTGCCAGTTCTCTGCCAGTCCTTCCAGGCCATCCACGAGCAGACGCATGGCCATGCCGAAGGCGGCGACCTTGGGTGCAGTACCGATGAACTGGGTCACGGGCGTGGAAGCACCCTGGTAGACATCCGGCACCCACATGTGGAACGGCACCACACCGAGCTTGAAGCCTATCCCGACGACCAGAAAGACCAGGCCGAAGGTAAGCAGCATGCGCCGGGATTCCAGGTTATCGATCTTGACCAGCAGCTCAGGCAGATCCAGCGTGCCGGCCACCCCATAGAGGATGGACATGCCATAGAGCAGCAGGCCGGAAGCCAGCGCACCGAGAATGAAATACTTCATGCCGGCTTCCGAGGCGGAGAGGGAGTCACGCTGCATGGCAACTAGCGAATAAAGGGAAAGTGAAAGCAACTCCAATCCCAGATAGACGGTGAGCAGGCTGCTGGCGGAGACCAGGATCATCATCCCGAGCGTTGCGAAGAGCGCGAGCGGGTAGTACTCACCCCGCCGCTCCGCGGGGCGCTTGTTGAAATGCTCGCGGGCGTAGAAGAAGGACAGCAGGACCAGCGCCACCACGAAGGTCTTGAGCACCACGCCGAGCACATCCACACGCAGAGTGCCGGAGAACGCAAAAAGGGTCTTCTCCGGCACGAAGCTCGCAACCTGTGCCAGCACCACCACGCAGGACAGCACCGCGGCCCAGAATGTTGCATCCGGCCTGGTGCGTCCCACGAAGGCATCCACCAGCAGGACTGCACACGCCAGCGCCAACAGGCTGGCCTCGGGCATGATCAGGGTGAGGTCGTTCATAAGGCGCTACTGCAAGGCTATCGAGGTTTTGGATTGCGCGACCTGCTGCAGCAGGTGGTCGATGCTGACCTGCATCATGTCGAGCAGGGGCGCCGGCCAAAGGCCAAGCGCAAGCACGGCGACCGCAAGTGTCCCAAGTATCAGGGTCTCGCGCCGGTTGATGTCTGTGAGCTCCGCAACATGCGGATTGCGCATTTCGCCAAAGGCCACACGCTTGTACATCCAGAGTGTGTAGGCTGCGCCCAAGATCAAGGTGGTGGCGGCAAGGAAGGCGTACCAAGGGTTGGCCTTGAAGCTTGCAAGTATCACCAGGAATTCGCCCACAAAGCCCGAGGTGGCCGGCAAGCCGGCATTGGCCATGGAGAACAAGAGCATGAAGGCCGCAAATTTGGGCATTACGTTGGCCACGCCGCCGTAGTCATTGATCATGCGGCTGTGCATGCGGTCATAGAGCACGCCCACGCAAAGGAACATCGCACCGGAAATAAAGCCGTGGGAGATCATCTGCACCATGGCACCTTCAACGCCCATGGCGGCGTCATGCCACTGCCCGGTGCTGGCGTAGATGTCGAACACCATGAAGAAGCCGAGCGTGACGAATCCCATGTGGGATATCGACGAGTAGGCAATCAGTTTCTTCATGTCCTGCTGCACCAAGGCTACGAAGCCGATGTACACCACTGCGATGAGTGAGAGGGTGATCATCAGCCAGTCGAGTGCCGCTGTGGCGTCTGGAGTAATCGGCATGCTGAAGCGCAGAAAGCCGTAGCCCCCCATCTTGAGCATGATGGCAGCCAGCACCACCGAGCCGCCCGTCGGGGCTTCCACATGGGCATCCGGCAACCAGGTGTGAACCGGCCACATCGGGACCTTCACCGCGAACGCCAGCAGGAAGGCAATGAAAATCCACTTCTGCTCGTTGAGGGTCAGCACGCACTCATAGAGATCCTGCAGCGCAAAGCTGTCCGCCTGTCGGTACAGGTAGAGCAGCGCCACCAGCATGAATACCGAGCCGAGGAAGGTGTAGAGGAAGAACTTGATCGTCGCGTACACGCGGCGCGGCCCACCCCAGATGCCGATGATGAGGAACATGGGGATCAGCATGGCTTCCCAGAACACATAGAAGAGGATGGCATCTAGCGCGCTGAACACCCCCACCATGAAGCCTTCCAGAATGAGGAACGCGCCCATGTACTGGTTGACGCGATCCTCGATGACTTCCCACCCGGCGAGCACCACGATGATGGTCGTGAAGGTGGTGAGGAGCACCAGCGGCAAGGCGATGCCGTCCACCCCCAGGTGGTAGAAGATCTTGAAGGCCGGAATCCACTCGTGCCGTTCCACGAACTGCATCGCCGCCGTGCTGGCGTCAAAATCCCGGTAAAGCAGCAGGGACAGCGCGAAGGTGATGAGGGCCACCACCAGCGCATCGCGTCTTGCGCCCCGATCCGAGCCGCGACTGCCGGAAAAGATCACCCACAGGCCACCGAGGATGGGCAGCCAGATACAGAGACTCAGCAATGGGAGATCGGTTTGCATAGTGATAGGCCGGGCGTCAGGGCGCGCTTGTCAGTTGGTTTTCAGACGAACAGGTGGTGCACGAATACACCGAGCAGGGCAAGCAGCCCGAGGATCATGGCGAAGGCGTAGTGGTAGAGGTAACCGGACTGTACCTGACGCATCACGCCGGAAAGCCAACCCACAAGACGGGCCGAACCGTTCACCATGCCGTCGTCTATCACCGCCACATCGCCCCAGCGCCACAGACTGCTGCCGGTGCGACGAGCACCGCCCGCAAAAAACCAGTCGTTGAAGCGATCGAACCCGTACTTGTCGAGCAGCAAGGCATGCAGGGGTGCGAGAGCCGCAGCAATACGACCGGGAATCTCGGGGCGCTTCAGATACAGGAACCACGCCACCACCACACCGGCCATGGCAAGGAAGAAGGGCGGCTGCAGCATGCCATGGGTGATGAACGGGATGACGCCATGCCAATGGCTGGCGAGGCCGCCGATTACATCGTGGGCAGGGGCGACCGTGATCGCATTTCCGAAGTAATCGCCGAACACCATGGACCCTGCGCCCAGCACGCCCGCCGCGAGCGATGGCACTGCAAGCGCGACGAGCGGCACCCACACCACGGCCGGCGACTCATGCAGGTGGTCACGGGTGTGGTGGTCCATGCGCTCCTTGCCGTGAAACACCAGAAACACGAGTCGGAAGGAATACAGGGCTGTGATGAACACGCCGATCAGGCAGGCCCAGTAGGCGATGCCGGCGCCCGGCGTTGACGACGCCTTGACCGCTTCGATGATGATGTCCTTGGAGAAGAAGCCCGCCGTGCCCGGAAAACCAATCAGAGCGAGTGAACCTATGAGGCAGGTCAGCCAAGTGATGGGCATGTGACGTCGCAGCCCTCCCATGTTCCGCATGTCCTGATCATGATGCATGCCGATGATCACCGACCCTGCGGCCAGGAACAGCAGCGCCTTGAAGAACGCATGGGTGAAGAGATGGAAAATGGCAGCGGCGTAGGCCGAAGTGCCCAGCGCCACCGTCATGTAGCCCAGCTGTGAGAGTGTGGAGTAGGCCACCACGCGCTTGATGTCGTTCTGTACCAGGCCAAGCAAGCCCATGAAGAAGGCCGTGGTCGCACCAATGAGCATCACCACCGAGAGTGCGGTGGTGGAAAGCTCGAACAAAGGGGACATGCGGGAAACCATGAAGATGCCCGCGGTCACCATGGTGGCTGCGTGAATGAGTGCCGAGATCGGCGTGGGCCCTTCCATCGAATCTGGCAGCCAGACATGCAGTGGGACCTGGGCAGATTTGCCCATGGCACCCACAAAGAGGCACAGGCAGGTGAAGGTCATCAGCGACCATTGCTGGCTGCCCCACACATTGATGGTCGCGTCAGCAAGCGCTGGCGCCTTGGCGAAGACCTCGGCGTAGTCGAGGCTACCGAAATACATCAACACCGCGGCGATGCCGAGCAGAAAGCCGAAGTCCCCCACCCTGTTGACCAGAAAGGCCTTCAGGTTGGCATAGATGGCGGTGTCGCGCTTGAACCAGAACCCGATGAGCAGGTAGGAGACCAGACCCACCGCCTCCCAGCCAAAGAACAACTGGAGGAAGTTGTTCGACATGACCAGCATGAGCATGGCAAAAGTGAACAGGGAGATATAGGAGAAGAAGCGCTGGTAGCCGGGGTCATCGTGCATGTAGCCGATGGTGTAGATGTGCACCATCCAGGAGACGAAGGTCACGACGACCATCATCGTCACGGTGAGTGGATCGATCAGAAAACCGACCTTGAAATCGATGCCACCACTCTGCAGCCACTGGTACAGGGTGTAGTTCTGGGCCGCGACCCCATCCATGATGATGGCCTTGAACACCAGACAGGACATCACGAAGGCGGCGCCCACACCCAGGATGGTGACCCAGTGGGTCAGGCTGCGACCCAACACCCGACCAAACAGGCCGGCCGCGATGGCGCCCGCGAGCGGCGCGAGGACGATGGCCAGACAGAGTTCTTTCACTTTTTCATCTCGCTATTCACCGGGCGTTGTCAGGGGTGGCTCGCCTGGCATCAGCCACGCATCGCGCTGATATCTTCGACATTGATGGAACTGCGGTTGCGGAACAGGACGACCAGGATGGCAAGCCCTATGGCAGATTCGGCCGCCGCCACCGTCAGGATGAAGAACACGAAGACCTGGCCACTGATATCCTGGTTGAAGTGCGAGAACGCCACGAAGTTGAGGTTGACCGCCAGCAGCATCAGTTCGATGCACATCAGTAGGACGATGATGTTCTTCCGGTTGATGAAGATCCCGGCCACGCTCAGGCAGAACAGGATGGCGCCAACGATCAGGAAATCCGCGAGAGCTAGCATGTATGACTCCGGGTACCCGTGTGAGGGGGGACCGTTCAGGCCTCCGGCGCGTCTGCCGGGGCGGGTTTTTCAGCTGCCATGCTGACCAGGCGGACACTTTCGCCGCGGGTCACCCGCACCTGACGCTCAGGCCGAGGCGCCTTGGTCTGGCGCGTGGTGCGCAGGGTCAGCGCGATGGCCGCGATGATGGCCACCAGCAACACGACCGCAGCAATCTCGAAGGGCAGCAGATACTGCGTGTAGAGCACCCGGCCCAGTGCCGCGGTATTTTCATAGTCCGCCCCTGCTGCTGGCGGCGCGGGAACCTCCGACAGGCCGAAATGATCCCGGCCCACCACCAGGCCAATGGCGGCCAGCATCAGGAACGCGACGATGCCCGCAATGGGCAGATTGGCCGTGAATCCCTCCCTGAGCACGGTGAGGTTGATGTCCAGCATCATCACCACGAACAGGAACAACACCATGACCGCGCCGACGTAGACCAGCACCAGGGCGATGGCGAGAAATTCGGCTTCCAGCAGCAACCAAAGGCCTGCACTGGCAAAAAAGCCTGCAACCAGAAACAGGGCGGCGTGCACCGGGTTGCGCACTGTAATCACCATGAAGGCCGCGAAGATGAGTCCGGCGGCGAAGGCGTAAAAGACGGTTTGTTCGAACATGGCGTGGCGCTTTCCTCGGCCGGGCGCTTATCGGTAGGCCGCTTCGGCAGCCCGGTCGGCGGCGATCTGCGCCTCGAAGCGGTCGCCATTGGCAAGCAGCCGTTCCTTGGTCATCAGGAGATCGCCGCGCTGTTCGCCGTGGTACTCGAAATGCCGCGTCTCCACGATGGAATCGACCGGACAGGATTCCTCACAGAAGCCGCAGAAGATGCACTTGGTCAGATCGATGTCGTAGCGGGTGGTGCGGCGTGTGCCGTCTGCGCGTGGCTCGGACTCGATGGTGATGGCAAGCGCCGGACATACTGCCTCGCACAGCTTGCAGGCGATGCAGCGCTCCTCACCATTCGGATAACGGCGCAGCGCGTGCAGTCCCCGAAAGCGGGGCGATTGCGGCGTCTTTTCCTCCGGGTACTGGACGGTGATCTTGCGATCAAACAGGTACCGCCCGGTGAGACTGAGGCCCTTGACCAGTTCGAACAGGGTCAGGCTTTTGAGATAGCTGACTACCGCATTCATCATCACGCTCCCGCGCCGCGGTTGCTGAACCACGGCGGCACTTCAAGAACGACGAGGCTCGACACCACCACGATCCAGACGATCGTGATCGGCAGGAAGACCTTCCAGCCCAGACGCATGATCTGGTCATAGCGATAGCGCGGGAAGGTGGCCCGAAACCAGAGAAAGCAGAACAGGAAGAAGAATGCCTTGAACACGAACCAGTGAAGTCCATCGCCCAGGAGAGTGCCAATGACGGGGATATCGGTCCATGCCGCGGGCAGCGGGGACATCCAGCCCCCGAAGAACATGACGGTCGTGAGCGCGGCGATGAGCATCATGTTCGCGTATTCGGCGAGGAAGAACAGCGCAAAGCCCATGCCCGCATACTCGACGTGGAACCCGGCCACGATTTCCGATTCGCCTTCGCTGACGTCAAAGGGTGCGCGGTTGGTTTCGGCCACGCCGGAGATGAAATAGATGAGAAACAGCGGGAACAATGGCAACCAGAACCAGGTGAAAAGGTTGCCCCTCTGGGATTCCACGATTTCTCCGAGATTGAGGCTTCCAGCGGCAACCAGTACTCCGACGAGCGCAAAGCCCATGGCAATTTCGTAACTGACGATCTGGGCGGCAGAGCGCATGGCGCCCAGAAAGGCGTATTTCGAGTTGGAGGCCCAACCGGCAATGATGATGCCGTACACACCAAGCGAGGTCAGGGCCAGGATGTAAAGCAGACCGGCGTTGATGTTGGCGAGAACAAGTTCGCTGCCAAAGGGCATGACGGCCCAGGCGGCAAGCGCCGGCGCAAGGGCCACGATGGGCGCGAGCAGGAACAGCACCTTGTTCGCACCGGCAGGTATGATCATCTCCTTCATGAGGAGCTTGAACGCATCCGCGATGGGTTGGCCGAGCCCACCCAGCTGCCGGATGCCGAAGAAGGTCACCCGGTTGGGACCGAGGCGCACCTGCATGTAGCCGATGACCTTGCGTTCCAGCAGCGTCAGATAGGCGACACCGCCCATGATGGGCAGCAGGATGACGACGATCTTCAGCATGATGAGCGTCACGGCCAGCAACGGTGCTGGCAGGAACGAGAGCTGGCTTTCGATCGTCTCCATCATGATGCGCTCCCCTCCACCCTCAGGTTGATGCGGGTGGTTACCGGCAGTTGCCCTGCGAGCGCGGTTGCGGCATGGATGAGACAGCTACCCGGCGGCACGGTGGCATCTGACTGCACTTCGCTCATGGCCTGTGCGCCGCCTGCGCTCACGTGTACGCGGGCGCCATCGGCGAGGCCGAGCGCGGCCATGGTCTCGGGATGCAGGTGCACCTTTTCATCGCCCGCCTGCGGCATCTGCTGCAGGGCGTTGGCACGGCGGACAAGACTGTCCACGCGATAAAGAGGAACCTGGGTAACACGCCAGAGGCCTTCGCCGGCATCTGTATCAGTGGCGACGGCGCCGGCGCCGGCAGGCATCGGATAGTGGATGCGGGACGCCGGCACACCGGCACAGGCCGCACGCACGGCTGCGGTGACGTCACCAAGCTCGACGGCGTCGAAGCCACTGAAGCCGCATTGCTCACCCGCCCTGCGCAGGATTTTCCAGGCGGGGCGGACTGCGCCGGGCGGCTTCACGGCGGCGGCAAAGGTCTGCCAGTCGCCCTGGACGTTGACGAACGAGCCCTCGTTCTCGGCGAAGGCTGCAATCGGCAGTAGCAGTGTTGCTGCGGACTCCAGCGCCTCGGTCGTGAAGGCGGTGAAAGCCACAACCTCATGCGCTGCGGCGAGGGCAGCCCTGAGGGCCACGGAATCCGCATGGTCAGCCTCGGGCTCGCAACCCAGCAGAAGCAGTGTCTTCAGCCCCGGCTCAACCATCGCAGCCGCGTGGGCACCTGCGCCGCCAGCGGGCACTCCCCCGGGCAAGCGATGCGGCACCGCGCCAGCCAGCCAGGCACCGGCGGCATTTGCGCCTTCGGTCAACACACCGAGACGGCCGTTGCACAACGAGGCCAGACGCGAGAGGAGGCCAAGCGTCACCGCGCGATCCGCATGTGACTGCAGGCGCGTTCCGGCCAGCACGTATACCCGCTGGCGGCCTGCGAGCAAGCTGGCTACACGGGCCGTGTCCGGAGTGATGCCGCAACGGGACAGGTCTTCCGCAGGCTGTCCTGTGCCCTCGGCACAAGCACGCACCACCGCACCCAGCGTGGCGTTGAAGCCAGCTGGCGTGCTCGTGAGCCTCGCGGCGAGCTCGAAGTTGTATTCCTGTTCCAGGGTATCAACCACCACCACCACGGCGCCGCTATTCGCGGCCTTGCGGATGCGGTGGTTGACCAGTGGCTGATCATGTCGGGGGTAACCGCCGACGATGACGATGGCGTCAGCCTGTTCCAGTTCGGCCAACGTACCGCCCAGGCCGGGCGCCTTGGGCTCGCCTGCATCTGCACTGAAATCGATTTGGCGTAGGCGGTGGTCGATGCTGTGGCTGCCGAATGCCCGCACCAGTTTCTGCAGCAGGAAAAGCTCCTCGGTGGTCGAGGAAGGTGACGCCAGCGCACCCACCGAGCCGCTTGATTCCAGCAGGATGCGCTGCAGCGAAGACAAGGCCTCGTTCCAGTCGCATTCACGCCAGACTCCGTTTTCACGGACGCGCGGCGTGAGCAGGCGATCCGGGCTGTTGAGCGCCTGGTAGCTGAAGCGATCGCGATCGGAAATCCAGGTCTCGTTGGCCGACTCGTTCTCGCGCGGAACCACGCGCTTCACCACCTGCCCTTTCACGTGCACGTGAAGCGCGGAGCCTACGCAATCATGGGGGGCGATAGTGTCATGCTGGCGCAATTCCCAGGCTCGCGCCGAGTAGCGGTAGGGTTTGGAGGTCAGTGCACCAACGGGGCAGAGATCGATCACATTACCGGACAGTTCGGAGGTCATTGCCTGGGCAACATAAGTGCCGATTTCCATGTTTTCGCCGCGACCGGTCGCTCCCAGCTCGCGCAGGCCGGCGATTTCCTCGCCGAAACGCACGCAGCGCGTGCAGTGGATGCAGCGGGTCATGTCGGTCTGCACCAGTGGCCCGATATTCTTGTCGCGCACGACCCGCTTGCGCTCCGTGTACTGCGACACCGATGAGCCATAGCCAAGCGCCAGATCCTGCAGTTCGCATTCCCCACCCTGATCGCAGATCGGGCAATCCAGCGGGTGGTTGATGAGCAGGAATTCCATGGTGGCCTGCTGGCCCGAAATCGCCTTTGGCGACTTGGTAAAAACCTTCATGCCGTCCATCACCGGCGTGGCACAGGCTGGCTGGGGCTTGGGTGCACGCTCCACTTCCACCAGACACATGCGGCAGTTGGCCGCCACGCTCAGTTTCTTGTGGTAGCAGAATCGGGGAATGTAGATGCCGGCGGCGTCCGTCACGTCGATGAGCATCGCGCCCTTGCGTGCGGTGAGCGCCTGGCCATCAACTTCGATGCTGACCGTATCTTCCACTTTCGGGGCTTCAGTGACCGTCGCGCTCATGTGTTGCTGGTGCCGTCGTAATCAGGGTTTAGGTCAGGCCGCGGCGGAAGTGCGCGGGGCGTCCAGCAGGCTGCAGCCATGCTGGATGTAGTGTTCGAATTCGGCGCGGAACTGCTTGACGAAGCTGCGCACGGGCATGGCCGCCGCATCACCCAGCGCGCAGATTGTCCGGCCTTCCATCTTGGATGCGACATTGTCGAGACGGTCCAGATCTTCCGCTCGCCCCTCGCCATCCACGATTCGGCAAAGCATGCGGTAGAGCCAACCCGTGCCTTCGCGGCAGGGCGTGCATTGCCCGCAGGATTCGGCGTAATAGAAGCGCGAGATACGGCGCAGCACCTTGACCATGTCGGTGGTCTCGTCCATCACGATCACCGCACCCGATCCCAGCATGGACCCCGCCTTGGAGATGGAGTCGTAGTCCATGTCGAGCTCCATCATCACGTCGCCGGGCAGCACCGGCACGGACGATCCCCCAGGGATCACAGCCTTCAGCTTGCGTCCGTCGCGCATCCCGCCGGCGAGTTCCAGCAGTGTGCGGAATGGGGTGCCCAAGGGAATTTCAAAATTGCCCGGTCGCGCCACATGGCCGCTGACGGAGAAGACCTTGGTGCCGAGATTGTTGGGCTTGCCATAGCTCTGGAACCACTCGGCGCCGTTGCGGATGATCGCCGGCACGGAGGCCAGGGATTCAGTGTTGTTGATGGTGGTCGGGCGTCCGTACAGGCCGAAGGTCGCGGGGAAAGGGGGCTTGAAGCGGGGCTGCCCTTTCTTGCCTTCCAGTGACTCCAGCAACGCGGTCTCCTCGCCACAGATGTAGGCCCCGGCACCGAGGTGATCGTAGAGGTCGAAATCCACGCCCGAGCCGAGGATGTTGCGTCCGAGGTAGCCGGCGGCGTAAGCGTCCTTCAAGGCCGCCACGAAATGCTCGTAGGGCTCATCCATGAATTCGCCGCGCATGTAGTTGTAGCCCACGGTGGCACCGATGGCATAGCCGGCGATTGCCATGCCCTCCACCAGGGCATGGGGGTTGAAGCGCAGGATGTCGCGGTCCTTGCAGGTGCCGGGTTCGCTCTCGTCCGAATTGCAAACCACGTATTTCTGCCCCGGTCCTTTGGGCATGAAGCTCCACTTCACGCCGGTGGGGAAGCCCGCGCCACCACGGCCGCGCAGACCTGCGGCCTTCACTGTCTCGATGACGTCGGCTGGCGGAATTTTCTCCCGCAGGATCTTTTCCCATGCCGTGTAACCGCCGATCTTGCGGTAGGTCTCCATAGACCAGGGCACGTCATACCCCAAGGTTGCGTAGCAATTCAGGTTGCGCGGAACAGTGTTTGCTTCAGTGTTCATGGCAGTCACTCAGCTCAGGCCCGCGAGGATTTCATCAACCTTCTCGGGGGTCAGGTTCTCGTGATAGACGTGGTCAACCATCATCATGGGCGCGCCACAACAGGCAGCCAGGCATTCCTCCTCCGGCTTGAGGTAGATGCGGCCATCCTGTGTGGATTCTCCCACCTTGACGCCGAGACGCTTCTCCACATGGGCCAGCAGCTCGTCACCTCCCCGCAGCATGCAGGAAACATTGGTGCATACAGAGATGCTGTGGTGGCCGACAGGCTTGGTCTCGAACATGGAATAGAAGCTGGCCACTTCATAAACGGCAATCCGCGGCAGCCCGAGGTAGGCCGCAACCGCGTCCATCAGCTCGGTCGTCAGGAAGCCATGGTTCTCGTGCTGGGCTTCGCGGAGCGCCGCGAGCAGCGCGGACTGCTTCCGATCTTCCGGGTATTTGGCCACCCATTCGTCGATCACGGCGCGCGCGTGGGACGAAAGCAGCGAGGTGTCTGGAGTCTGCATGTCACTCATCCTGCGTTACCGGTCGATCTCACCGAACACGATGTCCATCGTGCCGATGATGGCGACTACGTCGGCGAGCATATGGCCCTGCGCCATCTCGTTCATGGCGGACAGGTGGGCGAAGCCCGGCGCGCGGGCCTTGACCCGATAGGGCTTATTGGCGCCATCGGAAACCAGGTAGATGCCGAACTCGCCCTTGGGATGTTCCACCGCTGCATACACTTCGCCGGCCGGGACGCAGTAGCCCTCGGTGAAGAGCTTGAAGTGATGGATGAGGGATTCCATGTCGCCCTTCATTTCCCCGCGCTTGGGCGGGGTGAGCTTGTGGTCATCGATGATCACCGGACCGGGATTCTTGCGCAGCCACTGCACACACTGCTTGATGATGCGTGCTGATTGCCGCATCTCCTCCACCCGCACCAGATAGCGTGAGTAGCAATCTCCATTCACGCCGACGGGGATGTCGAAATCCAGATCCGCGTAGACCTCATAGGGCTGCTTCTTGCGCAGATCCCATTCCACCCCGGAGCCCCGCAACATGGGCCCGGTGAAGCCGAGCGCCAGTGCCCGCTCGGGCGTCACAATGCCGATGTCAACGGTACGCTGCTTCCAGATGCGATTGTCGGTGAGCAGTGTTTCATACTCATCCACGCAGGCCGGGAAGCGATCGACAAAATCCTCGATGAAATCGAGCATCGAGCCCTGACGATTGCGATTGAGTTCCTTGACGTCCTTTTCGCTGCGCCAGCGCGAGGCTTCGTACTGTGGCATGCGCTCGGGCAGGTCCCGATACACACCACCCGGCCGGTAATAAGTGGCGTGCATGCGGGTACCGGACACCGCCTCGTAGCAATCCATGAGGTCTTCCCGCTCACGGAAGCAGTACAGGAAGATGGTCATGGCGCCGATGTCCAGACCGTGCGCCCCCAACCACATCAAGTGGTTCAGCACGCGCGTGATTTCGTCAAACATAACGCGGATGTATTGGGCGCGCGCAGGCGGCGTGATGCCGAGCAGACGCTCTATGGCCATCACGTAAGCATGTTCGTTGCACATCATGGACACGTAATCCAGGCGGTCCATGTAGCCGATGCTCTGGTTGAACGGCTTGTTCTCGGCGAGCTTCTCGGTTCCGCGATGAAGAAGACCGATATGCGGATCGGCCCGCTCGATCACTTCGCCATCCATCTCCAGCACCAGGCGCAGCACCCCATGGGCCGCGGGATGCTGGGGGCCGAAGTTCAGCGTCATGTTGCGAATTTCAGGCACGGTAGTCTCGTTTCCAGTCGCGTGGAGCGTTCACTCAGTGGGCGGTGCCGGGGCCGCGATCATCGCGGATGACGCGCGGCACCAGCGTCCTCGGTTCGATGGAGACCGGCTGGTAAACCACGCGCTTGCGCTCCGGGTCGTAGCGTACTTCGACGTATCCCTCGAGCGGAAAATCCTTGCGGAACGGGTGGCCGATGAAACCGTAATCGGTGAGGATGCGGCGAAGATCCGGATGTCCTTCAAACAGGATTCCGAAAAGGTCGAAAGCCTCACGTTCGTACCAATCGGCCACGGGATAGACTTCGACCACGCTGGGGAGCATGGGTTCGTCTTCCGGGAGCAGGGCTTTCACCCGCAGGCGCTGGTTGCGATGAATCGACATCAGTTGGTAGACCACTGCGAAGCGGGTTGCGGCGCTTTCCCTCGCACTGCTCTCCTGACCGTGACTGACGGCCCGGCTGAAGCCCGAGGCTGTGGCCTGGTGCGTGACCCAATCCGCCTCGCCGTAGGTGCTGTAGTCCACACCGGAGAGGTCACTCAATTGCGCGAAGGCGAGCTCTGGAGCGTCCCGCAAGGCACGTAGAAGAACGTCGATGCGCGCAGGCTTCACGGTGAGTGTGAGTTCGCCTGCGGCGAACTGGCTGTCCAGGAGGTCGTCTCCGATGAGGGGGGCAATCAGCGCACTCAGCGCGTCGGCTTGGCTGCGATTCATGCTTGCACCTTTCAGCGACTGATGGTGTTCGTGCGCTTGATCTTTTCCTGCAGCTGGATGACGCCGAACAGGAGCGCTTCCGCGGTAGGCGGGCATCCGGGCACATAGATGTCAACCGGCACGATGCGATCGCAGCCGCGAGTCACAGCATAGGAATAGTGGTAGTAGCCACCGCCGTTGGCACAGGAGCCCATGGAGATGACCCATTTCGGCTCCGTCATCTGGTCATAGACCTTGCGCAGTGCCGGCGCCATCTTGTTGACGAGAGTACCCGCCACAATCATCACATCCGACTGGCGTGGGCTCGGCCGGAAGACGATACCGAAGCGGTCAAGATCGTAGCGGGAGGCTCCTGCCTGCATCATTTCCACTGCGCAGCAGGCAAGCCCGAAAGTCATGGGCCACAGGGAACCGGTGCGAGCCCAGTTGATGACGTTGTCGATACTGGTGGTGACGAAGCCGCGCTCCGCCATGTCGTTCATTCCCATTCGAGCGCACCCTTTTTCCACTCGTAGATGAAGCCGACGACCAGAATGGCGAGAAAAATCATCATCGCCACGAAGCCCTGCATGCCGATTTCATCCAGCACCACAGCCCAGGGGAAAAAGAAGGCGATTTCCAGATCAAACAGGATGAAGAGTATGGCGACGAGGTAGTACCTGACGTCGAACTTCATGCGCGCGTCTTCGAAGGCTTCGAAGCCGCATTCATAAGGAGCGGTCTTTTCCGGATCGTCCCGATAGACCTTGAGCAGACGACCCAAGCCCCCGCTGGCCCCGAGGGACACGATACCCACGGCCACACCGACGCCCAGGAACATCAATATTGGCAGATAGAGCTCTAGCAAGGCAGTGTTCTCATTGTTCGCTGTCTGCTGGGAGCGGGGAGAGGGTATGCCCGCGTGCTGACCACAGCTCAAGTTTGGTGCCGACGGTGAGACTCGAACTCACACGGGTTTCCCCACCACCCCCTCAAGATGGCGTGTCTACCAATTCCACCACGTCGGCTTATCCGCTCTCCGAGGGAGATCAGAAACTTGCTTCGGTCAGCCGGGAATCATACGCGAGCTCTGCGTAAAAATCGCGCGCCGACCTGCTTTTTTTTTGTTCCGCCCGAAGCCTGCAACCGTATTCCAGAACCGCCGCAATCGGCTCAGGGTTTTTCACCTGATGCCGGCAGCGGGGGAGCGTCTTCCGGGGTGGTTGCGGGGGCCACGGGTATTGCCTCCTGCTGCGCCGGTGTCGTCGCTGACGGAATTGGCGGTGAAGCAGGATCGACCGGCGGCACCGCCTTTTCGAGCGCTTCGTTGATCGATTTCTCCACCTCATCCACAGTGACGGCCTGCTGCTCGATTTGCTCCGCAATGCTTGTGGGCGCGGAGTGTCCGGTCGCGAGCCAGGCGAGCAGAAGGCAGTTGCCGAAGAACAGCACGGCCAGTATTGAAGTGGTGCGGGAGAGGAAAGTCGCCGAGCCGCGCGCACCAAAAACCGTGCCCGAGGCGCCACTGCCGAAGGCCGCGCCCGCTGTCGCTCCCCTGCCTTGCTGCAGGAGGATGATGGCGATGAGTGCCAGGGCCAGAAGGATGTGAACGACCAGCAAAATGGTCTGCAACATTGATCAGCTCCGTTTGGATGCGGCCGCCGCCTCGGCGATCGCACAGAAATCTTCGGCCTTGAGGGCGGCGCCCCCGATCAGGCCACCGTCGATATCAGGCATGGCGAAGAGCTCGGCTGCATTGCCGGGCTTGACGCTGCCACCATAAAGAATTCGCAGGCTGGCGACTGCCTTCGGCGCCTTCGCAGCGAGCAGCTCCCGAATGTTCCTGTGCACCGTTTGGGCCTGCTCCGGGCTCGCGGTCTCGCCGGTGCCGATGGCCCAGACCGGTTCGTAAGCGATGACCGACCCGACCAGCAGTTCCTCAGCCCGCGGATGCTCCAGGAGCGGCTGCAACTGGGATTCAATCACGCCCCCGGTAGCCCCGGCCTGCCGCTCGGCCAGGGTCTCCCCCACGCAGAGCACCGGTACGAGCCCGGCCGCATTTGCCGCCACCAGCTTGTGGACCACCTGCCCTGGTGTTTCCGCAAAAAATTGCCGGCGTTCGGAGTGCCCGACCAGCGCGTAGAGACACCCGAGGTCATTCAGCATTCCGGCCGAGATTTCCCCGGTGTAGGCTCCTTCGCCAAATTCACTGACATTTTGCGCACCGAGTGCGACACGACTTCCATCCAGCGCCTTGGCCACGATGGGGAGCATCACGTAGGGGGGGCAGACACCGAGGTCAATGCCGGGGAACTCCTCCGCACGAGCGCGCACAGCCTCTGCCAGCGCGCGCGCAAAAGTCTGCGAGCCATGCATCTTCCAGTTGCCGAGGACCAGGGGCGTGCGCATGCGATGGAGAATCAGTCTGGTGGCGGGAGGCGCGCAAGAGTAACGACCGCCCCCCCTTAAATCAACGCGACCTTGGTCTCCGGTCCCGCGTCGGCGCGGGTGAAGGGCGCGGTTTGCGCGGGCCGACAGGTTTGGCAGCGTCGGTTGCGGGCGCTGGCCCCGGCAGCCCCACCGCCTTGTAGAGGGCCTCGAGCTCAGGGCCAGTCACTTCCACGTGACGCCCTGCCGGTAACCGCCGCGGAAGTGGCAACGGCCCGAAGCGCACCCGTATCAGCCGGCTGACGGTCAGACCCTGGGATTCCCAGAGACGGCGGACCTCGCGATTGCGGCCGGTCTTGAGCCTGCAGGTGTACCACTCATTGGTGCCCTGACCTGCCTGGCGTTCGATGTCATCAAACGCCAGCGTTTCACCATCGACCTCCACCCCCGCCTCCAGGCGCAACAGAACCTCGTCGTCGACCTTGCCGAAAACCCTCACGGCATACTCACGCAGGACTCCGTGGCGGGGGTGCATGAGCCGATGAGCCAGCTCACCATCGGTGGTGAAGATGAGCAGGCCTGCAGTATTGAAGTCCAGTCTGCCCACGCACACGAGCTGGCGGGACAGCGCGCCCGGGAAGAGCTCGAACACAGTGGGGCGCTGTTCGGGATCCTTGCGCGTGCAGACAGTGCCTGCGGGCTTGTTGAGGATGAACGTGCGGGCAATCCGGATACGGGTTTCGGTGTAGAGTGGTTTTCCATCCAGAAACACCGCCTGGCCGGGCAGCAGGCGCTCTCCGATGGCAAGCACTCGGCCCTCCACAGTCAGCCGTCCGGCCGTGATCCAGCCTTCGATTTCACGCCGGGAGCCGAGCCCCATCCGTGCGAGTACTTTCTGGATTCGCTCGGCTGCGGGTGGCGTCGGGTCTGCCGGGGCGGGTGTGCCTTGACGACTGAGGCGTCCTTGAGGGCGGGGGGCGGGCGGTTTGGTGCCGGCCGCCGGGCGTCGTTTACCTGGTGTCATGACGGGCGGCTGTCCTCGTCGTCGTCATCCTCGTCGTCGTCATCCTCGTCGTCGTCATCCTCGTCGTCGTCATCCTCGTCGTCGTCATCCTCGTCGTCGTCATCCTCGTCGTCGTCATCCTCGTCGTCGTCATCCCCGTCGTCGTCATCCCCGTCGTCGTCATCCCCGTCGTCGTCATCCCCGTCGTCGTCATCCCCGTCGTCGTCATCCTCGTCGTCGTCATCCCCGTCGTCGTCATCCCCGTCGGAATCGATGTCGATCTCATCGGTGTGAGCAACGTCTTCGTGCGACTCCGCACCGGATCCGGACAACTGCACGGGCTCCGACGGAGCGTCATCCGCCACAGTCGGGGTGGACGCGAAAGACTCTGCGTCGCCCTCGGCCTCTTCCGACGTTTTATCGTAGGCGTCGGATGTCGCGGCCCTGCCCTCCTCTTCCGCCGTCTCTGGCGCCAAGCCTGGCGGGTACTCGACGCCGGTCTCCGCGAAGAGATCCGGGTTCAAGCCATCGATGTCACGCAGTTCAGCAAGTGTAGGCAGGGCGTCGAGGCTGTGCAGATTGAAATATTCGAGGAACTGGCGGGTCGTCGCATAGATGGCTGGCCTGCCAGGCACATCCCGATGCCCCACCACCTTCACCCAGTCACGGTCCTGGAGGGTCTTCATGATGCCGGTGCTGACTGCGACGCCTCGGATGTCCTCGATTTCGCTGCGCGTGATGGGCTGCCGGTAGGCAATGATCGCAATGGTCTCCAGCAGCGCCCGCGAATACCTGGGCTTGCGCTCCTCCCACAGGCGGTTGACCCAGTCCGCATATTCCGCGCGCGTCTGGAAGCGGTAGCCACCCGCCACGCTGGCAAGCTCCACGCCATGCCCTGCGTAGTCCTGTTGCAGCTCGGCGATGGCGGCCTCGAGATCCGCTGCCGAGGGCGCGCCCTCATCCAGCAGCGAGAAGAGGCCGAGCAAGCGTTCCAATGGCACTGGCGCCTCGGCGGCCATGATGGCGGCTTCGAGGACGGGTTTGATCGCGATGGGTTCCATGAATCAGGCGGCTAGTTTGATATAGATGGGCGCGGCCTCGTCATTCTGGACGAGGTCGATGATGTGCTGCTTGAGCAGCTCCAGGATGGCAAGCAAGGTCACGACCACGCCTGCCTTGCCTTCCTCGGGCGAGAACAGGGCAGCGAATGGCGTGAACTGGTCGGAACGCGTGCGTTCGAGCACGATCGACATGCGCTCGCGCACGGAGAGCGGCTCGCGCTGAATGCGGTGATCGGAGAACATCTCCGCCCGTCTCAAAACATCGCGAAACGAGGCCAGAATGGCGTCCAGGGAAACCGTGGGCGGCACGCTGCGCACCTGGCGTTCCTCGAACGCCACCACCACCCGGTGGAGTTCTCGCTCGAGGCGCGGCAGTGCATCCAGATCCTCCGCGGCACGCTTGTAGCGCTCGTATTCCTGCAACCGGCGCACCAGCTCCGCGCGAGGGTCGTCTTCTTCCTGTACCACGCTGGGTGGTCGCGGCAGCAGCATGCGCGACTTGATCTCCGCCAGCATCGCGGCCATCAGAAGGTACTCGGCTGCCAGCTCCAGCTTCATGCCGGCCATCATCTCGATGTAGTCCATGTATTGCTCGGTGATGCGGGCAATCGGGATGTCTAGGATGTCGAGGTTCTGGCGCTTGATGAGGTAAAGCAGCAAATCCAGCGGGCCTTCGAAGGCCTCCAGGATCACTTCCAGTGCATCAGGCGGGATATAGAGATCCTTCGGCGGCGTCGTCAGCGGCGTGCCCTGGATCAGCGCGAAAGGCATCTCTTCCTGTTGGGGAAGGATGGGTGCGTCCGCGTCGCTGCCGGTTGGAATGCTCATGCGCGCATCAGGTGTAGACGAGGTTCATGGCCTCGCGTACTTCGTCCAGGGTTTCACGTGCAGCCGAGCGCGCTGCCTCGCAGCCTTCGTCGATGATTGCCCGCACGGTGTCCGGATCATTGAGGAACTCCTCGCTGCGCTCGCGAATGGGCGCCTGCTCCTTCAATACGGCATCGATGATGGGCTGCTTGCAGTCGAGGCAGCCGATGCCGGCGCTGCGACAGCCGGCCTGTACCCACTGCTTCACGTCTTCCGGTGAGTAAATCTCGTGGAATTTCCAGACTGGACACTTGGCTGGATCACCGGGATCGGTGCGTCGCACGCGGGCAGGATCGGTCGGCATGGTGCGCAGCTTGGTACGGACTGAATCCGGAGCCTCACGCAAACCGATGGTGTTGTCATAGGACTTGGACATCTTTTCGCCATCGAGACCGGGCATCCTGGACTCTGGCGTCAACAAGGCTTGGGGTTCCGGCAGGATGACCTTGCCACCGCCCTCCAGATATCCCAGCAACCGTTCGCGGTCGCCGAGCGCGATGTTCTGCTGGGCCTCGAGGAAAGCTTGCGCGCGCTCGAGGGCCTCCAGATCCCCACCCTCCTGGTAACGCTTGCGCAGGTCGTGATAAAGGCGCGCATTGCGCTTGCCAAGCTTGGCGACGGCCGTTTCCGCCTTCTCCTCGAAGCCGGGTTCGCGCCCGTAGAGGTAATTGAAACGGCGCGCCACTTCGCGCGAGAGTTCGATATGGGCCACCTGGTCCTCACCCACCGGCACGTTGCCTGCGCGGTAGATGAGGATGTCCGCGGACTGCAACAGGGGATAGCCGAGGAAGCCGTAGGTGGAGAGATCGCGTTCGCGCAGTTTTTCCTGCTGATCCTTGTAGGTGGGTACACGCTCCAGCCAGCTGATGGGCGTGATCATCGAGAGCAGGAGATGCAGTTCCGCATGCTCGGGCACGCGTGACTGGATGAACAGCGTCGCCTCACCGGGGTTGATCCCCACCGACAGCCAGTCCACGACGAGGTCGTAGACCGTGGCGCTGATGACGCGGGTGTCCTCGTAGGAAGTGGTCAGGGCGTGCCAATCGGCCACGAAGAAGAAGCATTCATACTCATGCTGCAACTGGACCCAGTTCTTGAGGACACCGTGATAGTGGCCGAGGTGCAGTTGGCCAGTGGGACGCATCCCGGAAAGAACGCGCTTGTTCGCGCCTAGACTCATTGTTGCTCTCTGCTTGCCGAGTGGCCGGTGGCCACGATTGGGAAGATTTGTCCTGCGACTCAGGTGAATAACAGACCCAGCAACCCCACCAGCCCGGTTACCAGCGGCCGCAGGATGGCGCCGAGCAGCCCGGTCATCAGGAGGGCGGCGAGGATCAGCAGGCCGAAAGGCTCGATACGGTTGTAGCTCACGGCCGCGCCGGCGGGCAGCAGCGAGGTCACGATCCTGCTGCCATCCAGTGGCGGCACCGGAAGCAGGTTGAGGACCATGATTGTTGCATTGAAGGATACCCCCGTCCAACTCATCCGGGCCCAGGCACCCTGCGGATCGGCGTTCAGCAGGACGAGGATCCAGCCCACCAGCATGGCAAGGTTGGACAGCGGCCCCGCCGCGGCCACCAGCGCCATATCACGTCGGGGATTGCGCAGTCTGCGCCAATCCACTGGTACCGGTCGGGCCCATCCAAAGAAGGCGCCGCTCGTGAGATAGATGATGGCCGGGACAAGCACCGTGCCGACCGGATCCACGTGCCGCAGAGGATTCAGGCTGAGGCGACCGGCCTGGGCGGCCGTGGGGTCGCCGAGATGGTTGGCCACCCAGCCATGCGCCACCTCGTGCACCGTGATGGCAAAGATGGCGGGAATCGCAAAGACGAGGATGTCGAGCAGCACGGTCATGGCGGAGGGATGCTCAAGCCCCCTCGAGGTCAACGATGCGCGAGACGTCCCCGCGTCCCTGGCGCAGCAGCTTGGGCGCCGATTCGTCACTGAGGTCAATCATGGTCGTCGGTTGGATACCGCAGGAACCGGCGGAAAGGAAGATATCGACCTGGGGCCCGTATCGATCGAAGAGCGCTTCGGGATCCGCATCATCCTCCGCCATGAATTCGTGGATGAGACTGGCACTGAGCAGCGGTGCCCCGAGTTCAGCGAGCAAGCCCTGGGTGACGGGATGCCCGGGAATGCGCAGCCCGATGGTCTTGCGTTTTGCGTCGAGGATGCGCTTCGGCAGCTCCCGTGAGGCCTGCAGGACGAAAGTGTAGGGCCCGGGGGTCAGCGCCTTCAGCAGGCGATAGGCCTGGTTGCCGACGCGTGCGTAGGTTGCCAATTCTGAAAGGTCACGACAGAGCAGAGTCAGCAGATGTGTCGTCTGATCCTGCCGGATACGGTGAATGCGTGCCTGGGCATCCCGTGCATCCAGCAGGCAACCCAGTGCATAGGTGGAATCTGTGGGGTAGATCGCCACGCCCTCATCCCGCAAACGATCCGCCGCATGGTGCAACAGCCGCGTCTGGGGATGCGTGGGATGAACATCGAGTCGTCTGGTCACCCTGGCGACCCGGGTGAGATACTGGGCGCCATTCCCGGGTTCGGAAAGTTTGGCAACGTGATGAAACTCCTGGCGGATTTGCTGCCGATTATTGCATTTTTCGCGGTCTACAAGACCGTTGGCGGCACCGATGGCGTGTACGCTGCCACCGCCACCGCGATTGGCATCGCGGCGGTGATGGTTGGCATCACCCGCTGGAGGACGGGGCATTTCGATCGCCAGCAGCTGATCACCCTCGCGATCCTGGTGGTGCTCGGCGGACTGACGCTGGCCCTGCGCGATGAGCGCTACATCAAGTGGAAACCCTCCGTGGTCAGCTGGGTGATGGCAGGCGCATTCCTTGCCTCACGCTGGATCGGCCAGCGCACCGTGGTGGAACGGATGTTTGGCGGCAGCATCGCGGCGCCCGCGGCCGTCTGGCATCGCCTCAACCTTGCCTGGGTGGCATTCTTTCTTGTGCTGGGTATCCTCAACCTTCATTTCGCCTACCACTGGAGCACCGAGGCTTGGGTCAACTTCAAGGTTTTCGGCACCTTGGGCCTCTCACTCGCTTTCACTTTCATCCAGGCCCTCTACCTCATGCGCTACGATGCGGCCCACGATTTGTCCCAGGGAGAATGAGTCCGCCATGATGACTGCTGAAAACCGCATGGACCGGATCGAGGCGGCACTGCGCGCCGCTCTTGCCCCGCACAGCCTGCAGCTCGTCGATGAGAGCCACTTGCATCGTGGTCATGCCGGCGCTGCAAGCGGGCGCGGTCATTTCCGGGTTCACGTGGTGTCCGCGGCGTTCGCCGGCAAGGCTCCCCTCGCGCGTCATCGGCTGGTCTACAGCGCGCTCGGCTCGCTGATGGAAACAGACATCCATGCCCTCAGCATCGAGGCCCTCAGTCCCGATGAAGCCACTGCCTGAGGCGCCAGTGCCGCGCACTCGCGTGGTCTGGGCCTCCCCTGACGGCAGCTCGAGTTTCAGCTGTGCCGCGCAGGAAAGCTTTCTCGCGGGTTTGCCGGATGAGAGCGTCGATTGCATCTGGACCGATCCCCCTTACCTGCTCTCCAACGATGGCAGCACCTGTGTCGCGGGGCGTCGTCGCAGCGTCAACAAGGGTGGCTGGGATCGCAGCCAGGGCACTTCAGCCGATCATGCGTGGAATCTCGCATGGCTGGCGGAATGCCGCCGAGTCCTCAAGCCGGCAGGCGCGCTGTGGGTGAGCGGAACCCTTCATGTCTATCTCAGTGTGGGCATGGCCATGCAGGAACTCGGGTTCCGTATCCTCAATGACATCGTATGGGAAAAACCCAACCCTCCTCCCAACCTCGGCTGCAGGTGCTTCACCCATGCCACGGAGATCCTTTTGTGGGCGACCAAAGCCGGCCGGGGTGGCAAGCACAAGCATGTGTTCAACTATGAAGCCATGAAGCAGGCGAACGACAATCGCCAGATGAAGAACGTGTGGCGCTTCACGGCCCCCGGCTCCGAGGAGAAACGCTCGGGCAAGCATCCCACCCAGAAGCCTCTCGCCCTGGTGGAGCGCTGCCTGCTCGCGACGACCCATCCCGGGGATCTGGTGGTGGACCCGTTCAGCGGCTCCGGGACCACCGCAGTGGCCGCGCTGCGTCTCGGCCGTCGTTTCATGGGTAGCGAACGGGATCCCGGCTATGCCCGTCTGGCCGTAAAACGTATCAAGGCGGAACTCAGCCCGGATGAAGTGACATGAACCCCACCCTCGCCCTCGCCTGTGAATTGATCGCCCGCCGCTCCGTCACCCCGGAGGATGCCGGTTGCCTGGACCTGATTGGCCAGCGCCTGGGACCACTAGGCTTCCGGCTGGAGCCCATGCCGAGCGCTGAGGTGAGCAACCTCTGGGCGACCTTGGGGGATGGCGGACCTGTGTTCTGCTTTGCCGGCCATACCGATGTGGTACCGGCTGGGGATCTGGCCGACTGGACGACGGACCCCTTCCTGCCGGTGCTGAAGGATGATTACCTCTACGGTCGCGGTGCCGCGGACATGAAAGGCAGCCTCGCCGCCATGGTCACAGCCACGGAGCGCTTCCTCGCGCGCTGCCCCAAGCCCCGGGGCACGCTGGCCTTCCTGCTGACTTCCGATGAGGAAGGTGTGGCGACGCACGGCACCCGGCATGTGGTCGAGAGACTGATGGCGCGCGGGCAGGCGCTCGATTACTGCCTCATCGGCGAACCCAGCAGCCAGCATCGCCTGGGCGATCTGCTGCGCAACGGCCGGCGCGGGTCACTCAACGGGCGACTGACCATTGAGGGCATACAGGGCCACGTCGCTTACCCCGATCGCGCGCGCAACCCGATTCATCAGGCTGCCCCGGCCATCGCTGCCCTGACCGCGCTGCAGTGGGACCAGGGCAACGAGTTCTTCCCGCCCACGTCATTCCAGATATCGAACCTGAACTCGGGCACGGGCGCGGAGAACGTGATTCCTCCGCGGCTGGAGGCACGCTTCAACTTCCGGTTTTCCACGGAGAGCACGCCGGCGGCCTTGCAGGCGAAGGTGCAGGAAACCCTGGACGGGCTGGGACTGGACTACCGCATCGACTGGCATCTGTCCGGGGACCCCTTCCTCACGGGCCGCGGGCGGCTGGTGGAAGCGGTCGTGGATGCCCTGGAGGCAGAGCTCGCCGTGACCCCGGAGCTGTCGACGGGCGGCGGAACCTCGGATGGTCGCTTCATCGCGAAGATGGGCTGCGAGGTGATCGAACTCGGGCCCAACAACGCCACCATCCACAAGATCAACGAGCGCGTGCCGGTGGACGAGCTGGAACAGCTGTCCCGGGTGTATGAAGCGGTGCTGATGCGTCTGCTGGGCGGGGAGACCTGAGGGCGGCGCCAACTGGCGCCGCGTGTGACATCAGTCGCGATGCGCCGGGGTCAGGCAACCCCGGCACGAACGCGGTTCCAACTCAGTGGAACTGCTCTTCCTCGGTGGAGCCGGTAAGCGCCGTCACGGAGGACTTGCCGCCCTGGATCACGGTGGTCACGTCGTCAAAGTAACCCGCGCCCACTTCCTGTTGGTGGCTGGCGAAGGTGTAACCACGCTTGGCAGCGGCGAATTCCTTCTCCTGCACCATCTCCACATAGGCGGTCATGCCCTTCTGCACATATTCATGTGCAAGGTCGAACATGTTGTACCACATGTTGTGAACACCGGCCAAAGTGATGAACTGGTACTTGTAGCCCATGGCACCGAGCTCGCGCTGGAACTTGGCGATGGTGGCGTCGTCCAGGTTTTTCTTCCAGTTGAAAGAAGGCGAGCAGTTGTAGGCCAGCAGCTGGTCGGGGAACTGCTTCTTGATGGCCTCGGCGAAGCGGCGGGCTTCATCAAGATCGGGCACCGCGGTCTCACACCACAGCAGGTCCGCATAAGGCGCGTAGGACAGGCCGCGGTCGATGGCCTGATCGAGGCCCGCCTTGGTGACATAGAGGCCTTCCGAGGTCCGCTCACCGGTGACGAAGCGCTTGTCACGCTCGTCGACATCGGAAGTGAGTAGATTGGCAGCATTCGCGTCGGTACGTGCCAGCAGAACGGTGGGAATGCCGGCGGTGTCTGCCGCGAGGCGGGCAGCGACGAGTTTCTGCACGGCTTCCTGGGTGGGCACCAGCACCTTGCCGCCCATATGACCGCACTTCTTCACCGATGCGAGCTGGTCCTCGAAGTGCACGCCCGCAGCGCCCGCCTCGATCATGTTCTTCATCAGTTCGAAGGCATTCAGCACGCCCCCGAAGCCGGCTTCCGCGTCCGCCACGATGGGGATGAAATAATCGATGGCGCGGTCACTGGTTTTGGCCCACTGGATCTCGTCCGCGCGCTTGAAAGCATTGTTGATGCGGCGAACCACGGTGGGCACCGAGTTCACGGCATAGAGCGACTGGTCGGGATACATGGTCTCGCTGGTGTTGGCATCGGCAGCAACCTGCCAGCCGGACAGGTAGATGGCCTGAATTCCGGCCTTCACCTGCTGCACGGCCTGACCTCCCGTCAGCGCACCCAGACACGGCACGAAGGCTTCCTCGTTCACCAGCTTCCAGAGCTTCTCGGCGCCACGGCGAGCCAGGGTGTGTTCCACCATGACACTGCCCCGCAGGCGGACGACGTCTTCTGCGCTGTAGTCGCGCTTGACGCCCTTCCAGCGGGGATTGGTGGCCCAATCCTTCTTGAGTTGCTCGACCTGATCTTTGAACGATTGAGACATGATTACTCTCCTGCCTGTCAAGGCATGCCGTGAAGTTCTATGACTGTTGCGGGGTGACCCGACCTCGGGAACAGTGAAAGTCTTGCCCTCCAGGCCCCCGCCCGGTGTCGGCGCAAGACGAATTCCCACCCTGAAAGAAGCCGCGCCAGTACCCCGGACTGGTGCGGCGCCGCATGGTAATGCTGGTCCGCACTACCTTCAAGGAACGGGCGCGCAGTTCAGGTCTGCTCGAGGCGATCCTCGGCGCGACGGGTCAACGCCCGCCCCTCCGTTGCGGTCTGGCGGGACCTTAAGTTGCGCTGCAACACCTGTCAATGCGAGCGGGTTGCGGCAGCACCGGGCGGCGCCGTCCACCGACTTTGATTCTGCCTTGCAAACACGCATCAAAGACGGGGTTTTGTGTCGGTTGCCCTGCGGCCTCGCACACCTATAATCGACTCGAACCCCTGACTCACAGCCGACCCGGACTAGCGGATGCATGGCGAAGAAAATTGAAACAGATCGTGAATCGGGGCTGGCGGTGGAGGAAGCCCCGCCGCGCACCCAAACACCCCCGCTGTACAAGGTGATCATGCTGAACGACGACTACACGCCGATGGAGTTCGTGGTGCATGTACTCGAGAAATTTTTCTCCCTTGATCGCACGGCGGCAACCCGGGTGATGCTCGAGGTTCATACTCGCGGGAAGGGGGTGTGCGGCACCTTCGTGCACGAGATCGCGGAGACCAAGGTGTCCCATGTGAACGCTTATTCCCGCGAGAACCAACACCCCTTACTCTGTACCTTGGAACAGGCCTAGAAACCCCAGATACCGCGAAACGCGGAGGCAGGATGGCACGGTGCTAAGCAAAGAACTGGAAGTAACGCTGAACTTGGCTTTCAAGGCTGCACGGGAGCAGCGGCATGAGTTCATGACAATCGAACACCTGCTGCTCGCGCTGATCGACAACCCGACGGCCGCCAAGGTACTGCGCGCCTGCGGTGCGGACCTCAACCAGCTGCGCCGGCAACTCACGGATTTCATCCGCGAGAACTCCCCTGCCCTGCCGGAAGACGAGGAACGTGATACCCAGCCCACTCTGGGTTTCCAGCGCGTCCTGCAACGTGCCGTGTTCCATGTCCAATCCTCCGGCAAGAAGGAAGTCACGGGCGCCAACGTGCTGGTGGCCATCTTCGGCGAGCGCGAATCGCAGGCGGTCTACCTGCTCGGCCAGCAGAACATCGCCCGCCTTGACGTGGTGAACTGCATCTCCCACGGCATCTCCAAGCTAGGCGAGGAGGAGAACGCCAGCGACAACGCGCCGGCCACGGAAGAAGAAGGAGAAGGTGGGGAAGCCGCCAAGACCGCGCTCGACCAGTTTTGCACCAACCTCAATGAACAGGCCCGGCGCGGCAAAATCGATCCACTGATCGGTCGCCAGGACGAGATCGAGCGCACCGTTCAGATCCTCTGCCGCCGACGCAAGAACAATCCGCTTTACGTGGGAGAGGCCGGCGTGGGCAAGACCGCCATCGCGGAAGGCCTTGCCAAGAAGATTATCGAAAAGGACGTCCCGGAAATCCTGCACAACGCGGTCATCTACTCGCTGGATCTCGGCGCGCTGCTGGCCGGGACCAAGTACCGCGGGGATTTCGAGAAACGACTCAAGGCCGTGATCGCCCAGCTGAAGCGTGAACCCGGTGCGGTGCTGTTCATCGACGAGATCCACACCATCATCGGGGCAGGCGCCGCCTCCGGTGGCGTGATGGACGCGTCCAACCTGATCAAGCCCATGCTGGCCTCGGGCGAGATGAAGTGCATAGGTTCCACCACTTACCAGGAATACCGGGGCATCTTCGAAAAAGATCGGGCGCTGTCGCGTCGCTTCCAGAAGATCGACGTGAACGAACCCTCGGTGGAGGAAGCCGTCAAGATTCTTCAGGGCCTGAAGTCCCGTTTCGAAGAGCATCACGACGTGAAATACACCAGCCAGGCCCTGCGCTCGGCAGTGGAGCTCACCAGCCGGTACATGAACGATCGCCACCTGCCCGACAAGGCCATCGATGTCATCGATGAGGCCGGCGCACGCCAGCGCCTCTCTCCGCCCTCCCGGCGCAAGAAGACGATCGGCACTTTCGAGATTGAGGAAATCGTGGCCAAGGTGGCGCGCATTCCACCCAAGACAGTCTCCACCTCCGACAAGGAGGTGCTGCAGAACCTGGAACGCGATCTGAAAATGGTGGTGTTCGGGCAGGATGAGGCAATCTCGACCTTGGCAACCGCCATCAAGCTCTCACGATCGGGCCTCGGCAATCCCGAAAAGCCCATCGGCTCCTTCCTGTTCGCCGGGCCGACGGGTGTCGGCAAGACCGAGGTCACGCGCCAGCTTGCCCGCATCATGGGCATAGAGCTCATCCGCTTCGACATGTCGGAATACATGGAGCGACACACCGTCTCGCGTCTGATCGGTGCGCCCCCGGGCTATGTCGGGTTCGACAACGGCGGCTTGCTGACCGAAGCCGTGCACAAGCAACCCCACGCCGTGCTGCTGCTCGATGAAATGGAGAAGGCGCACCCCGATGTGTTCAACGTGCTGCTCCAGGTGATGGACCACGGTACGTTGACCGACGCGAATGGTCGCAAGACCGATTTCCGCAACGTGATAATCGTGATGACCACCAATGCTGGCGCCGAGCGCCTGAGTCGCGCCTCGATCGGTTTCACCCTTCAGGATCACGCGACCGATGCCGGTGAGGCCATCAAGCGCACTTTCAGCCCGGAGTTCCGCAACCGCCTCGACGCAGTGATCCAGTTCCGGGCTCTGGACCCGGCGACCATCGGCCATGTGGTGGACAAGTTTCTGGTCGAGCTGGAAAGCCAGCTGGACAGCAAGAAAGTCACGCTGGAAGTGGACCAGTCGGCACGTCACTGGCTGGCCGAGCATGGCTACGATCCGTTGATGGGTGCGCGCCCGATGAGCCGCCTCATTCAGGAAAAACTGAAGCGTGCGCTGGCCGAGGAGTTGCTCTTCGGGCGCTTGGTGAATGGCGGCCATGTACTGGTGACCGTCCATGAGGACGACATCGCGGTCGAGATCGAAGTCGAAGAAAAAGTCACCTGAGAGCCTGAGCCCCGGACCATGGTCAAACAAGCAGTCGAAGTAGCCCCCAACACCTATCGGGAAACCTTTGGTCGGTATTACGAGGACTTCAAAGTCGGTGACACCTACCAGCATCGTCCCGGCCGCACGATCACGGAAACCGACAACACCTGGTTCACCTTGCTGACCATGAACACCCATCCGCTGCACTTCGACAGGGAGTATGCGGCGGGTTCCGAGTTCGGCCAGCCACTGGTGAACAGCGCCTTCACGGTCTCGCTGGTGGTCGGCATGAGTGTGAGCGATGTCAGCCAGAAGGCCATCGCCAATCTGGGCTGGAAGGAAATCAAGCTGCCCAACCCGGTCTTCGTGGGCGATACGCTCTATGCCGAGTCGATGGTGCTGGAAAAGCGCGAATCGAAGTCGCGCCCTACCGCGGGCCTGGTGACAGTGCGTACCTTCGGCAAGAAGCGCGACGGCACGGTGGTGTGCGAATTCGACCGCGTGATGCTCATCCCGCTGCGCGGCCATGCCGTGGAGGACCGCATCGACTACTGAGCAGGTCCGGATTGCCGGAGACTCAGCCCAACTGTTTGATCAGTACCTGGGAGTTGCGCTGGAAGTTGTAGAGGGCCCGCCGCTCACCCGGCAGCACCGCCAGTGCATTCGGCAGATACCCGAGCTCCATGAACCAGTGATGGGCCTGGGTGGTAAGCACGAATACCGCCCCCAGCCCTGCCGCTCGGGCTTTCGTCTCGAGCGCGCCCATCAACCACTTGCCGAAGCCGTGCCGGCGATAGGCCGGATCGACCGCCACGCCGGCAATTTCGGCCATCCCTTCCTCCGGGAACGGATACAAGCCGGCACAGGCCACTGTCGCGCCATCGCGCACCACGACCATGAAATGGTCGATTTCCGTCTCCAGCTTCTCGCGCGAGCGCTTCACCAAAACGCCAGTGGCTTCCAGCGGCTCGATCAGATCGAGGATGCCCCCTACGTCCTCGATGGTGGCCTGACGCATCTGGTCGAAAGGGGTGTCGCTGATCAGGGTGCCCACGCCATCGCGGGAGAAAAGCTCGAGCAGGAGCGCGCCGTCGGCAGCCTCCAGAAGGTGCACCCTGCCGACGCCAAACTGGCAGGCCCGGGCCGCACTCGCGAGCTCCTGCCGAGGTGTTGCAGACTCCTTCATGCGCTCGCGCGCTTCGCGCAGCGTCAGCTGCCTCACAAGCGCGCCATTCCCGTCCAGCAAGGCCCCGTCCGGGGAGAGCAGAATCAGTTTTGCCGCCTTGAGCGAGATGGCAACCTCGGTAGCGAGGTCCATGGCATTGAGGCTGAAGGTTTCGCCGGTGGGGGAGTAGCCGAGCGGTGAGACCAGCACCACATCGACGACTTCCAGTTGAGACTGCAGGGCAGCGGTGTCCACTCGGCGGATCTCGCCGGTGAACTGCAGGTCCACGCCGTCGATGATGCCAGCGGGTCGCGCGGTTACATGATTGCCGCTGACGATGCGCAGCGGGCTCGCGCCCAGAGGCCTGACGCGGGTGGCGTGCGCGAACTGGGCTTCCATGCTGTAGCGCACGGCAGCAGCGGCGTCCTTGGCGTGCGCGAGGGTGGGCGCATCGGTCACCCGCAGATGTCCCTTGAGCGTGGTCTCGACACCTGCCTCCTTGAGCCGTTGCGCAAGCTGCGGGCGAGTACCATGCACCACCACCAGACGCACGCCCACGCCGGCCAGCAGGGTCAGATCCTGAATCAACTGCGGAAAGCCGGCTGCGGCTACCAGTTCACCCGCCACGTAGACGACGAAGGTGTGTCCGCGGTGTGCGCGCATGTACGGCGAGGCCTCGCGCATGAAACGCACGAACACGGCTGCATCCGGCTGAAGGTGATGGTCCATGCGGCGGCATTCTACACAGGGCCCGCGGCAAGCTCGACGGCGCGGCGACGGGCGCGACCTTTGCCGGTATGATCCCGGCCACCTCGAGCAGTCCATTCCCGGAGTCGGCCATGACAGACAAACTGAACCGTTACAGCGCCCGCATCACCCAACCCCGTTCGCAGGGCGCCTCGCAGGCCATGCTCTATGCCACGGGACTCACGCGCAAGGATCTGGACAAGCCGCAGATCGGCATCGCAAGCGTCTGGTTCGAAGGCAATCCCTGCAACATGCACCTGCTGGATCTGGGCGCCCAGGTTAAACATGGGGTGGAGGCGGCCGGCATGGTCGGCATGCGCTTCAACACCATCGGAGTCAGCGACGGTATCTCCATGGGCACCGATGGCATGAGCTATTCCCTGCAGTCGCGCGAGATCATCGCCGATTCAATCGAGACCACCATGGGCGGCCAGTGGTACGACGCACTGGTGGCCATTCCCGGCTGCGACAAGAACATGCCCGGCTGCATCATCGCGATGGCCCGCCTGAACCGCCCCGCGCTCATGGTCTACGGTGGCACTATCAAGCCCGGCCATTCCCGGGGCGAAACCCTGGATATCGTGTCTGCCTTCCAGTGCTACGGCGCCTACATCGCCGGCACCATCGATGACGCCCGCCGCGAGGAAATCGTGCGCAACGCCTGTCCGGGTGCGGGTGCCTGCGGCGGCATGTACACCGCCAACACGATGGCGTCGGCGATCGAGGCCATGGGCATGAGTCTGCCCTACAGTTCGTCCACCCCCGCGGTCGACCCCCTGAAACACGAAGAATGCCGGCGTGCGGGTGCCGCCGTGCGGCACCTGCTCGAACTGGACATCAAGCCGCGGGACATCATGACCCGCGCAGCGTTCGAGAATGCGATGGTCGTGGTGTCGGCCCTGGGCGGCTCCACCAATGCCGTGCTCCATCTGCTCGCCATGGCGCGTGCGGCCGGAGTGGAACTGTCACTGGACGATTTCCAGAAGGTATCCAACCGGGTTCCCCTGCTGGCAGATCTGAAGCCCAGCGGAAAATACGTGATGGAGGATGTCCAGCGCATAGGTGGCATCCCGGCCGTGATGAAGTACCTGATGCAGGAAGGCCTCATCGATGGCAGTTGCCTCACCTGCACCGGCCGGACCATCGCCGAGAACCTGGCCGAACTGCCGGGCCTCGCCGAGGGGCAGCAAGTCATCCGTCCGCTGTCCAACCCCATCAAGGCCACCGGGCATATTCAGATCCTGCGTGGCAACCTCGCCCCCGGTGGCTCGGTCGCGAAGATCACAGGCAAGGAGGGACTGACTTTCACGGGTCCGGCCAAGGTCTATGACTCCGAAGAAGACATGCTGAAGGCGCTGGAGCAGAAGGAGATCACCAAGGGGGATGTGGTCGTTATCCGCTACGAAGGCCCGCAGGGTGGACCGGGTATGCCGGAGATGCTCACCCCCACCTCGGCCCTGATGGGAGCGGGTCTGGGCGACGCCGTCGCGCTCATCACGGATGGCCGCTTCTCGGGCGGCTCGCATGGCTTCATCGTGGGCCATGTGGTCCCTGAGGCTCAGCTCGGCGGGCCAATTGCACTTATCCGCAGCGGTGATGTCATCACCATCGACGCAGCCCAGGGTCGTCTGGATGTCGCAGTGCCGGAGGCGGAGATGACCGCGCGCCGTGGAGCCTGGACCATGCCTCCCTACAAGGTCACCCGGGGCACCCTGTACAAGTTCATCAAGACGGTGAAGTCCGCCTCCGAGGGGTGCGTGACGGACGAATAGGCCCGGGTTCCAGCGGCTCTCGAGAGGCGGTGGCTGGCGCCAGCGATGCAGGCGCCGGGCCGACCTACAGCGACATCTTCTTGTAGTCGTCGTAGAACTTCAGTACCCGCTTGACGTAGGTCTGCGTCTCTTCGTAGGGCGGAATTTTCCGCCCGTGTTTCAGCACTGCACCCTCCCCTGCGTTATACGCGGCGATGGCGAGTACGAGGTCATTGTTGAACATGCCGAGCAAGTCCTTGAGGTATTCGGTACCCCCGGCGATATTCGCAACCGGATCCCGCCGGTTGCGCACACCGTAGCGCTCGGCAGTGGCCGGCATCAGTTGCATCAGGCCAACCGCGCCGGCGGTGGAGATGGCATCCGGGTCGTAGGCCGACTCGGCCGTGATCACCGCGTGGACCAGCGCCGTCGGCAGGGCGCGCTCCAGCGCTGCCTGGGCAATCGTGCGACTGAAACGCTTGCGGTTGGCAGCGAGCAGGCGGTAGTTCACCGAAGCTGCTCCGCGCGATTGCGACCACCCTTTCCAGGTGCGCACCAAGCGCTTGTAACCCGCGTGCTCGGGGCGGTCGGTGAGGTACACCCGGCCGTACTTGTCGACGTACTTGTAGATGTCCGCATGTGCCGGCCGTGCATCCCCGCCCCAGAGCAACGTGATCACGACACAGACGGCAAGAAACTGCTGCGGCTTCAAGGTCATGGACTGCTGAAAAACCTTCCTGGATCCAGCTGCACCAGCACGAGCCCGGCCACCAGGCCGGCAGCCAGATCATCGGCCATCACACCCCACCCACCACCGAGACGGCGTTCGAGCAGGCCAATCGGCCAAGGCTTCGTGATATCGAGGATACGAAACAGCACGAAAGCGGCCGTCAGGGTTAGCGGCGTCATTGCGCCGGAACCTGAGCCTGCAGGCAGGCCAATCCCGGCCGCCAACCCCACCGCGACCATCACGCCCACCACTTCATCCCAGACGATGGCTCCATGGTCCACCTGCCCCAGCGCGCGCCCGGTGCGACCACAAAGCGGAATTCCGATGACGATCATCAGTGCGACCAGTCCCCAGAAGAGCTGGGGCGGGAGGCCTTCGAGCGCCAAGGCAAGGAGCAAGCCCAGCGCACTGCCCCAGGTTCCGGGCGCGAAGGGCATGAGCCCCGCTCCCCCGCCGAGACTGAGGAAGTGTCCCGGATCCCGCAGCAGTCGAGGCGGAGGCGGCTGGTGGGCCTTTCCGCTCACTCGTCTTCCTTTGGCGGCAGGGTAAAGCCGGACAGGGCCGCCAGCTGCTCGGGCGTCAGCGCGCCGGGCCGCTTGTTGCCACGGATGACCCAGGTCGGATAGGTCCTGATCTCGGCCATCAGGCAATCGGTACGCTGAGGCGTGCCGGGCCCATTGGGCGAGCATTCGACATAAGGCAAGGCCTCACCGGCGCTGCCGAAAACGGCTTTCTGGCCAGCGCAGGCGCCGCACCAGGAAGCCCCGTAGAACAGTGCACCCGAGTCTGTGAGGTGTTCGGCCAATTCCTCCAGTACCTGCGGCGCGAGGCCGGAGGCCTTGCGAATGCCGCCCCCTTGAGCCTGATGCACGAGCGTGACAGCACCTGCTCCCACCAGCACGGCGAGGATCGCCAGCCACGGCCGCAGCAGGGCTTCGCTGCGCAACCAGCCGCGTGCGGACAGGAGACCCACCAAAGCCAGAGAGACCAGGCACCACGGGCACCAGGCCTTGAGCTCGAACCAAGTGATGAGGGTGAGGTAGCCGCTGATGGCGAGGCCGATCGTGGCCACCACGGGAAGCGCTGCGGCGCCCGCTCGACGTTGGGGCCATACACTCAGCCCCAGCAGCAGCAAATAGGTTGCCGCCCCCCAGGCTGCCACGGGGAAGCCCCAGAGCACGGACCAGGGACTCTGCTGTACCCGGTCACAACCGCCACCAGCGGCGCATCCGGGCAGGCCGTCGGTCTGGTGGTTGGCCAGCAGGTAAAGGGAGAGCAGCAAGCCCATGATGGCCAGAATGAGTGAAATCCGGTCCGCCCCCGGGCCCTCGGCTTTCAGGGAACCCGGGGCCCTACCCGCTGCCGAATCCGGGGTCGGCGCTCTGGACGGCTTTGTCGTCGTGCGTTTCTTTGCGTTTGACACTGTCTCTCCCGTTACTCGATAGTGCGGCCGGTTCAGACCTGCCAGTTGCGGTGTCGCCACTGACAAGGGCTATTCTTACCCATCGGCAGCCAACAGGGGGAGAGCGCGTGCGGAGACTCGGGGACTTGGCGGCGCACGTCGGTGCAAGGATGGCGGGCGACCCGATGTTCGAAGTCGCGGGTCTTTGCGGCCTGAGTGACGATCTCTCCGACGCCCTGTCCTTTCTCGGCAAGCCGAGCCAGCGGCGCGCGGCGCTTGCCTCGCGCATTCCTGCCTTCATCACCCGGCCCGAACACGCATTGGAAGGCAAGCACTGCCTGCTGCATCCGGATCCGGATGCGGCCATTGTTGAGCTCGCCCGGCTTTTCGAACCCTCCCGTCTTGCCTATGCGGAGCCCGAGGCCATTCACCCCAGCGCGGTCGTTCATCCCACGGCAGTCATCGGTGAGGGCAGTACGGTGGGCGCGCATGTCGTCATCGGAGAGCAGGTTCGTATCGGCGCGCGCTGTGTCATCCAGCCCGGGGTGGTCATCATGAATCGGGTGAGCTTGGGCGATGACTGCGTCATTCATCCCAACGCCGTCGTGCGCGAAGACAGCGTGCTCGGCCATCGCGTGGTGCTGCAACCGGGCGCAGTGGTCGGTGGGGACGGGTATGGTTTCCTGGAACGGGAGGGGCGCCACATCAAGATCCCGCAGCTGGGAAATGTGATCCTGGAGGACGACGTCGAGGTCGGTGCCAACACCACCATCGATCGGGGTCGCTTCACCGCTACCCGGGTGGGGCGCGGAACGAAAGTGGATAACCTCGTGATGATCGCCCACAACGTGCAGGTGGGGGAACAATGCCTCATCGTGGCCCAGACCGGGATCTCCGGAAGCACGCATCTCGGTAACCGGGTGACCCTGGCCGGACAGGTGGGCGTGACCGGCCACCTTGAGATCTGTGATGACGTCACCGTGATGGGAAAGTCGGTGGTCGCGAAGCACGTACTGCGACCCGGCGTCTATGCGGGCATCCCCATTCGGCCCATCGCGCAATGGAAGAAGGCTGTAGCTCGCCTCAATGCGCTGGCGCGTGAGGCGGGACGGGAGGAGCCGGGCGAATCCGCCGACGAGTGAATCTTGCCGATGCCGTCCCGGCCAAGCCCGGCCATGTACGGTTCAGGCTGCCGGTGGAAAGTGGCTGGCGCGGCTGAGTGCCGCCGGCAAGCTGGCGCCGAGGGGACCCTCCAGCCAGCGCGTGGTCTCGATGATCCCGTCCATGGACACGCCGCTGGCATACCCCATGTTCTCGAACAGATAGAGGAGATCCTCCGTGGCCACGTTCCCGGTGGCGCCGGGCGCGAAAGGGCAACCGCCCACACCACCGCAACTGGCATCGAAGATGCGTACGCCCGCCAGCAGTGCGGCATAGACATTCGCGACCGCAGTGTTGCGTGTGTTGTGGAAATGCAGACGCAGCGGCACCTCGCCCCGAATCCTGTTGAGCTCGCGCACCAGGTGATCGACCTGACTCGGGACAGCCACGCCAATCGTGTCGGCCAGGCCGATCTCGTCAATGCCAAGGTCCAACACCCGCCTCGCGAGGTCGACCACCCGGGCTGGCTCGACCCGGCCCTCGTAAGGACAACCGAAAGCAGCTGACAGGGTCACGCCACAGGTGATGCCGGCACTGCGCGCCTCGCGCGCGATCACGGCCACACTGTCCACAATTGTGGCGACCGACATGCCCTGGTTGCGCTGGGAAAAGGTTTCCGTGGTCACCACCACAGTGTTGATTTCGCGCAAGCCCGCCTCGACCGCGCGTTCAAAGCCGCGCGAATTGAGCACCAAGCCGATGAAGCGCAGATCCGGCTGCTGCGGCAAGCCCCGGATCACTTCATCCGCATCAGCCATCTGCGGCACGCGCTTGGGATTCACGAAACTCACCACCTCCATGCGTTTCACGCCGGCGGCGATGAGTCGTTCGATGAAGGCGAGCTTGGTTGCGGTATCGATGAGCGTAGGCTGGCTTTGCAGGCCATCGCGGGGGCCGACTTCCACGATCTCGACGGGCATTGGGGCTTCTGCGTGCATGGTCTTCAGTGTCAATGGAATTGTGTGCATCTTAATCCAGCGCCTCAAGGCTTGGGCAGCGGCAGCGCCGCCGGGACTTGTCATCGTGGCGTGGGCGCGAAATCATGCACGTCACTCCCCCACGCAGCCAGACTGGAACAAGGCCGATGAGCACTCCCGACTCTTTTGATTTTGATTTTTTCGTGATCGGCGCCGGTTCCGGTGGCGTACGTGCCGCACGCATGGCCGCAGGCTTCGGCGCCAAGGTCGCAATTGCAGAGGAGCGCTACTTCGGCGGCACCTGCGTGAATGTGGGGTGCATCCCCAAAAAACTTTTCGTGTACGGTTCCCGCGTGCCGCATGACCACCGCGTGGCGGAGGGCTATGGCTGGCAAGGTCCTGCACCCAGCCTCAACTGGCCCACCCTGGTGGCCAACAAGAACACGGAGATCACAAGGCTCAATGGCGTGTATCGCCGCCTGCTTGAAGGCGCCGGCTGCACCATCCTGGAAGATCGAGCGGTACTGGTGGACGCGCACACGGTAGCCGTGGCGGGACGTCAGTACACCGCCCGTCACTTACTCGTGGCCACCGGCGGCTGGCCTTTCGTGCCGGATATCCCCGGCAGGGAGCATGCGATCACGTCCAACGAAGTCTTCTTCCTGCCGGAGCTGCCGCGGCGCGCCGTGGTGGTGGGAGGGGGTTACATCGCCGTGGAGTTTGCGGGGATCCTGCAGGGGCTCGGCGCCCAGGTGAGCCAGATCTACCGTGGCGACCTCTTCCTGCGGGGTTTCGATCAGGAAACCCGCGAGTTCCTCGCTGGCCAGATGCGCCACAAGGGCGTGGATCTGCGTTTCGGGCAGGATATCGCCCGGATCGAAAAGAGACCGGACGGACTGCAGCTGACCCTGCAGGATGGCAGCACGCTGGCCTGCGACCTGGTGCTCTATGCCACGGGTAGGCGCCCCAACACGGTGAATCTCGGCCTCGAGCAGTGCGGTGTGCAATGCGACGAGGCTGGCGCCATCCTCGTCGACGACACCTACCGCACCAACGTCCCCTCCATCTACGCGGTGGGGGATGTCACCAATCGGGTGAACCTGACGCCCGTGGCCCTGGCCGAGGGCATGGCCGTTGCGCGACGGCTTTTCGGCGAAAGGGAAACACAGGTTGATTACGACTACATCCCGACGGCCATCTTCAGTCAGCCTCCCGTAGGCACGGTGGGATACAGCGAAGAAGAAGCCCGCGAGCGCTTTGGCGCCATCAAGGTCTACACGTCGACTTTCACACCACTGCGCTACACGGTCAGTGCGGAAAAGGAGCGCTCGTTCATGAAGATGATCGTGTCGACCGCCGATGACCGGGTGGTCGGCATGCATATGTGCGGCGAGGAAGCCGGGGAAATCATGCAGGGTTTTGCGGTTGCCATGCGCGCCGGCGCCACCAAACGGCAATTCGACACCACTATCGGCATCCATCCTTCGGCTGCCGAAGAGTTCGTGACCATGCGGGAACCCACGCGCACCTGATTGGACGACGCAGCGTGGCTGTCAGGTCTGGCCGGTGATGTGCCGGCCCACGATGTAGCGGAAGCGCAGGCTGAGCACCACGGCGGCCGTGCACAACGCGAGCGCGAGTCCGGTCCAGATTCCACGCCCCTGCCAACCCAAGCCCAGCCCCAGGCTCCAGGCCGCCACGAAACCCACGCCCCAGTAGATGGCACCATTGATGAGCATCGGGACGCGTGTGTCCTTCAAACCGCGCAGAGCGCCCGCCGCCGCACTCTGGGTCCCGTCCCCCAGTTGCAGGAAAGCCGAGATCGCGAGCAGTGACGTGGCCAATGCCACGACTGCCGGATCCCGCGTGTATAGACTCGCGATCAGCGGGGCTGCTGCCAAGGTGGCGATACCGATCGTGCCGGCGATGCTGAAGCACAAGCCTATACCCACTATCCCCGTGCGCCGTGCCTCGCGCGGCGCACCGCGGCCTGTGGCCTGCCCCACCAGCACGGCAGTGGCAAAGGCGAGACCCAGCGGGATCATGAACACGAGTCCGGCATAGTTGAGCGTGATCTGGTGGGCCGCTGCATAGTCCGCGCCGAGCCGCCCCATCAGCAGGGCCAGCGTGGTGAACAGGCCAGCCTGCAACAACAGCGAAAGGCCGATCGGCCAGCCAAGTCCGAGCAAGCGAACCATGGCATGCCAATCGGGCCGCGCCATGCCCCGCCAGAGGTCGAAGCGCTCGTAATAGGGGTGGCGCCGGACATGGGCCAGGATCATCAGGAACATGCACCAGAAGCTGAGTGCCGTCCCGAGTCCGCAGCCCTCAACCCCGCGTGGCGCGAGGCCGAACTTGCCGAAGACCAGCACGAAGCTCAGGCTGACATTGATGACCAGCGTCAGGCCGGTAACCACCATAATGGGGACCGTGCGCCCCACCCCCTCGTTCATCTGCCGGAACGCATGATAGAAGTACGCGCCCGGCACTCCCCAGGACAGTGCGCGCAGATAGTCGACGGCCAGTTCCCTGATCTCCGGCGCGATCCCGATCAGCTCCAGCAAGGGTGACACATTGCGCATCAGCAGGATTGCAAGCGCCGAGATTCCCAGCGCCAGCCACAATGCCTGACGCGTGTCATGGCCGATTTCCATCATTCGCTGGGCCCCGTAGTGATGAGAAACCATCGGCCCCAGCGCCATCAGAATCCCGAGCCCACCGAGGAAGATGCCGATCCAGAGTCCCGACCCCACCGCAAGCGCGGCCAGTGGCGTTGCGCCCAGACGACCGATCATGAGGGTGTCGGCCACGTTCACCCCCATGCTGAAGAGATTGTTGAGGATGAGTGGCCAGCCCACCACGAACAGGGCACGCAGATCACCACGCAGATGGGGAAACCGGGCCGGGACCATCAAGGCAGACTCGGGACGGCGGCAATCAAGGCGCGGGTGTAGTCCTGCCGCGGGTCAAAAAGCACTTCACGCGCGGAGCCGGATTCGACGATTCGACCCCGGTGCATCACCAGCACGCGATGCGCCAGCTGTGCGACCACCCCGAGGTTGTGGGTGATGAACAGATAGGCGAGCCCGCTTTCCTCCTGCAGGGCTCTTAGAAGCTCAAGTATTTGCGCCTGCACCGAGACATCGAGCGCGCTGGTCGGCTCATCACAGATGATCAGTCGCGGCTCGACCGCCAAGGCCCGGGCAATGCTGATGCGCTGTCGCTGGCCACCGGAGAATTCATGCGGAAAACGCGCATGCCAGGCGGGATCCAGCCCCACCTTTTCCAGCAGGCGGGCCACATGCGCTCTCCTCGCGCCAGGTTCGGGTAACAGGTTCTGGGCCACCAGACCCTCTTCGATGATCTGCTGCACGTTCATGCGCGGATTCATGGAGGCGAAAGGATCCTGGAACACCACCTGCAATTCGCGTCGCGCCCGCCGCAGGGATTCCGCAGGCATCGCAAAGAGATCCCGCCCCAGAAAGACGACCCGGCCGGACTCGGCGCCCTGCAGACGCAGGAGTGTACGACCGAGCGTCGTCTTGCCCGAACCGGACTCCCCAACCACTGCCACGGTCTCGCCCGCATGGACTTCGAGATTCGCATCTGTGACTGCCGCAAAGTCGCGTTTGGGCATCCACCAGCGGGCGCTACGCAGCGGAAAGCGGACATTGAGATTGTGCACCGCCAGCAGAGGATCACCCGTCGTCATCGGTGGCACGGGGAGTGCAGCGGGTGAAAGTCGTGGCGAGACTGCGAACAAATGTCGCGTGTAATGGTGTACCGGTGCAGAGAAGATCACATCCCGGCTGCCCCGCTCGACCACCCTGCCTTCCTTCATCACCACGAGGTTGTCGGCCATGCGATGGGCGACGGCCAGATCGTGCGTGATGAACAGCATGGCCATGCCACGTGCGCGCTGCTCAGCCTGTAGCAGATCGAGAATCTGGGCCTGAGTGGACACATCCAGAGCCGTGGTCGGCTCGTCGGCAATCAGCAGATCAGGCTCCGCAGCGAGTGCAATCGCGATCATCACCCGCTGCTTCATCCCCCCCGAGAACTGATGCGGATAATCATCGACGCGTCTGTGGGGCTCGGGGATCCCCACGGCGGCAAGGAGCTCCACTACCCGTTCATGGAGCCGTCTCCCGCGCAGACCGCGATGACGAACCAGGACCTCACCAATCTGGCGCCCGACACGCATCACGGGATTCAGTGCCGCCTGCGGCTCCTGAAACACGAAGCCTATGCGCGCACCGCGCACGGAATTCATTTCGCGTTCCGACAGCCGCAACAGCTCACGCCCCTCGAGCTTGATGGACCCCACTTCCAGCGCGATTGCAGACGGCAGCAAGCGCACTATCGCCAGTGCGGTAAGCGACTTGCCGCTACCCGACTCCCCGACGAGCACGGTCGTTTCGCCCCGCGGCAACTCGAGATCCAGGTCTTCGACCACAGGGATGGTGCGACCCTGCGTGTGCGCAACGAGGCGGAGTCTGGAAATTTCAAGCAAAGCCATGGACTCCCCTCGCATCCGGGCCCAGGCGCGGGTCGAAAGCATCGCGCACGGTATCGGCGAAGACATTGGCGGCCAGCACCAGCCCGAACATGCCGCCCAGGGCGGAGGCCAGGCTCCACCAGATCACAGGTTCACGCGCGAGCTCCAGACGTGCGCCATTGATCATGTTGCCCCAGCTCTCGGTACTCGGGTCCACACCGATGTCGATGTAGGTCAGCACTGCCTCCGCCAGCACGAGGCTGCTGAAATCGAGCACCGTGGTGATGATCACGAGCGGCATCAGATTGGGCAGCAGATGCCGGCGCAGCAGCGTACCCGGCGAGCTGCCGAGTGCTCGTGCGGAAGCGATGAACTCGACCGTCCTGAGCTTCATGGTCTCTGCGCGCAGAAGTCGACAAAGGCTCGTCCAGCCGGTGAGGCCGAGGACGGCGCAAAGCGCCAGCAGACGGAGGTCGGCGCGCAAGGCGAGGCTGTGCAAGGCACCCGCCTCGCGGGTCAGCAGGAGATCCAGAGACAAGGCCGCGGCCGCAATCAGCAGAACCCCGGGAATAGAGGACAGAGTGGTATAGAGATACTGGATCACATCATCCACCCACCCCCGCCGATAGCCCGCGAGGATGCCCAGCACCACGGCAATCGGCAAGGTGATGAGTGAAGCAAGCGCCGCCAAGACCAGGCCCGTGCGCACACTTTTCAGTGACAGGTACAACACGTCCTGGCCGACCTTGTCCGTTCCCAGCACATGCCAACCACCGGCCAAGCTGCCCACGATGGCAATCCCGAGGCATAAGGTGCAGAGAGCGAGCCAATGCCAGCGCCAGACAGGCTCGCACCATTGTCCGAATGCATGGCGCAGCGGCCTGCGGCGGGCGCGGTTGATGGCCAGCGTGAGCAGCCCGAGGAGGGCGAACCCGATGGCGGCGCCGCGAAGGCTGCGCCGAACCAGATCGCCCACAGCCTCGTCCTGCGGTTGCGCGAGATGGCGCCCACCGAATTGCAAGCGGGGATAGTCACGCACCCACACTCCGGGTGAGCGCTCGAGGTTCTCACGCGCATGGGCATGGGTTGCAAAGGGTGCCGAGTAGGTCGTCTCCACGCCGGTCCGCAACGGTGTGAGCAGGCGGTCCAGAACCGTGAGTGGCGCCCCCTGTTCCGACTCGATTCGCACGCTATCGAGCACCGCCACGGTGACATAGAGACCGAGCACCAGGCACGCGACACCGCCACCCGATGAACTGAGCACCTTGGCCCAGCGGGCACGCGCAAGCGGATCCCGTGCCGCGTGACGGCAGTAGCCAAGGCCAAGTATCAGAGTGCCAAGAAACAAAAGGTCGGTGGGCAGGAAATGGAAATTCACGAGATCAGCCCTGATCCAGACGGATGCGCGGGTCAGCCCAGGCATAGGCGAGATCCGTGAGCAGCAGGCCCAGGATATAGAGCAAGGAGCCGATGAACACCATGGTCCTGACGATGGCGAAGTCCTGATTCTGGATGGCGTCGATGGTGTAACTGCCAAGACCCGGGATGGCGAAGAAAGATTCCGTGATGAGACTGCCGAGGAAAAGCCCTGGCAGGGTGACGACGATCGTGGTGATGAGTGGCAACAAGGCATTGGGGAGGACGTGGCCGAAGAGTACGCGCGTTTCCTGAAGGCCTTTCGCGCGCGCTGTGCGCACATGTTCGCGCGCGATCTCCTCGAGAAAAACCGTGCGGTTCCAGCGCACCCGGGCACCAAGACCGGCCATTACCTGGACAATCACCGGCAACAACAGGAATTTGAGGGCGCTCCATCCCTCCCCAAACCCCGAAATCGGCATCAGGCGCAGTAGCCTCGCGAACAGGAACTGCCCCGCGATGATGAAGAACAGGCTCGAAATGGCCATCGAGGCCACACATAACAAGGTCAGCCCTCGGTCGAAGGTGCCGCCACGCAGCAGCGCAACGGCGAGGCCAAGCGGCACCGCAATGAGCAATTCGAGCATCAGCACCGGCAGCGCGATGGCCAGGCTCGGCCACATGCGTTGACGGATGTCCCACGCAATGTGACGTCCACCATCAGAGCGGCCGAAGTCAAAGGAGAAGAGTCGCAGGGAGCCCGTGAAGAACAGGGTATCGGTGATGACCGCTGTTCCATTCCGGTCGGCATTGATGAAGGCCGGCCGATCATATCCGTGTGTGCGCTTCCAGTCGGTAATGGCCGCAACCGTGACATGCCGCTCGCCGAGATGTCGTCGCGCCATGTCGTCCGGGGAATTGACCACGAAGAACAACGCGAAGGTGAGCACGTTCACACCAAGGAGGATTGGCAACAGATAGCCCAGACGACGCAGGAACCAGACGATCATGAAAGCATGGTCCTTGTACGTTGACGTAATCGCCACACGACCAAGGTCGCAAGTCCCAGGACGCAGCCGGCAAGAAGCCAGACCACCCCGCGCGCGGGTTCATTCCATCGGGCCTGCATCTTCACCCGGAGGACGGGATCGATCTGACGGTATTTCAGGGTGTTGCGGGCCATGAGGTTGGGTTCCGCCGCGTCCATCCAGGCGTGCTCAAGGGCATATGCCTGGGGGTGAAAACCCCAGAGCCATGGGCTGTCATGCCGAACCAGGGTCACCATCTCATCGATCACTTGCTGCCGCTCGGGGCTGTTCGGCAGGTCTCGCATGCGCTGGAAGAGAACATCAAATGCAGGGCTGGCGTAGTTTGCCGCGTTCTCTCCCTGGTGCCTGGCCTTGCCATTGGGCCCGTAAAGCAGGAACAGGAAGTTTTCAGGGTCCGGATAGTCCGCATTCCATCCCCAGGTGAAGATCTGGGCGTCGCCCTGCTGCATCTTCTCCTGGAATCGATTGTAGTCCGTGCTGCGGACCACGAGGTCGAGGCCAAGCCTGGAGAACTGCTTGCGATACCAGCCGAAGAGGGACTTGGTGTCGGGACCTGAGGATGTCGCATCCAGATGGAGCACCAGCGATCGGTTCGTGGCGGGATCAATCCCGCCCGGGTAACCGGCATCTGCGAGCAGTGCCCTTGCTTCCTCGAGTGGACGGCGTACCGCCCTGCCCTGCCGCCAGAGGTAGACCATGGGATTGATGCCTGATTTACCCGTCTGGTGACCGAAGATCCCGGGCGGCAGCGGCCCTTGCGCGGGGACACCTCGTCCATTGCCGAAGATTGAGATCAGTTCCTCGACGTCCACGGCGATGGCAAGCGCCTGGCGCAGCAGTCGTGCCCGCTCACTTTGTCCGCCCACAACGGGATCAAGCATGTTGAAGCCGAGGTAGCTGATGGACATCCTCGTTGCGACCGAAAGCCTGGTCCCCTTGGCAGCCATCTCCGGCGTGATCTCAGGCTCGCCCTGCGCATTGAACCTGATGGCCTGTTCGAATCCATCGGGCGCTATGGACGAGGTGTCGTAATAGCCTTGGAGGAATTTGTTCCATTCCGGGATTTCCTCCTTCTCCAGCATGAAATGGATCTCCTCGATGCGGGGTAGGGTCGGGGCCCCGTCCGCCGAGGGAGATTCCTGAGAAGCATCTTCGCCTTCCAGTGAGGGCCAGGGCTCGCCACGGAATTCGGCATTGCGAACCAGCACCATGCGGCGGTTGGGATTGTTCTCCGCGAGCCTGTAAGGGCCCGTTCCCAGCGGGTACCAATCGAGAGTCAGATTGCGCTCCGCCATGCCCGGCTGATCATAAAAACGATCGGCTTCCCAGGGAACCGGCGCAAAGAAAGGCATCGCCAACCAGTACAGAAATTGCGGATAGCGTTCCTTGAGCACAATCTCGAAGGTGTAGCGGTCAACGACCCGCGCCCCGGGGAGCGCGAGTTCGCGCAAGTCGAGCGCAGCCTGTGAGCGAGATCGTGTCTCGCGCAGTGTCTGTGCGAGCTCGGCGAGGCCGACGATGTAGCGTTCCATGAAGCCGAGAATGGGCGAGTGCAGATCAGGGTTCGCCAGTCGCTTGATCTGGTGGACATAGTCCGCGGCAATCAGCTCGCGAGTCCCCGTGTGGGGGAAATCGGCAAGAGAATCGGCCTGGGCTATCTCGTCCGGCGCGAGCGCGTGGTAGCGATAACCTCCGGCGTCATCTCTCGCGAGCGCGGGGTGCGGGGCGTAGTGGATGCCCTGACGCAGATGCAGCCTGTAAACCACTGAGGCCACCTCACCCTCTGCCACTGGCTCCGCCAAGCGCTGCCCGAGGGCATTCCGGTATTCCACCTCGGGCATCGCCTCAAGCGTCAGGGGCTCGAGTTCGTAGGGACGCTTCAGGTAGTGGTACTGCAGGGGTGGCTCATAGATCTGTCCGGTGAATACCGCTTCGTTCTCGCTATAGGAAGACACCGGATCCAGATGCCGTGGAGGAGTCTGAAACGTCGAGTAAAGAACTTCGCGTGCGCGATCCGAGCGATCGTGGGGCGCATTCCAAGGCTCACTCCCCGCGAGTGATGCTGCCGGCATCAGGAGGCAGAGGATGGTCGCCAATGCTCTGCGAGGGCGTCTGGACAGGTACAGGCTCCTCACCCGCTGACCGGCTCGGCTCGCAGACAGCGCTCGGGTCGCAACATGGAAATCCATTGCAGGCAGCGTACCTGGGGAGAGGGGACAGGGAATGGCGGCCCACTGTACACTTTGCCCGACTCCGCGCCTACGCGCGGCATCATCTGGCAATGACAGGAACGGAGCGCGGATTCCATGGGCATCTTGGCAGGAAAAAAAGCATTGATCGTTGGCGTGGCGAGCAACAAGTCGATTGCCTGGGGTATCGCCCAGGCAATGCACCGCGAAGGCGCCGAACTCGCTTTCACCTACCAGACAGAACGACTGAAGTCCCGTGTGGAGGAGTTCGCAGCCGAATGCGGGTCATCACTGGTCCTGCCCTGCGAGGTACAGAACGACGACGAGATCCATGCAGTGTTCAAACTGCTGGGCGAGCACTGGGGGCATCTGGACATCCTGATTCACTCGGTGGCCTTCGCGCCGCGCGAGGCTTTGCAGGGTGAGTACCTGGCCTCACTTACGCGAGAGAGTTTCTCGGTGGCCCATGAGGTGAGTTCCTACAGTTTTGCGGCGCTTGGCCAGGCTGCCAGGCCGATGATGCAGGGACGTCGAGGGGCGATGCTCACGTTGAGCTATCTTGGCGCCGTGCGCACCATGCCGAGCTACAACGTGATGGGGCTGGCAAAGGCCAGCCTCGAAGCGAATGTGCGCTACATGGCGGAGAGTCTGGGGCCAGAGGGTGTGCGCGTGAACGCGATCTCGGCCGGGCCGATCCGCACCCTGGCGGCTTCCGGGATCAAGGACATGCGCAAATTCCTGGACCATGTGGAAAAGAACGCGCCGCTACGCCGCAACGTGACCATCGAGGAAGTGGGCAACGTGGCGGCGTTCCTATGTTCGGATCTCGCCTCCGCAGTCACTGGGGAAATCACCTATGTGGACTGCGGCTACAACATCATGGGCATGACCGGATCTCTCTGAGCGGCTGAACCGCGCGGAGGCCCACCCGTCGGCAGCGGGTGGGAGGAAGCCTGCTTCACCGAATGGCCCGCCAGAGGTCGAGCGGCCGTGGCGGAATCAGAGACGGTCGGGGTGGAGCTCAACGCGCGCATCGGCGCGCAAGCCGGTGACAAAATCGCGCCAGGCAGTCAACGCCCTCGCCCTTGCGAGCCCCTCGCGAATGCGGCCGGTTGCCGCTGAATCGGCCTCCTGCAAGGCTTCCGGGGTCTGCGCGTTGGAAACCTCGATCACGGCATAGCTGCCATCACCAAACTCCACACCCAGTTGCGCGCGATCCTCAGGCTTGGGCAGTGACGCCCGGAACGCGCCGCGCAGTACCGCACGATTGAGGCGGGTGTCATCCCGCTTCGCGTTCTCCACCAATTCCCATTCGAGTTTCTCAGCCGTCATGAGCTTCTCTGGCGACTCTCCCGCCCGGAGCTTGGCCAGCAGTGCTTCACCGCGCTCCTTGACCTGCTGGTGGCTGCGTTCGGTCAGTATCCGCTCGCTCACCTCATCCTTGACCGTCGCCAGATCCGGCAAGCGGGAGGGTTCGTACTGAGTCACACGCACCGCGACGATACGCTCGTCGCCCACCTCCACAGGCGCGCTGACCAAGCCTTGGGTCAAGACTTCAGGCTCCCATACGGCATCCGCCACGGCAGCGTTGAACTGGGCAACTATCTGCTCCCTGCCCTGCTTGCTTGTGCTCTGGACCTCGAGTCCCAGTTGTCCCGCCGCATCGGCGAGGGAGTCTGGGTATTCGTAGATGGTTTCACTGAAACGCTCTGCGGCTTCGAAGTACATCTCCTCCGCTTTCTCACGGCGCAGGCGTTGTTCAATTTCCCCGCGCACCTCGGCATAAGCAGTCACGGCCTCGGGCTTGATCTCTGTGAGCCGGATGACGTGGTAGCCGAAATCCGTCTTGATCGGTTCGCTGATGTCGCCGGTTTTCATGGAGAACACAGCCTGTTCGAACTCGGGGGCCATCACTCCCTTGCCGAACAGGCCGGTCGCACCGCCTTCAGCGCGAGACCCGATATCATCCGAGAATTCCCGGGCGATATCGGCAAAGTCCTTGCCGCCGGTGACCATCCCGCGTAGCTCCTCGGCACGCGCCTTGGCCTTCGCTACTGCCTCCGCCGAAGCATCAGCCTTCACCTGGACCAGGATATGGCTCGCCGCACGCTGTTCTTCCACGGTGAAGTCAGCCTGATGGGAATCGTAATGGGCGACCATGTCGCCCTCTGCCAGCGTCACTTCCTTCATCAGGTTCTCGAGTCTGATTTCGGCGTATTCCAGCGCGACCTGGTCCGGGATTCGAAATTCCTCTGCGTGGGATTTGAAATAGGTCTCGAGATCCGCGCCGCTCACTTCCTGGGCTGAGGTACTCGCGGGCTGCAGGGTCACCAGTCCTATCGTGCGCGTCTGGGCCTGCAACCGGGACACCTGATCGAATTCGCTGCTTGTGATGAATGCGGAAGCCACCACGCCAGTCCTGAGTTGCTCGAGGGCGAGATCCCGCTGCGCCTGAGCTTCGAATGCCTGAGGGGTGAAGCCAAGCATGCTGGTGACCTGGGCATAGCGCTCAGTCGAGAACTTGCCGTCCACCTGGAAATTGGGGGAGCTACGCAGGAATTCGGCGACTTGGTCCACGCCCACCCGAATGCGGGACGAATCCAAGGCCTGCCCAAGAACCTTGTCGTCCACCACGAAATCCAGCACGCGTTGCTTGGCTGCGGCTTCACCCCACACTGCGGGGTCAAAAGAGTCCCCGAGTTCCGCCTGGGCACGCTGCCTCAAGCGCTGGAAGGTTTCCTGATATTCGGCAAGTTCGACCTCATCATCGTTGACCTCTGCCACCACAACCTTGCGCGCTTCGTTGAGATAGGACTCGATGCCCCACACGGCGAAGGTCAGGCAGAGGAAGGCGATGATTACCCCGGCAATGAT
>Ga0315909_10000354_pt1 | contig 61284 bp, 77 predicted proteins | sample LakEriMetagenome_11_FD_203527 | JGI IMG/M metagenome (GOLD analysis project Ga0315909, IMG submission 203527) | Freshwater fungal communities from buoy surface, Lake Erie, Ohio, United States - Buoy 2 MA125 | ecosystem: Environmental > Aquatic > Freshwater > Lake | place: USA: Lake Erie, Ohio... | reverse complement strand
TCTGGAGCACCAACTTTTGCACACCTAAATGGTGGAACATTCTAAATTATAATGAAAGGATTTTATTATGGATGTGAGATTACAAAATGCTTATGTAGAAGTTTTGCTTGGCAATTTTATGGAAGTTGTCAAGCAGAATTTAATGTTTCAAGCACAAATTGAAGTAAATAAGAATAGTTTACAAGAAGCAGAAGATTCTGTGAGAAGGTTAAAAGAAGTTTCTGAAGCGAATATAACATATCAATCTCAACTTGTTGAAAAAGATAAAGTTATAAATCAACTAACGACCGAACGAGATAATCTAAAAAGTTCTTCCGGAAATAATGATTCTTTGAAACAAGAAAAAGATAGATTGCAAAATGCAGTCAATGACTACATGAGGCAATTAAAATCTGCACAACAAGATGTGTTGACCGCTAAGAGTGAATCCCAAAATGTTTTAATGCAAAACAATAATCGGATTGAAGAACTCACTAAATATGTTGCAAGATTGGAAACTGTAGTTCCTGCAAACAAACTTAAAAAAGTTAAACTTGGTGAAGTTGTTCAACCTGATACTCCAGAGATTGCTGTTGAAGAACCAGTTCTTCCAATTGATGATGATATTGTAAAATCTGGCGGAACATTCTAAGATTCGGTAAATGGCAAACACACTAATTCAGTTAAAAAATTCAGGCGCATCAGGTAATACACCAACTACATTATCGCCGGGCGAATTGGCTATTAACTATGCCGATGGTAAACTGTATTATGGTAATCAAACAAATACCGCAATTTTATTTGATGTTATAACTGAGCCTACTGGACTAAATCAAGAAATTCAATTTAATGATTCTGGTGCATTTGGCGCATCAGCAAATCTAAAATTTGATAAAACAACAAAAACTTTAACTACCGATAATATTGTTGCCGGTGAAATCACAAGTAATGTCACCACAAGAATTAGTAATGTTTCAAACTCAGCATTTGCACAAGCAAACTTAGCATACAATGCAGCCAATTCCGCAGTAACAACTGGACAAGCAAACGTTGGTGCTGGACTAATTGTTGTTACGGGAAGAACAAATTCAGCATTTGGACAAGCCAATTTGGCTTTTGATAAAGCAAACTCAGCTAGTGGTTTAGCACAAGCCGCATATGATTATGCTAATACCGTTTCTGTTGGAGGAGGAACTTCTTCATCAGATTATTTTCCAACTGCGCCTTATGGTTTTGTTACTGAAAGTTTGGTTGCTCTCGTTTCAGATAATACATTCATACAAGGAGAACTGGCTGGACCAGTTTATGATTGTTCAGATAATCCAGTAACACCCGAAGGCTTTTACTTGGAAAAAGACCTTGGCTATTTAACGTAACATAAATAGATTGATAATTTAAGGATATTAAATGCCAACGCAATTACAGTTAAGAAGAGGAAATACAGCCCAAACTGCAACATTTACTGGAGCAGTGGCTGAGATTACCGTTGACACAGATAAGAAAACAGTTGTTGTCCATGATGGCACAACAGCTGGTGGTTTTTCTCTTGCTTTAGAATCAGCGCAGTTAGACCAATTTGCATTCACAAAAGCAAACTTAGCGTTTGATAGAGCAAACTCAGCATTCGCTCAAGCAAATACGGCCTATAGTACAGCTAATACAAAATTCAATTCTGCTGGCGGCACAATTTCTGGTAATGTAATTGTAACTGGTAATGTAACTCCAACAACAGATAATGTTTATAGTTTAGGTTCAGTTGGAAATCGTTGGAAAGATTTGTTTGTCGGTCCAGGTTCAATCAACATTGATGGTATTGTTATTGGAAATAATGGTGGGCAGATTGTAATCTCCGGCGCATCTGATTTTGTTTTTCAATCAACAACTGGCGCACCTTCCGTATCATCATCGGCTACTGCTAACATTGCGCTCAATGCTTTCAATCAAGCCAATCTAGCATTCAATCAAGCAAATACTTCTTACGGTTCTTTTGCACAAGCTAACTTAGCATACGCACAAGCAAACTCTGGTGTTGGTATTGCTGTTTCTGCATTTGCTCAAGCCAACTTAGCGTTTACGGCTGCTAATAATGCTGTGGATACTTGGGTTAGAAATCAAGCTAATGCCGCATATGATGCCGCTAACTCAGCAGTAACAGCAGGACAGGCAAACGTTGGTGCTGGACTTATTACTGTTACTTCAGCTTACCAAGCAAACGTAGGTGCTGGACTTATTACTGTTACATCAGCATATCAAGCAAACGTAGGCGCTGGACTACTAGCATATCAAACAGTTTCGCAAGCTAACGTTGGCGCAAGTGTAATTACTTTATCCAATAACATAACTAATGTATTTAATCAGGCTAATCTTGCTTTTAATGCCGCAAACAATGCTGTAGATACTTGGGTAAGAAATCAAGCTAATGCCGCATATGATAGAGGCAACTCTGCTTTCTCTCAAGCTAACTTAGCATACACCACAGCAAATGCCGCATTACCAAAAGCTGGTGGTACAATTACTGGTGACTTGACAGTTTCGGGTAACTTAGTTATTACTGGAGCTACAACAACACTTAATGTTACCTCATTGAGTGTTTCAGACACTCTTATCCAATTAGGTAAAGAAAATCAATCAGATTTGTTGGATATTGGTTTCATTGGTCACTACGCTAATACGCCAAACAATCACACAGGTTTGATTCGCAAATTCTCTGATGGCAAATATTACTTGTTTGATAATCTGCAAACAAATATTGAACCAACTAATATTATTGATATTGCAAACACAAGAGTTGCAACACTAAGCGCAAATCTAGTTACGAATGTAATCACATTGCGCGGACTTGATCCATTAGATTACTCAAATACAATTTATAGTAATGCACAAGCAAATACTGGTGCGGCTGTTATATCTGTAACATCCGCATATCAAGCTAACGTTGGTTCCGCTAGAATTGATGCGAATACGGCTAATACAACTTTAGCCGCTAGTATTGCATCTGGTAGACAAGCTGATAATGCTAACGTTGGTGCTAGTATAATTGCAGTCACAAGTGCATATCAAGCAAACGTTGGTGAAGGTCTAATATCAACCGCTAATACTGTAACATTGGCCTATCAAGCAAATACTGGCGCTGGACTTATTACTGTTACATCAGCATATCAAGCAAACGTAGGCGCTGGTCTAATTACCAAAGTTGATAAAGCTGGTGATGTGATGACTGGTGCATTGTCTACCAGCGGTGCAATAATTGGTTCAAGTTTAACATCAAATACAGTAGCAACAATTAATACGAATGCAGTTTATGAATCTACTGCTGTAACAACTGCGTCTGCTACTCAATTTACATTAGATTCATTCTCAACAACTGCATATCGTTCAGCTAAATATCTCGTTCAGATTTCTAGCGGTTCATCATATGAATTACTAGAGATGACTTTGATTCACGATGGAACAACTGTGTATTTGTCTCAGTATGGTAATATTAAAACTGGTGCGACATTGGGCGTATTTGACGCTACAATTTCAACTGGTACTTTAAGTTTGTTAGCTACACCAAACAATGCAGTAACTACATTTAAGACAGCAATAACTCTGATACCGACATAATAAAATTTATCAACAAAGGGATAGTGAACTTTGGCAACAACAAGATTATCAACAGTAATTGGTAACGTCATAGTAGGCGCTACTGGTCCTCAAGGTCCACAGGGGGCTCAAGGTGCTACTGGACCTCAAGGCGCACAAGGAGCACAAGGCGCTCAGGGCGCCCAAGGAGCACAAGGCGCTACTGGTCCCCAAGGTGCAACACCAGCCATTGGTGGTTCAAATACACAAATTCAATTCAACAATAGTGGTTCATTAGGCGCATCTGCCAACTTAGTTTGGGATGGCACAAATTTGGGGGTTGGAATAAGTTCGCCACTTAGCCGATTAGATGTTCGTGCAACGGCGGGTGAATTGGGTAGATTTGCCATTTCTAATTCGGGCGTTGGATATCTTCTTGTTGGAGGTGGGGCATCGACAACTGAGGGCTTGCGTTTAAGTTATGACAATACAGATGGCTCTTCAAATATCAATAACTTTTATAACGCTTCGTTAAAATTTTCTACTAACAACACAGTTCGTGCCACTATCGACTCCAGCGGTAACTTGGGTGTAGGGACTACATCTCCTTCAACTGGTAAATTTAGTGATGCGTCATATGCGTTTTTAATTCAATCTGCAAGCACTAGCACAGGCACAAATATTTTTGCCAGCAATTCTGATAACTCAAAATTTGTTGGCTTATGGAGTGGTCATTCAGGGGCAGAGCCTGCAATTGGTGTTAAGACTGGTAATGCGTTTACATTTGGTAAATGGGCTGCAATAAACGGGACTGGTGGTTTTACCGAAAATATGCGTATTGACTCTAGCGGTAACTTAGGGTTGGGTGTTACGCCTAGTGCTACAAGTTCTGGTGTCAAATCGTTTGAACTGCAGGGCGTAGGTTCGGGTCTTGTTTCTTTTGGCAGTGTTGACACGGTAGTAACGGCGGGTGCTTTCTATTCTTCCACAGGCTGGAAATATTCAGTAAGTTCATCTGCTGTTTCTTATTATTACCAATCGGCTGGCAAACATCAATGGTTTAACGCCGCCTCTGGCACAGCAGGTAATGCGCTCACCGCCACCCAAGCAATGACCCTTGATGCAAGCGGTAACTTAATAGTTGGGGATACATCTTCTGGAAGACGTTTCAAAACTAGATTAGATTCGAACACAGTGTATTCATCTTCTGATTTTGAAACTTCATCCCTTCACTACTACATAAACAATGCCAGTTCAACTATTGGAGCCTACACCGGAATTCAATTTGCAGTAGGAAACAACGGAGATGCGGCAATCTCGGCAATACGCACTGGTGATGGAGAATCAGCATTAACTTTTGGAACTCGCGGCCTTGGGGTTAGGGGAGAGCGTGTCCGTATTGACTCAGGCGGTAACTTTAGCATTACTCAAACACCGGGTAAATACACAGTTGACGTAACTGGAGGAGCTACCAGTATTGCTAACGGCGGCACAGTTGATTTTCCTAGTGCGTCAGGAATGCTAGTAGTGAATAATTGGCAAAATGGAGCCGTAACACTATACCTTTGCGGTGGCGGAGCAGTAACTGTAGTTTCAAACGTCATTGCTCAAGCTGGATCTTTTGCTTATAACAGTGGTATTGGTGGGTATACTTGGACTAATAATGTTTATGGTGGAACTGCTACATTTGGGTTCTTCTTTGTCCGAACAAGAACAACAGCCTAAGGAAAAAAATGGAATATACTGTCAACAAGATTCAAGACCAATCATTTGGATATAATATTTCAATGGAACATTTGGGGAAAAAAATTAACTTTAATGTTTTTTGTGCAAACAGTGAAACTGAAATTCCCGAATTGGTAGCCCATCACCTTGCTTTTTTAGAAGCACCCGTCCCTGTATATCAGACTGAACCCCAAGTCTCTAGTTTACAAACTTTACTAGAACAACAACAAGCACTCATCACCCAACTGCAAGCCGATGTAGCGGCGCTTAAAGGAGCATAAACCATGTCAACAATCACCTGGAACATCAGCGCAATGAACTGTTATCCTCAAGCAGAGGGGCAAACAAATGTCGTATTCACCGTTCACTGGCAATGCAGTGGCACACAAGTACAAGATGGTAAGACTTACAGTGGATCTGTTTACTCAACTTGTGGTGTGACTTACGCCGCTGGATCAACATACATACCATATGCTAACTTAACAAAAGAAGATGTTCTTGGTTGGATTTGGGCATCTGGTGTAGATAAGGACGCTACAGAAGCGGCGGTACAACAACAGATTGACACGGCAATTAATCCACCCGTGATTACTCCAGCATTGCCTTGGGAAAATTAAAATTCCATTTTTTAACAAGACTATATAAAATATGGCATCTAATCAAGACTTCATCATAAAGAATGGGCTAACAGTTGGCTCATCGCAAGTGATTGCAGCCAATGGTCGTTGGGTTGGTGCTAATACAGGACTTATTGGTCCACAAGGAAGTACTGGTCCCGCAGGATCAAATGGTCCAACAGGTCCACAAGGAGCGGCTGCACCTTGGGTAGTAGTTACTGCAAATACTACTGCAACATCAGGTCAACAATTAATTGCAAATACTTATACCGGTGCATTTACAATAACTTTACCAGCTTCACCTTCAGTTGGCAATGTAGTTGTAATTACAGATGGATATGATTGGACAGTAAATAATTTAACTATTGCTGGTAACGGAAGTACAATTGAAAATTCAGTTAATGATTTGTTAGCTGATGTTAGAGGTACAACTATTGAACTTATTTACGATAGTTATACTTGGCAAGTTGTATCAACAATTGGTCCAATGGGTAATACTGGTCCACAAGGTCCCATAGGCACTACAGGACCAACAGGACCACAGGGCGCACAAGGACCAGGCGGACCAACAGGACCAACAGGACCTCAGGGCGCACAAGGAGCTACAGGTCCTACTGGGCCGCAAGGCGCTCAAGGCGTAATAGGAGTAACAGGACCAACTGGCGCACAAGGACCCACAGGACCACTTGGACCAACAGGACCTCAGGGTGCAACTGGACCACAAGGAGCCCAAGGAGCCCAAGGTGCTACAGGTCCTCAAGGCGCAACAGGACCGCAAGGCGCTCAGGGAGCAACAGGAGGTACTGGCCCTCAAGGAGCCCAAGGAGCCCAAGGCGCACAGGGACCCGCTGGTCCTACTGGCCCTCAAGGAGCCCAAGGAGCCCAAGGCGCACAGGGACCCGCTGGTCCTACTGGCCCTCAAGGAGCCCAAGGAGCCCAAGGCGCACAGGGACCCGCTGGTCCTACTGGCCCTCAAGGAGCAACAGGAACTGCCGCATCAATATCTTTAGGTCCAACAACTACTGGGCCAGCGGGTGGAACTTCTGCGGTCACTAATAGCGGAACTAGTGCGGCGGCAGTTTTTAATTTTACTATTCCTAGAGGTCCACAAGGACCAACTGGCGGTACTGGACCAACTGGACCACAAGGTGCTCAAGGCGCACAAGGTGCTCAAGGCGCTCAAGGACCAGCAGGACCAACAGGTCCATTGGGCCCAACAGGACCAACTGGAGCACAGGGCGGTACAGGACCAACAGGATCTTCTTTCTCATCATCTTTTAATACTGTTGGTAGTATCTCTGTTTTGGCAGCTGGTGCAGGAATTGCAAATGGAACAGTGCCAGGTACCAATGTTTCAGGATGCGCTGTTTATTATTATAACTCACCTACCACAACAGGACTTTCTGGAACTTGGCAATTTTTGGGTAATACATATTCGGCAGCTGGCGTTGCAATCAGAATATCTTAAAGGAATAACATGGCTAAATTTACATTAGAGACAGTTACTAACCCGGTGTACGGTAATGTTGAAGAAACGCATATTGACTGTATGATTAAGTGGGCAGAGTTTGATTCCGCAATTCCGTTTGGTGCTAATGCTTGGGATCCAGAGCCACATGGTCAAAAATTATATGCAGATTTAAAGGCTGGCATATATGGACCAGTAGCGCCGTTCGTTTTTGATCCTGTTAGAGCCTCTTCGGAAATAAGAAGTCTGCGGGATTATTTAATTGCTCAAACTGATTGGACCCAAGCGCCGGATGTGCCCGATGCTACAAGGGAAAAGTGGGTGGCATATCGTCAAGCACTTAGGGACATTACACAACAATCTACATTTCCAACAACCGTAATTTGGCCTACTGAGCCAGCTTAAGATATTAAATGGCATCTAATCAAGACTTTATTGTAAAAAATGGTTTGACTATTGGTTCTAGTCAAGTAATTGCAGCCAATGGTCAATGGGTTGGTGTCAGCACAGGATTAATTGGACCACAAGGAGCACAAGGTGCTCAGGGAGCAACAGGACCGACCGGACCTCAGGGAGCACAGGGCGCTCAAGGAACTACTGGCGGTACTGGTCCTACTGGTCCGCAAGGCGCACAGGGCGCACAGGGCGCAACTGGTCCTACTGGTCCACAAGGCGCACAGGGAACAACTGGCGGTACTGGTCCTACTGGTCCTCAAGGCGCCCAAGGCGCACAGGGATCTGCTGGACCTCCTGGTCCTACTGGAGCACAGGGACCAACTGGCGCAACAGGACCAACTGGATCACAAGGCGCACAAGGCGCACAAGGCGCACAAGGACCAGCTGGACCCACTGGTCCTTCTGGCGCATCAATCTTAGGAACAAGCAATACTTGGACTGCCGCAAATTATTTTCAATCAAATTTAGGAACAACTTCCGGAAGTTTGAGTAGTCCACCTTTACAAGCATATGCAACTAGCACTAACTCTGCGTTTATGTCGTTTCATAGAGCCGGTATATATGCAGTAAACATGGGACTGGATTCCGATAACGTATTACGTATTGGTGGATGGTCAGCACCCGCTAATCGCTGGCAATTGGATATGGACGGGGTCAACACGGTGGCCGCTTCGCATAGAGCACCAATCTTCTACGACTCCAATGACACTAGTTATTATGTAGATCCAAACGCTACAAGTAGATTTGTTAGTACGATTGTTGGTGGTCATGGTGGTAACGCATATGATACGGCGTCCACAGGTAGATTGTATATTGGCACTACTTTAGATAATGCTTATAGTATTTACACGGCCATGGAGAATGTTGGTGGCAACTATACTAAGTTAACATTGGATTGGCATACAGGTATAAGAATTGGTGCGTATTCAAGTTATGGTGGCACTCGTTTTTATAATAACGCTGTTGGTTCTTCTGGCGCAAAAATATTCTCTGTTGGTGAAAGTGATAGTAATGTAAGAGTTTATAATGACATTCGTGCAACAATTTACTATGATATAGATGATACTGGGTATTATTGTAATCCCAACGGTTTCAATCAATTAAGATATCTTCGTGTTTTAGGCGATTGGACAGGATCTGGAGTTCATGCTGAACAACTTACAGTTCGTGGAACGTATGCATCAATGACGCTTCGTGCAACAAACGGCAATCAACCATATTGGTTAATACATAATGACTCAAGTGATGCAATTAATTTTTATGGTGGAACAGGTGCTGTTGATGGCTCTTCATGGAATCAAAACTTCTATATCAATCAAAACGGTAATGTTACAGCAAGAGGAAACGTAGCGGCAAATTCTGATAGAAGGTTAAAAACAAATATTAAGACAATTCAAAATGCACTAGAAAAAGTAAGACAACTCAGAGGAGTTTACTTTGATTGGATTGATTCTGGCGTACATTCAATTGGAGTAATTGCACAAGAAATACAAGAAATTATACCAGAAGTTATTAGTGAATATGATAAAAAGAAACCATTCTCTGAAGAAGTTATAATGGAAAAATTATTGTCTGTTGACTATGGAAAAATAACTTCTGTATTGATTGAAGCAATCAAAGAACAACAAACACAAATTGAAGAACTAAGAGAGATTATCAATGGCCAGTAATCAAGACTTTATCATAAAGAATGGCCTAACAATAGGCAGTTCTCAAGTAATTGCAGCCAATGGTCAATGGGTTGGTGTCAGCACAGGATTAATTGGACCCACTGGTCCTGCTGGTCCAGCTGGACCACAAGGCGCACAAGGACCGACTGGTGCTCAAGGGCCCGCAGGACCAACTGGCGCACAGGGACCAACGGGCGGTACTGGTCCCACTGGTCCGCAAGGAGCACAAGGTCCAGCAGGTGGTACTGGACCAACAGGACCACAAGGAGCACAAGGAGCCCAGGGACCAGCGGGACCAACAGGACCTCAAGGTGCTCAAGGCGCTCAAGGAGCACAGGGACCAACTGGCGCAACAGGACCAACTGGTCCAACTGGAACATTTTCTTCGGGCCAAAGTATAACGGCAAGCGATTTAACTATAACTGGTGCCGCACACAAATACCTTTACATAAACCCAGGCAACGGATATGAGGCTATGGTTCGCTATAACGGCGGGTCTGGCAGCGGTTGGTATGTTGGTAAGCGAACGGCTTCGGTGTTAGTCGGCACAGAATCGTTCCACTTTTACTCTGAAGCGGCCGGGGCTACCGTTGCAGGAATAGATACCGGCGGAAATATGTTTGCATCTGGGTCGCATCGTGCACCAATCTTCTATGATTATAATGATACCGGCTATTACACGGATCCAAATAGTTATTCCAAATTACGTGGATTAACGTTTGGCGTCTATGGTGATCCATTAAGTTTTAGTGGTGGTTCTTACGATATAAATTTTTATGGATATCGTGACACAGGTCAAGACTTTTATGGCGCTAAGATAAGAGGTCAACGTTCAAACAATTGTTGTGGTAATCCAGCATATCTGTGTCAAGGCGTATATCTACAATTTTACACATTTGAAGGATGTGCTAGTAGTAATGGAGATGCCAATTTAGGATTACGTGCAACTTTCAGTAACGATGTGTCATTTACTGGAAGCGTTAGTGCTGGAGCATCTGATGAACGATTGAAAACAAATATCCGTCCTATTGAAAATGCAATGGACAAAGTCAATCAATTGAATGGATTTACATTTAATTGGAATGAACTAGCAAAAAATTTAGCTGAATATGATATACAAAAAAATCAAGTTGGTGTTTTTGCTCAAGATGTTGAAGAAGTATTACCAGAAGCTGTTGTATTGGCGCCGTTTGATGTGGATCACGAAAACGGAAAAGTATCAAAATCGGGCGAAAATTATCTAACTGTTCAATATGAAAAGTTAGTTCCATTATTAATTGAAGCACTTAAAGAACAAAATAAAGAACTTAAAGAACAAAGCAAAAAAATACTTGAGTTGGAGAAAAAAATAAAATGATGAGTAGTTTTGAGAACAAGCTAAGGACTTGGAAAATTTCTTTAGCTCCAAACGAAGAACAAAGAAATTTAGCGGATCAAAGAAAAAAAATTTGCCAAGAGTGTGAATCGTGTAAAGAATTTACTAATCAACTATTAAAAAAAATTATTGATTATTACTGTGGCGAATGTAATTGTCCTATAGGTAAAAAAATATATTCAATTACTGAATCGTGCCCAAAAAATAAATGGAGTAATTAATGTTATATGCAAAATTAAAACCGATAAACTTATTAAATAAAACTTTAGATAAGTTGGAAGTAACTGTTGTAAACTATTCTTTAGGAACACAGAGACCCGTTTTGGGATATAGAGTAATTTGTTCCGATGGAAGTAATTTTTCTAGTGATAACATTGATTTGGATTCGGAAACTTATAAGCAGTGGACAACAAATGATGATATTGTTTTAGAATATGTTGCATCTAAATTAGGACTAGAAATATCGGAAATTGTAAAACTTGGAGACAAAACTTCAGAGGATTATTTGAATGAAAATGCAAATCTAGAAACTAAAGGTTATTTTGCAAGAGTCTAAATAAATCATTAACCCGCCAACATTTTAGGAGAAAATAGTGGCCATTACATATACCTGGAAAGTCACCAGTCTAAAAACTAAAAACGAAGGTGCCAATCAAAACGCAGTTGTGCAAACATACTGGCAAAAAATTGGTACCGATGAAAATGGTAACATAGGAACATTTTCTGGTGCAACACCATTCACATCAACAACTATGCCTGAAGGAAATGTGTTTGTTCCATTTGAAGAACTAACCGAAGAAGTTGTCCTTGAATGGATTAAAGATGTTGTCGTTGGTTCTTATGAAGCGCATGTGAATGGAAAAATTCAAGAACAAATTGACCAACATGTAAATCCTGTTTCTGAATCGCAGATGCCTTGGGCACCAGCATCCAATACAGCACCAACAATGCTGTGATATATATTAGATAGTTTATTAATTCATTATAAAGGAGTTTGACATGAATGACGCAATGCAACCACAACAACAAGAAGAACAACAAGTTACACTAACTGTTAAAACAAGTTGGTTAAATGTTCTTATAGCTGGCTTGGAAGAAATCCCACACAAGTTTAGCAGACCAGTTATTGATTCTATTTCTCAACAAGCAAGAGCGCAGTTAGAAAACAAACCTCAAGGACCATTAGCATCTAAAGTAATTAACTAATTATGAATGGTGAATGGTGCTACTTCAAAAGTAGATTTACTAAAGAGCAATGCGATTTCATTTTAGATGAAGGTTTAAAGTTACCTTCTAAAAAAGCATCTATGGGTGTTTCAAATGAAATACATGATGACGAATATCGCAGAAGCGACATTCGGTTTATTCATCAAGAACCCAAATTCCAATTTCTCTTTGATGAGATTTGGAAAATGGCAATTCAAGCAAATCACGACTTCTTCAATTTTCATATAACTAGATTAAGTTTTGTGCAATTGGCTGAATATTCATCTGAATATCAAGGCGAATATAAAAGACACCACGATGTGTTTTGGATGAATGGTGATCCACACTTCCACAGAAAACTTACTTGTGTAATCCAGTTGACTGATCCGACAACTTATGAAGGCGGTGATTTTGAAATGTATGACTTGTCACAAAATTCTCCGGATAAGGAAGAAATACGCCAGCAAGGCACTGCAATATTTCTTCCGTCTTTCGTAAGTCATGCCGCATTGCCCGTGACAGAAGGAACAAGACATTCATTAGCAGTATGGATGGAAGGTCCTAAGTGGAGATAATATGAAAACTAATATGATTGTGATTGATGAGTTCTATAATAATCCAAATGATGTGAGAGAGTTTGCTTTAGCACAAGAGTTTGATGTTACTGGCAATTGGCCGGGCACTAGAACAAAAACTTTTATCAATGAAAGCACAAAAGAAACCATACAAAAAATACTCCAAGATGTATCTGGAAATGTTACGGACTGGCAAGCAAACGATGGCTATACAGGAAGTTTTCAACTAACAACTTCAATGGATAGAAGTTGGATTCATGCTGATTCATATAACACTTGGGCAGGTGTTTTATATCTTACTCCCGATGCTCCACTATCTGGCGGCACAGGAATATTCAGATACAAAAAAACTGGTAGTATGATGGAAGATGGCACAGATTTATCTGGCGTCACACAAGACATGACCAAGTGGGAACTTGTTGATAGAGTTGGAAATGTTTACAACAGATTAGTGTTGTATCGTGGAAACAATTATCATATGTCTTTAGATTACTTTGGTAAAGACAAGGAAGATGGTAGATTATTTCAACTATTTTTCATAACGACAGAATATTGATATGAAAATATGCAGAGTTATCTTTTCCACAAACAGACCAGAATTCTTAATTCCAACTTTAGAATCACATCAAAAGTATATTGACTTTGGAGACCATGAAGTATATGGTATATTCATAGACGATTATCCAAAAGATAGGAATGATAATCTTATTATAGATTTGGCTAAAAGAAGTGGTTTCAATGAAGTTGTTTTACATGAGGTAAATAAAGGACTAACTCCAACTTGGACTGAGTTATGGAATTATCTAGCTACGCAAGACTATGACTATATCTGGCACCATGAAGACGATGTAGTATTTGGTGAGCCAATCAAAATACAAAATCTGATAGATTTCTTAGAAGAAAATAAAGATTTCTGCCAAGTCAATCTAAAACGAAATCCATGGTACGACTTTGAATTGAATAAGCCAGCAATCACATGGGAAGATAAATTCTTTAGAGAGTACCGATATGATGTTAGAGATGACTATTTTTGGACAATGGCATCATTATATCCAGTTTGGGTAACAAAAGAGCCGGTGAAAGAAGTTGAAGGTTGCAATCTGGCTGAGTATCCAGTAATGAAATACTTCAGAGAACAACACAAAATGAAGATGGCCATTCTTAAAAATCAAGATGGAAGTAATCTTGTGGAGCACATTGGTGTGTATTCTCAAGGCAAAAGAGTGCTTGAGAATGAGCCTGGGTGGGAAAGATTTAAGTGGTTTGATCCTAATAAAAAATATGATTCCAAGACTGGTGCCTTGATAGTATAAATAGATAATAAAACTATTGGGAACTATAAATGGCTAAACCCACAACTAGAGCGACATTCAAAGACTACTGCCTACGCAGATTGGGTCATCCAGTAATCCAAATCAACGTGGATGATGACCAAGTTGAAGACAGAATTGATGATGCACTACAATTCTTTGAAGACTATCATTTTGATGGTTGCGAACAAATGTACCTGAAGCATCAAATCACTCAAGCTGATATTGACCGCAGATGGATTTATTGCCCAGATCCAGTAATTTTTGTTACTGGAATCATACCGTTTGACCAGTCATCTTCCTCAGTCAATATGTTTGACTTGCGCTATCAGTTGCGTTTGCATGATTTGTATGACTTCACATCTGTGTCGTATGTTTCATATGAAATTACCATGCAACACATTCGTACATTGAATCTGTTGTTCTCTGGTACACCATTGTTCAGATTTAATCGTAAACAAAATAGAATTTTCTTAGACATTGATTGGTCTAGAGACTTACAAGTTGGTCAGTATGTTGTTGTGGAATGCTATCGTGCAATGCGCCCAGATACAGTTACTTTGACAGGCACTTTGACGGGCACAACAACAAGCAATACTATTACTGGAACCGGAACAATTTTTGACCAAGAAGTTATTGAAAACGACATTATCACACTATCTAGTGGTCAAGAAGTTCAGATTCGTACAATCAATTCTCCAACAAGTATTACTATTGCAAGTAGTTTAACGACAAACATTACAGCTAACACAGCAACAAAAGCCGGCGTTACGGATGTTTGGAATGATAAGTTTTTGAAGAACTACGCTACAGCTAAAATTAAATATCAATGGGGTACCAATCTTTCAAAGTTTGCTGGCATTCAAATGCCTGGCGGTGTAACACTAGATGGTCCAAGAATTATGCAAGAAGCACAAACTGAGTTGGATAAACTAGAAGAAGAAATGTATACCATCAGCAGTATGCCTAGTGAAATCTTTGTAGGATAAAATGTCTACGAACTTCTATTTTAATAATTTTCCACAACACCAAATAACCAGTGAGCAATTGCTGGTAGAAGATTTGGTGATTGAAGCTATGCAAATTCATGGCATGGATGTTTATTATCTACCACAAACGACAAGAGACCAAGTGGATATGCTCTATGGTGAAGACACCCTAAAAGAGTTTCGTAGTGCTTACGGAATTGAAATGTATCTGGAAAATGTTAGTGGAATGGATGGCGAAGGCGATTTCATATCAAAGTTTGGCTTAGAGATTAGGGATGAGGTAACTCTACTAATGTCACGGAGAAGATTTGCTTCCATGGGCACAACTTTGACTAGACCAAGAGAAGGCGATTTAGTCTACATTCCTCTATTGAAAAACTTCTTTGAGATATCGTTTGTAGAACATGAAAATAATCAAGCAATGTTCTACACACTAGGTCGTGGTCGTGGTGGCAATGTCTATGTGTATGCATTGAAACTAAAACAATTTGTCTTTAGTGAAGAAATTATTTCCACTGGTGTTGATGAAATTGATGACCAGATATTTGATAGTTACAAACGTGCAACTTTACCTCTAGCAAACACAACAGTATTTCCAGCAAGTACTGGTTCTTTTGTTCCTGGAGAAATCATATATCAAGGTTCTTCATTAGCAACAGCAAACGCACAAGCTATTGTTCATTCTTATAGCGCACACTCATCGGTTAACATTATTCGTGTGCAAGGTTCTTTTGCTACAGGTAATGTTCGCGGCAACACAAGTAATGCATTGAGAAGCGCATTATCTTACAATGATGACTCACAAGTTGGTAATAACTTATTTGAAGATATCGCAGACAATGTTAGAATAGAAACTGAATCTGATGGAATATTAGATTTCACAGAACACAATCCTTTTGGTGAAGCCTGATGTTAAATAATTCTCATTTTTACAATAGAACAATTCGTAAAGTAGTAGTTGCTTTTGGCACACTATTCAATGACTTGTTATTGGTAAGATACAATAAAGCTGGAACAATTGAGCATGAGAGAATGCGTGTTCCTCTTTCTTATGGTGCTAAAGAAAAATATGTTACACGACTAGTATCTGATCCAACACTAACAAAATCCATTGCGACATATGTACCCAGAATTTCTTTTGATTTGGTTGGATTAGAATATGATTCATCCAGAAAATTTAATACTATAAACAGAAACTATTCCACGAATGCTACAACAGGTGCAGTATCATCACAGTATGCACCAATACCATACAACTTTGAATTTGAGTTAGCTATCTATGTTAGGAATACAGAAGATGGTACACAAATTCTTGAACAGATATTGCCATACTTCACACCAGACTTTACTGTGACTGTGGATTTAATACCTTCATTAGGTAGAAAATATGATATGCCAGTTATTCTTAATTCTGTGACACCACAAACAGAGTATGAAGGCGACATGTCTACGACTAGACTTATAATTTGGAACTTATCTTTTACAGTAAAAGGATATATCTTCCCACCAGTAAGCACAGTTGGTTTAATTGAACAAGCAAATACAAATATCTACACAGATTCAAGAAGCACCCTATCACAAAAAGTATACGTTGATTATGCTAATGGTTCTGGTGTTTTAGTTACGGGCGAAGTTGTTAGAAGTTCATCCAAAAACAAAACAGGAACTGTTGTATACTTTGCAAATAATAGCGGTGGCACATTAGTTGTGTCGGACTTAAATGATTTGCTTGAAGAAGATGATGTAATTGTTGGTGATTATTCTAATGCTACATATACAATAAATACCGTAGATTTGAATCCATTAAAAACAGTTGCAATTGTAACTGTACCAGATCCAGTATCAGCAAACTCGGATGAAGATTTTGGATTCACAGAAACGATTACAGAATTTCCAAGTACTTTGACTTAAAATAGGAAGTCTAAATGGCAAAAAAGCTATCTCAATTAACCGCTATCTCTGGTGTTGGAAATATACCAGCAAATGTTATATTTGGAATTTCCAACACAGCAAGCGGAACATCAAACACTATATCACTGTTATCATTAACAACACATCTTGATTCAACATTTGCTACTGATGTTGCTTCACTGGCAAACGTAGGCGCAGGTCTTATTACGGTAACATCAGCCTATCAAGCTAATACTGGTGCAGCCGCTTTAGCTGGACAAGCAAACGTAGGAGCTGGCAGAATTGCTGATGTAGCCTCTGGACAAGCAAACGTAGGTGCTAGTATTATCGCTGTAACTTCCGGATATCAAGCTAATACTGGTGCGGCCGCTTTAGCTGGACAAGCAAACGTAGGCGTAGAAATTGCGGCGAGGGCAGCCAATGTTGGAGCAAGTGTTATTATATTAACTAATAATATTAACAATGCATTCAATCAAGCTAATAGTGCATACACAGCCGCTAATACTGCATTGAATATATCACAAAATATTCAAATACAAGATTACACATTGCAGTTGACAGATCGTGGAAAACATATCTATAGCACAAATACACAAATTCAAACAATTACAATTCCAAACGCTGGCGTTGTTGCATGGCCAACGGGCACAGTAATTGATATTGTTCTTAATGGCACTGGAAAAATTAATGTTGCAACCTCAAATGATGTTACTCTTTATGTTGCTAACAATTCTACAGTAAGAGGATATGCAAATGTGTATCCTCGTGGTTGGGCTACACTATTGTATGTTAGTGGAAATACTTGGTATATCAAAGGGCAAGGTGTAGATTGAAAACTAATGAAAATCTATCCAACATCTTTGGAGTTCAACCACTAGCAGAAGACGAATCTTCTATAGTTGAAATTGTTCCAACAGATGTGGATTCGGATTTTGAATTTGCAAGAAATAATATTCGTGAGTTAGCAGAAAAAGGTAGAGTTGCTGTAGACAATATTCTTATGGTAGCAAAAGCAACGGATCATCCAAGAGCATATGAAGTTGCAGCCACGCTAATTAAAAATATGTCTGACATTAATAAAGATTTACTTGAGTTGCAAAAGAGAAAAAGAGATTTGTCACCAGTTAAAGAACACACTGTAGTGAATGTAGACAAAGCGGTATTTGTAGGCTCAACAAGAGATTTAATTAAACAAATTAAACAAGTAGGATAAAATGGAACAACTAATTCAACAACTAAAAGTAATCTTGGGTACCAATTTTGCTCTGTATCTAAAATCGCATGGCTTCCATTGGAATATTGAGGGGGCTAATTTTCCACAATATCACGATTTTCTCAATGGATTCTACACCGAAGTTTTCAATCAAAACGACCCTATTGCGGAACACATCCGTCAATTAGATAGTTATGCTCCAGGATCATTAGAAAGAATGTTGGAATTAGCTGACTTAGAAGAATCACAAAACATTCCTATGGCACTTGCTATGATGACTGAATTGAAGCGTGATAACGATAGATTCATTATACATCTCCGTGCTGGTATTGTTGCAGCCGAACAAGCCGATGAGCCAGCAATCGGTAACTTCTTGCAAGACCTTTTGGGTGCTCACCAAAAGAAAGCATGGATGTTAAGAAGTATTATTAAATAATGTCAATCGGTGGTTATTTAGGTAATCCAAAGTTAAAGCGGTCTGGCGTACAAGTAGAGTATACCAATGACCAGCTGATTGAGATTACTCGGTGCATTAAAGATCCAGTCTACTTCATTAAAAATTATGTAAAGATTGTTAACGTAGACTTGGGTTTAATTCCTTTTGATATGTGGAACTTTCAAGAGGAGATGGTTCGTGGTTTCCACAGCAATCGTTTCTCTATTGCTAAGATGCCACGACAAGTTGGTAAAACAACCACAACAGCAGGTTATATGCTTTGGGCTGTTTTGTTTTCGGATGACTACAAGATTGCAATTTTAGCAAACAAAGGCGACTTAGCCCGTGACATTCTTGGTCGCATCAAATACTCCTATGAATATCTTCCATTGTGGATGCAACAAGGCATTATGGAATGGAACAAAGGAAACATCGTTCTTGAGAATGGTTCTGAGATTTCAGCTTACGCAACAAATGCATCTGGTGTTCGTGGAGGAACATACAATTTAGTATTCTTGGATGAGTTTGCTTTCGTTCCACAAAACATTGCAGCCGAATTCTTTACTTCCACTTATCCGGTAATCTCGTCTGGTAAAACCACAAAAGTTATTATCGTTTCAACGCCACATGGATTGAATCAGTTTTACAAAATGTGGACAGATGCCGTTGAACAGCGTTCATTATATGTGCCATTTGAAGTTCATTGGTCTATGGTGCCAGGAAGAGATGCAACCTGGCGTGAAGAAACGATTAGAAACACCAGTGAAGAACAGTTTAGGCAGGAGTTTGAAACCGAGTTCATTGGTTCTTCTGCTACATTGATTCCTGGTGCTAAACTAAAGATGCTTGCGTTTAATAATCCAGCAGAGAAAGAAGAATACTTAGATATTTACGAAGCACCAAAACCGGGTCATACTTACATGGCTATTGTGGATTGTGCGGAAGGTGTTGGACTAGACTATTCGGTATGCTCAATTATTGACGTTACCGAAATACCATACAAACATGTAGCTAAGTTTAGGGATAATAAACTATCAGCTTTCATCTTTCCAACATATGTTTATAATCTTGCTAACAGATACAATCGTGCTTGGATATTGGTAGAAACTAATAGCGTTGGGCAACAAGTGGTTGACATTTTACATTATGATTTGGAGTATGAAAACATCTTTCGTATTGAAAGCCACGACATTAAGGGTCAACATATTGCCAGTGGTTTCAAGAAAGGTGCAGCCTATGGTGTTAAAACATCCAAGACAGTCAAAAAGATTGGCTGTTCCAATCTGAAAACGTTGATAGAAACTGACAAACTTACCACTACAGACTTTGACACCATCGCGGAGCTAAATACCTTTGTAAGAGATAAAGATTCTTATAAAGCCGAAGAGGGCAACAATGATGATATTGTGATGACTTTGGTACTTTTTTCATGGTTGACAGCACAAAGTTTCTTCAAGGAAATAACAAATTCCGATGTTAGACAAAGACTTTTGGAAGAACGACACCTTCAAATGGAAGAAGAAATGTTACCAATAGGTATTTTGGATGACGGCTTAGAAGAAGAAAAACATTTTGACGGAGAAGACCTTTGGACGGCAGCAAAGCGCAAGGGTTATATATCGTCAACTTTATAAAAACATAAATAGATAATACGATTTAGTTCTATAATAAAAAAAAGGAGAACACAAAATGGCTTTCCAATTATCACCAGGAGTTAATATCTCCGAAGTAGATTTGACAACAGTTGTTCCTTCTGTTGCAACTACGATTGGTGGTTTAGCCGGCGCTTTTACATGGGGTCCAGCTAATGAAATTACTATCATTAGCAACGAAACGCAACTTGTAGATAGATTCGGCAAACCAGACGCAAATACATTCCAGACATTCTTTACCGCAGCCAACTTCCTATCATATGGAAGCGACTTAAGAATTGTACGTGCTGTTGGAGCAGGCGCTAAAAATGCATCTTCAAATACAGCAAACACAGTATTGATTGAAAATGAAACAGACTACCAACAAAATCATTCTGCAAACAGCAGTATTGCATTCCACGCTAAGTGGGCGGGCGAATTAGGTAATTCTATTCGTGTTGAAATGGCGGACAGTTCTTCATACACAGGTTGGAATTCATATAAAGCAGAATTTGATTCTGCACCAGCAACTTCAACGTATGCCTCTCAACGTGGTTCAACAAATGATGAATTACACATTATTGTTATTGATAAAACTGGTAAAATTTCTGGTACTGCCAACACAATTCTTGAAAAATGGGGTTATGTTTCTAAAGCAAGCGATGCTAAGAATTCAGATGGCTCAAGCAATTATTATAAAGACGTTTTAAACTCTAGATCCAAATACATTTGGTGGGGAGGTCATGCCGCCAACACAAATTCAAACTGGGGCACGGCTGCAACTGGTGCAGTTTCATATAATGTTATATCTACTGCGGTTGCAACAGATTTTTCCGGCGGTGTTGATGATACACCAACCGCAGCTAACATAAACACGGCATATGACAAATTTGCAAATCCTGATGCGGTAGATGTTTCTCTATTGATGGCAGGTGCTACAATTGGCTCAAATACGCCAAACCATCTAATCGCACTGGCTGAAACACGCAAAGATTGTATGGTATTTGTTTCGCCTGAACAAGACGATGTTGTAAACAATTCTGGTTCAGTATCTACAACAGTAATTGCCACAGCAGGTACATATACCAAGTCTTCATACGCAGTTATGGATTCTGGCTACAAGTATCAATATGACAAGTACAACGATGTATATCGTTGGGTACCATTGAACGGCGATATTGCTGGTCTATGTGTTCGTACTGATAATGAGCGTGATCCATGGTTCTCACCAGCTGGTCTAAATCGTGGTGTTATCAAGAACGTTGTTAGACTTGCTTGGAACCCAACTAAGGCTCAACGTGATGAATTGTACAAAGCTGGTGTAAATTCAGTTGTTACATTCCCAGGCGAAGGCACAATACTATACGGAGACAAAACTCTATTGAATCGCCCAAGTGCATTTGATAGAATCAACGTTCGCCGCTTGTTTATCGTTCTAGAAAAATCTATTGCTAAGGCAGCCCGTTCTTCATTGTTTGAATTCAATGACGAATTTACAAGAGCCGCTTTTGTTAATATTGTAGAACCATTCTTGCGTGATGTACAAGGTCGCCGCGGCATCTATGATTACCGTGTTGTTGCTGATACTACAAATAATACAGCAGAAGTTATTGACCAGAATCAATTTGTTGGCGATATTTACATCAAACCCGCTCGTTCTATCAACTTCATTCAATTGAATTTTACCGCTGTTCGCACTGGTGTAGCATTTGAAGAAATTGTTGGAAGAGTTTAATAAATAGAGAGATAGGAGAAACTTAAATGGCATTTAACATTAACGAATTCCGCTCTCAGATGCAGGGAGATGGAGCACGCCCAAATTTATTTGAGGTAACGCTTCCATTCCCAGCATTCTCATTGCCAGGAACTGCACAAACTAAATTAAGTTTTATGTGCAAGACTGCTCAACTACCTGGTTCAACAATCGGTACTGTGCCAGTTCAATACTTTGGTCGTGAATTAAAGTTTGCGGGAAATAGATCCTTTCAAGATTGGTCTATTACAATTATCAATGACGAGGATTTTGTCATTCGTAATGCATTTGAACGTTGGATGAATGGCATTAACAGCCACAATCTAAACGTTCGTAATCCAGCGGCTGCTACTCAACTAGGCTATACAACAGACGGAGAAGTTCGTCAGTATGGTAAAGCTGGTTCCATTTTGAAGAAGTACAAGTTCATTGGTGTATTCCCAACCGACTTGTCATCAATTGATGTTGACTGGAGTGCTAATGATACAATTGAAGAATTTACTGTAAATCTTACCTATCAATGGTGGGAATCAGTAGAGGACCTAGTAGTCTAAGTAAGGGGGGAGCCCAGGCTCTCCTCTTTTTTATAATGTAAAGGAAAATCAAAGTGGCTATAAAACTATTCGGCTTCACACTCGGTGAAAAAGATATTGTTCAGAAAGAAAAACCTGAACAGGCTTCGTTCGCCCTTCCGACGGAAGCATTGGATGATGGCGCAGTTACGATTACCCAGAATGCACACTATGGTACATATGTTGACTTAGAAGGCGCAGTTCGCAACGAACTAGAATTAATTACTCGCTATCGTGAAATGTCCAATCACCCAGAGTGTGATATGGCAATTACTGAGATTGTAGATGAAGCAATCAGTCACGATGATAAAGGTAAAGTTGTTGATATCGTTCTTGACGATTTGAAGCAACCAGAATCAATTAAGAAAAAAATCAGAGAAGAATTTGATAATGTTTTATCAATGTTAAACTTCTCAAACTTAGCAGATGATATCTTCCGTCGTTGGTATATTGATGGAAGAATTTATTTCCATATTATCGTAAACGAATCTAATCCTAAAGAAGGTATTCAAGAGTTACGATACATTGATCCACGCAAAATCCGCAAAGTGCGTGAAGTGCAAAAGGGTCGTGATTTAAAAACGGGTGCAGACATTATCAAATCAATGGCTGAATACTATGTCTACAACGACAAAGGCACAACTGCACAAAATTATACAGCAAGCGTTAATTCTGGACTAAGAATTGCGCCAGATGCAATTGTAAATGTTAATTCTGGAATGATGGATGCAAAGAACACATTCGTTATTTCTTATCTACACAAAGCAATTAAGCCACTCAATCAATTACGTATGATTGAAGATGCGATTGTTATCTATCGTGTTTCAAGAGCACCAGAGCGTAGAGTATTTTACATTGACGTAGGTAATTTACCAAAGGGTAAAGCTGAACAATACTTACGTGATGTTATGGTTAAGTATAAAAACAAAGTTGTTTATGATGCTAACACTGGCGAATTGCGTGATGACCGTAAACACATGTCTATGCTTGAAGACTTCTGGTTACCTCGCCGTGAAGGTGGTAAAGGTACAGAGATTACTACATTGCCAGCTGGTCAAAATCTTGGTCAAATGGAAGACGTACAATACTTTCAAAAGAAACTATTACAGTCATTGAATGTTCCATACTCAAGACTTGAGCCACAAGGTGGTGGTATGGTTGGTATTGGTAGATCAACCGAAGTTACCCGTGATGAATTAAAATTTAATAAGTTTGTTGTTAAACTACGAAACAAATTTTCTCAAATATTTGACCATGCGCTTAAGATACAACTATCATTAAAAGGTATTTGTTCACAGGAAGAATGGGAAACATTTAGAGAAGATGTTTTCTATGACTATAGAAAAGATAATAACTTCACAGAATTGCGTGATGCCGAATTGCTATCACAAAGATTACAAACACTCGGACAAATTGATCCATATGTTGGTCGTTATTACTCACAAGAGTGGGTAAAGAAAAATGTATTGCATTTGACTGATGATGAAGTAGAAGAAATGCAAAAGCAAATTGATTCTGAGCCAGAAAAACAACAACTTGGTCCAGATGGTCAACCAATGCAACAAGATATGCAACAACAAGACCAAGCTACACCAGAACAATTTGCGCCAGAAGATAACGTGACAGAAACAGGCTCAGAAGAATCTTCAACACCAGAATTAGATAGTGTTGTAAAGAGATTCGGAAGAGTTATAAATAGGTAATAAAGGAGTAATTATGGACACAAGACAATTTATAGATTTGCTTGGCGCTGGTGAAGGTGCCGAAGCTAAGACCGCTTTAGAAGAATTGATTTCTGCAAAAGCATTTGAAGCATTAGATGCAAAGAAACAAGAAATTGGTTCAACACTATTTAATGGTAGAGAACAAGAAGTAGAAACGCAAGAAGAACAATGAAGTCTTTACAAGAATTTAAAACTGTCGTTGAAGAAGAAAAGCAAGACTTTACAAAGTTTGATGCACTCGTTCGTGCAGGCTTGGCTAACAAAGCACAACTTCAAAGACTACACCAAATTCTTGGTAAAATGTCAGATGAGAAACCAAACTTTTCTCCAGCTGACCGTGCTATCATTCAAAACATGTTTACCAAAATGGTAGATATGATTACGAATAATCCACAGATGTATCGCACTGCACGTAAAGCAGTATCAGAAGGTTTGTTGGATACATCAGATTTCAAACTTGACATTACTGGTAGAAAAGTAAAAGCACACAGAGTTAAAGTTGGTGATGCTTTGAATACATTACCAGCAGATAACATTAAAGAAGAAATAGAAATGATTGGTGAGGATCTTCGTAATGAGCCTCCATTTGTATTACTTCTAAAAAGAACAGCGGTGCGTTTGTATCCTGGTAATGTTAGAGTTGCAACATACCATAATCAAAAATTGAATAGAGATTTTGCTATTCCATTTTCAATAACCGGCACTGGTGATATTCAGTCCGAAGAAGTTGAGCAAATTGAAGAAGCAGTTATGGATACTCTACACAAGATTGTTGCTGGTAATTCAGCGCAGTCTGTAAAGTTTGCAACTGGCGAAACACGTAAAGTTGACCACTTTACAGCATCAGCTTTGACACAAGTGCATAAAGCATTAAATGACGAAAACAAAAAGAAGTTTGCTGATATGGTACATAAGTCACCAGCACATTTTTCTAAAGCATCAGACTTTGCGTTTAGTAAAGCTAAATGAAATTAATTGATTTAATTTTTGAAGGTAAACTTGTAGAAGCGAAAGAAGAACTTTTTACTCGCTTGAATGAAGTTGCTTCTAAAAGATTAGAAGAAATAAAGCGTACCGTTGCAGCCGATATATATGAAGAAGTTGAAGTAATTGATGAAGCAAACATTCAACGTATGGGTAGAATTCAAAAGATTCGCCGTAGAATTAGACGCAACGCAAAGGGTAGAATTATTGTTCAACGCAATGTAAGACGTTCAGCAATAAAAGGATTTAGAATTTCTGGTAATACAGTTAAAAGAATTCCTGCAATGGCAAGAATTCAAAAGTCAAGAAAGTTAAAGAGATATTGGAAAACTAAAGGCAGAGCAAAGTTGAATAGAACATTACTGAAAAGAAAAATGTCTTTGCGCCGCCGCACTTCAATGGGAATAAAATAAAATGGCATTTGAAATAACAAACCAACTAAGAAGCTCAAGTATTATTAGGGTAGAAGGTCCTTCAACAGTAAATGTTAATGTAAGTCAATTATCAACAAATACTGCTTTAGAAACTGTTCTGTCTGCAAATATTAAACGTATTGCTTGGTCAACAGGCGGTAGTATATCTGTTGGCAGACATGGAGCAAGTAATACGTTGATAACTTTAGCCACATTATTTAACAGTGGGCAGATAAATCTTGATGAATTGGGCACTAGTTTAGCCAACACTAATACAGGTAATGTTACAGTTACCATCGCAACTAGCGGTACTGTTTTCTTGGAAGTGTCTAAAACTGCAACGTATTCAACAGATTTGGATAGAACATAAAATGAAATTAATTACAGAAACTATTGAAGACGTTCAGTATATTACTGAAGTAAAAGAAAACGGAAAGAAAAACCTTTTTATTGAAGGAGTCTTTCTAGTTGGAGAACAAGCTAACAAGAATCGTAGAATGTACAAGATGGATACACTACGAGAAGAAGTTGGTAGATATAACCAAGAGTACATTATGACAAATCGTGCTTTGGGAGAATTAGGTCATCCAGATACACCAACATTAAATTTGGAACGTGTCTCACACAAAATCATCTCTCTTAAAGAAAATGGTAATGTTTTTATTGGTAAAGCACAAATTCTTGAGACACCATACGGCAACATTGTAAAGAATTTTATTGATTCTGGAGTTAGTCTAGGTGTTTCCTCAAGAGGCATGGGTTCTTTGATTCCTGGTGAAGACGGAATTAACATTGTTGGTGGTGATTTTCGTTTGGCTACGGCCGCAGATATTGTTGCTGATCCTTCAGCACCAGGTGCATTCGTAAACGGCATCATGGAAAACAAAGAATGGTTATTTGTTGAAGGACGTTTTGTTGAGGTTGATATAGACAGAACAAAACAAGCAATTCAAAGAGCCCCAAGAAAAGATGTTGAAAAAGTGGCTATTCGCCTCTTTGAAAATTTTCTATCAAAACTTTAATTATTATAAATAAATATACACAAAAGGAGATTCCTAATGGCTACAAATAAACTTTTTGAGGCGGCTGCTGAGATTCTTGCATCAGGCAAGGGTAAGAATGCTATGCCTCCAGAAAAGCTACCTGGCGAACAAGTTGATGCTGGCGGCCCAACCCCAATGAATGCCAAGCAAGACGATGACTCGCACAAAATTACTCCCGCATCAAAGAGTGCTACAGCACCTGCGACCAAGCCTTCTGCGGCTTCTGCTAAACAAGAAGAAGTAGAAGTTGAGGGTGAAGTTGTTTCAGAAGAACAAGTTGAAGAAGTTGAACTAAATCTTTCCGAAGATATCAACGCATTGTTTGCTGATGACAACACAATCTCAGAAGAATTCAAACAAAAAGTTACTACAATTTTTGAAGCCCGTGTCCTTGACCGAGTTAAACAAATTGAAGAAGAAACTGAATCTCGCTACGCATCTATGCTAGAAGAAGCAGTTGAAGCAGTTAAAGAAGACTTGACCGAAAAAGTAAATGACTATATTGCTTATGTGGTTGAGCAGTGGATGGCAGACAATGAAATCGCAATTGAAAAAGGCATTCGTGCTGAATTGACAGAAGATTTCATCTCTGGTCTCCGTAACCTATTCGCAGAACACTACATTGATGTTCCTGCAGAGAAAGTTGACCTCGTTGACGAAATGGCTACCAAGATTGATGAATTGGAAGGCAAGTTAAACGAGGAAGTTGAGCGTTCAGTACAGTACCGTAAAGAACTTACCGAAGCTCACAAAGTAGAAGTTACCCGTGAAGTATGTGAAGGTTTAACCGACACTCAAGTTGAAAAAATCAAAGCACTTGCAGAGAGTGTAGAGTTCTCCACAGAGGAAGAATACAAACAGAAACTTGAGACAATTCGTGAAAACTATTTCCCTTCTGGTGTAAAGAAGGCTGATGAAGCCCAACTTCACGAACAAGTGAATGACGTTGTTGAAGATAAGAAACAAGCTATTTCTTCCGATGCATTCGTTAACTCTATTGTTCAATCAATTTCAAAAACAACCCGATTTTAATTAAAACCCAAGGAGAACTCTAAATGTATCTTTCCGAAGACCTACAAAAAAAATGGGCGCCTGTTCTAGAACACAGCGACCTACCAAAAATTTCTGATCCATACAAACGTGCTGTTACAGCATTGGTACTTGAGAACCAAGTACAAGCTATGGCTAAAGAATCTGGCATGCTTAACGAAGCCGCACCAACAAACTCTGCTGGTACTGGTGGTTTCGGTAGCGGTGCTCTAGCAACTGGTGCTGTTGCCGGTTTTGACCCAATCCTTATCAGCTTGGTTCGCCGTTCATTGCCTAACCTAATTGCTTATGATATCTGCGGTGTTCAGCCTATGACTGGCCCAACAGGTATGATTTTCGCAATGCGTTCAATCTATGGTACCAACACTCAGCCATCAGGTACAAATGAAGCCTTCTACAACGAAGCTAATACAAACTTCTCGGCTGCTGGTGCATCTCTTGCACAACAAACCTTTGCAATGAAGTCTGCTACATCTGACCGTCCATATGGCGTGTTTGATGCTAACACTTCTACTGGTTTGACCACTGCATCTGGTGAAGGTGACGCACTACAAGAAATGGGCTTCTCAATTGAGAAAGTTACCGTTACTGCACGTACTCGTCAGTTGAAAGCAGAATACTCAATGGAACTTGCACAAGACTTGAAAGCAGTTCATGGTCTTGACGCAGAAACCGAATTGAGCAACATTCTTTCTTCTGAGATTCTTGCTGAAATCAACCGTGAAGTTCTACGCACAATCTATACAGTTGCTAAAGTTGGCTGTAAAGTTGGTACAACCACAGTTGGTACTTTTGACCTTGACACCGATTCTAACGGTCGTTGGATGGTTGAAAAAGTTAAAGGCTTGGCATTCCAATTGGAACGTGAAGCTAACACCATTGCTAAGACAACCCGTCGTGGTAAAGGTAACGTGATGATTTGTTCTTCTGATGTAGCTTCTGCTCTTGCAATGGCTGGCATCCTAGACTATTCATCAGCACTACAAGGTCAAGTTAGCTTAACAGTTGATGACACCGGTAATACTTTTGCTGGTACATTGTTCGGTCGTATCAAAGTGTATATTGATCCATATTTCGGCGCTAACTCTACTTCTGAGTTTGCAGTTATGGGCTTCAAAGGTTCTAACGCTTATGATGCTGGTTTGTTCTATTGCCCATACGTTCCTCTACAAATGGTTCGTGCGGTTGATACTACAACCTTCCAGCCAAAAATTGGCTTCAAGACCCGTTACGGTCTAGTTGCTAATCCATTTGCTGAAGGTGCAACCCAAGGTCAAGGTGCTTTGACACAGACAAGCAACTTGTACTACCGTGCATTCAAGATTACGAACATTATGTAATCTAAGCCTCCATTAAGAGAGGCACTTTAAAGGGGAACAGAAATGTTCCCCTTTTTTCGTTTATAAATATACGTATGGCAACTACACCAACATCAAGCACTCCACTAAATCAGAATTTTTTACACCCAAATAAGTTTCAATTAACTTTCTCACGGGTGCCAAACATTCAGTATTTCTGTCAAGCGGTATCAGTACCTGGTATCTCTATGGGAGAAGTACCAGTGTCTACACCATTCGTAGAGAAATATTCTCCTGGTGAAAAAGCAATCTATGATTTACTTAACGTTACATTTGCTATTGATGAAGAAATGCGTTCATGGATTGAGATACACGATTGGATTCGTGCTATGACATTTCCAGAAGACTTTGAACAATATCGTGAATTGCCTAGACTATCTAAAAATTTTGGTAATCCAAAGACACCACAATTTTCTGATGCAACACTTACCATATACTCATCTGCATTTACACCACTATACAGATTTAAGTTTGTAGATGTATTTCCAACATCTCTAGCATCATTTATGTTAGCCTCACAAGATACACCAGAAAATATTCTAACATCTGATGCATCTTTCAGATATACCTACTACACTATTGACAAAATGTTTTAATTGATGTATACTCCTACAAGGAGGAATTGTAATGACTAAACTTGAAGAATTAATGAATGAGTGGAATAAAGATTCCAAAATTGATAGAACAGAGCCTGGTAAAGCACTAATTGATATACCACAGCTTCACAGCAAGTATCTGAACATTCTATCACACCATAAGTTGCTTTGTAAAGATGCTGACTTCAAATATTCCCGGATGAAGAAAATTAAATGGGAATACTATACAGGTAAGATGGGCGATGATGATTTGAGAAAGTATGGTTGGGCACCATTTCCATTCACTATCAAGTCTGAAATTACCACATACATGGAAGCAGATGAAGACTTGAATAAATTTATTGCATCTAGAATGATGCATGAAGAAATCGTCAGTTGCTGTGAGTTGATTTTGAAAGAACTACATAGTAGAACATTTCAACTTAAATCATTTATTGATTGGGAACGGTTCGTACAGGGTGTCTGATTTAATTATTAGTAAAGTCAATGAGGCTTATATAAAGTTAGAGTGTGAAAAAAGCCTCGCTCAAGAAATATCTGACCATTTTACATTTCATGTTCCTGGATATCAATTTACACCAGCATACAAGAATAGGTTATGGGATGGAAAGATACGCCTTCTTGATTTAAGAACTTACTCTATGTACTATGGTTTGATACCATACATACAAAAGTTTTGTGATGATAGAAACTACAAAGTATATTATTATCCAGAAGTTAACTTAACAAACAATTTTTCAGTTAAAGAAGCTGAACAGTTTATCTCAACACTAAACTTACCTATTGTACCAAGAGATTATCAACTATCTTCTTTTGTTCATGCGATAAGAAACAAACGCTCACTACTACTTTCACCAACAGCATCTGGCAAATCTCTCATTCTTTATTTGATTCTCCGCAAGATACAAGATGAAGACCTTAAGAAAGGTTTGTTGATTGTACCAACAACATCTTTGGTAGAACAGATGTATTCAGATTTCAAATCATACGGATATGATTCTGAAACAAACTGCCACAAACAATACGCAGGTAAAGATAGAAACATAGATAAGTTTTTAACTATTACTACCTGGCAATCTATCTACAATCGTGAACCAGAATACTTTGAACAATTTGATTTTGTTCTTGGTGATGAAGCGCATCAATTTAAAGCTAAGTCGTTGGCTACAATTATGAGTGGTCTTACAGAAACGAAGTATCGTATAGGTTGTACTGGTACTCTTGATGGCACACAAACACACAAACTTGTTCTTGAGGGTTTGTTTGGTGCTGTATTAAAAGTAATAACTACCAAAGAATTGATTGACAACAAACAACTTGCAGATTTCAAAATAAAATGTCTAATACTCAAACATCCAGAAGAAGCGTGTAAACAAGCTAGGTCTTGGGACTATCAATCCGAGATAGAATACATAGTTATGAATGCACAAAGAAATGCATTTATTAAAAATCTAGTTTTGTCATTAAAAGGAAACTCTCTAGTTCTCTTTCAATTGGTTGAGAAACACGGTAAAGAATTGTTTAAGTTGATAGATGCTGAAAAGGGAAATCGTAAAGTATTTTTTGTTTACGGAGATACAGATGTTGAAGTCAGAGAATCAATTCGTGCTATTACAGAAGGAGAAAGCGATGCTATTATTGTGGCATCTTATGGCACTTTTAGTACTGGGATTAACATTCGCAACCTACACAATGTCATCTTTGCTTCTCCATCTAAATCTCGCATTCGCAATTTGCAGTCCATTGGTCGTGGATTACGAAAAGGCGACAACAAAGAATCAGCAGTCTTATTTGATATCTCAGACGATTTTAGAATAGGCAAGTTTACCAATTTTACCTTGAAACATTTTGTTGAACGTGTTAAAATATACGAAGAAGAAAAGTTCACCTACAAGTTTTACAACATAGAGTTAAAAAATGCATAACGAAATAAAAATTCTAAGATTACAAGATGGCGAAGATATCATAGCCTCGTATCATATAGATGAAAGCAAAATGGTTGTAATGAACAGTCCTATGAGTTTGTTCTTTAAGAGAATCAGTTCTGGTAAATCTATGGTGATGATGGCACCATGGTTGCCTTTAGAATTGATTGGAGAGAATACAGCTAAGTTATATGAGACAAGCGTTCTTACCATAATTGAACCTAAGAAGTCTCTTGTTGATTACTACCTGAGTGCTGTAGAAGATAGTAATGAAATGATTAAGATGAATGCAGATGCTATTGATGAAGCATTGCTTACAGAATCTGATGATGAGTATGAAGAAGATGATGGTGAGGGTGACGATGATGAGTTTGAGCAGATACAAGATTCAATCAAACACATAAAGAAGAACTTATTACATTAATTGCAGACCCCACAGGGTGTATTATACGCACGACACTGGCGTCTGTCAAGTGTTATTTTAGGAAATAATGATGAAACAAAAACACTATGTTAACAATGCCGATTTTTTGAAGGCATTGATAGACTATAAAACGGCATGTGATGAAGCCAAAGCTGAGGGCAAGGATGATCCTATAGTACCAAACTATATCGGCGAATGCTTCCTAAAAATTGCTAACCATCTATCTCGCAAACCAAACTTTATATCGTATTCTTTCCGAGAAGAAATGGTATGTGATGGTATTGAGAATTGCATTATGTATTTTCGGAACTTTGATCCAATCAAGTCTTCCAATCCATTCGCATACTTTACCCAAATCATATACTTTGCTTTTCTGAGGCGCATTCAAAAAGAGAAGAAACAACTGTATGTTAAGTATAAAGCTACCGAACAGTTTGGTCTTCTTGATGAAGGTGAAATGTATGAAGATTCGGAAGGTAACATGAAACAGTTTGTCTTGTATGACAATCTTTCCGAATTCATTCAAACATTTGAGGCAAAGAAGAATGAAAAGAAGAAAACTAAACTAAAAGTCTTGGATAAATTCCTAGAAGAAACAGTTTTAGACGAACAATTACCCGACAAACTTTAATTTATGGAGTATAATGATGCTAGTGTTGCCTGATAATATGATTGGTAAGCCTGTTGGTTTTACTTGTTCCACTTTTGACTTGCTTCATGCTGGTCACATTTTGATGCTGGCCGAAGCAAAATCAATATGTGATTACCTAATTGTTGCATTACAGATGGATCCATCAATTGATAGACCAGAATCTAAAAACAAACCAGTTCAGTCTATTGTTGAACGATATGTCCAGCTTTCGGCTGTTAAATTTGTAGATGAAATTATTGTGTACCAAACAGAGAAAGACCTTGAAGACATGTTGATGTTCTTACCAATCACAATACGAATTATTGGTGAAGAATACAAAGATAAAGATTTCACAGGTAAACAAATTTGTGAAGAACGAGCAATTAAAGTTTTCTACAATCAACGCAGACATAGTTTTTCAACAACCGAATTACGTAAGAGAGTGGCTAATAAAAGTACACTATGAAGATTGCTTTAATTAATGATACACATGCTGGCGCACGTGGTGATAGTTTATTGTTCAATGAGTTCTTTTTTAAATTCTGGGAAGGTACATTCTTTCCATACCTAAAAGAGAATAACATAACTCAGATTGTGCATCTTGGTGATGTGGTTGATAGACGCAAATTTATCAACTATGTCATTTTGAATTCATGGCGCAAACGATTCTTTGATGTGCTTGAAAAAGAAAACATCAAGATGGATGTTATCGTTGGTAACCATGATGTGACATACAAGAACACAAACGAAATTAATGCCATGCATGAATTGTTTGATAGGTATGATAACATCAATGTGTTTATTGATCCTGTTGAAAGAACCTATGATGGTCTTCCAATCACATTAATGCCATGGATCAACTCATCCAACTACGAAAATTCACTTCAGTTTTTGCAAGACACCAAGTCGGAAATTGTGTTCGGGCACTTTGAAATTTCTGGCTTTGAGATGGATAGAGGTAATGTTTGTCATGCTGGACTAGATAAGAAAATCTTTGATAGATTTGATATGGTTCTATCTGGACACTTTCACCACAAGTCTTCAGATGGTACAATTCACTATCTTGGTAATCAATATGAAATTACCTGGACTGACTTCAATGATCCAAGAGGCTTTCATGTCTTTGATACCGAGACAAGAGACTTGACATTCATTTCAAATCCATGTAGAATGTTCTACAAGATTAACTATGATGATGAATCACAATCGTTTGAGTATTGGAAAGCATATGACTTCTCGGTACACAAAGACACTTATGTCAAAGTGGTTGTGGTAAACAAAACAAATGCTTATCTTTTTGATTATGTGCTTGAGCAATTGAACAAAGCTGGTGTAGCCGATGTTGCTGTGGTAGAAGATTTTTCTGATACTACAATAGATGATGATCAGGAATTAATTGACCAAGCGGAAGATACCATGACTATTCTTTCCAAGTATATTGATGGGTTGACACTTGATGTGGATTCTGATAAACTAAAGAATCTAATGCGTGAGTTATATGTTGAATCTTTGAATGTTGAAGTGACTGAATGATTTTTTTCAAATCAATAAAATTTAAGAACTTTCTTTCTACTGGTAATTACTTCACAGAAATTAATCTGTGCAATAGTACAAACACACTGGTAGTTGGAACAAACGGTGCGGGCAAGTCCACCTTGCTTGATGCGCTGTGCTTTGTGTTGTTTGGAAAACCATTTCGTTCTATCAATAAACCACAATTGGTAAACTCAATCAATCAAAAAGATTGTGTCGTTGAGTGTGAGTTTGATATTGGAAACAAGAAATTCAAAATCATTCGTGGTATCAAACCAAACATCTTTGAGATTTATGTTGATGGCGAAATGTTGAATCAAGATGCGGCTGTAAAAGACTATCAAGAACATCTAGAGAAATTCATTCTCAAATTAAACTACAAGTCTTTCACACAGATTGTCATTCTCGGTTCAGCTTCTTTTGTGCCATTCATGCAACTCTCTGCGGCTGACAGGAGAGCAATCATTGAAGATTTGTTGGACATTCAAATCTTTTCCACAATGAATGGTCTGCTAAGAGATAAACATTCAATCAACAAAGAAAGCATTCAGTCTAACAAACACGAATTAGATTTGTGTTCCAATCAACACAAATTGGTAGAAGAACACACAGAAAAAATTAAGAAGAATACCGATGAATTGATTGTGAGCAAAGAATTGGAAGTAGCCAATGTTTGGCTTGAGATTGATTTGGTACAAACAGAAATCAATTCCATGAACACAGCTATTTCTGCCCTGCAAAAAGAAATAGAAGACAAGTCTATTGTAAACGATAAATTGAAAAAGCTAAATCAATTTGAAACACAGATTGAAACCAACTTGTCAAAGTATCGTAAAGATGTAAACTTTTTCCTAAATAATGATGATTGCCCAACTTGTCGCCAAAGCATCCAGTTGGAATTTAAAGAAAAACAAATAACAGATTTGAATGATAAAGTTGAGAAGTGTACTCACGGTTTGACAAAACTTGAATCTGACATTCTAGTGCAACAAAATCGGCTAAATGATATTACAAAAATTTCTAATGCTATTCAAGTCAAATGGGTTGCTGTTGCATCCAACAATTCAACCATCATTGAATTGAATAAGTACATAGGAAAATTGCAGAAAGAGATAGGAGTATTGTCATCATCCAAGGAAAACTTGTCCTCGGAGACCAATAAACTTCTCGCATTGCAAATACAATTAGCAGAGTTAGAATCCAAAAAGAAATCGTTAATAGAAGAAAAGACATATCTTGAAGCTGCCTCTCTGTTGTTAAAAGATACTGGAATCAAAACAAAAATCATTAAGCAATATTTGCCTATCATAAACAAGATGGTAAATAAGTATCTAGCATCGCTGGATTTCTTTGTGAATTTTAATCTTGATGAATCGTTCAAAGAAACAATCAAGTCACGCCATCGTGATGAATTCAGCTATGCATCTTTTAGTGAGGGTGAGAAACAGAGAATTGACATGGCACTTATGTTGACATGGAGAGCGGTAGCAAAACTTAAGAATTCTACGAATACCAATTTGTTGATTCTAGATGAAGTGTTTGATAGTAGCCTAGATAATAATGGAACTGAGTACTTGATGACAATTCTACAGATGCTTGAAGATGTAAATCTGTTTGTGATATCACACAAGGGTGACATACTGCAAGATAAGTTCCGAAACTTAATTCGGTTTGAGAAGGTAAATAATTTTTCAAGGATAGTAAAATGAATGATGATGATATTTTAGTTATTAATACGGAGTCTAAATCTCCAACCAAAGTTTTGGAAGAAAAGATTCTTCCGTTGTCTATTTTAACGGAAGGTCATCCGTTACTAAGAACACCAGTTGAAGACTTTGATATGTCTCAAATTATGCAACCAGAGATTCAAAAATTTATCAAACAATTGAAGTTGACAATGCATACCTATAATGGTGTTGGATTGTCAGCTAATCAATGTGGATTTAAATTTAGAATGTTTGTGATTGGTACAGACCAATTTCAAATGGTTTGCGTCAATCCAAAAATCATTGATGTTGATGGTGATCCAAAACTAATGCGTGAAGGTTGCTTGTCGTATCCAGCATTGTTTGTTGGCGTACCTAGATATGAAGGTGTTCTTGTAAATTACTATGATGAATATTCACAACCAAAAGAGTTGTGGTTGCGTGGTATAACAGCACAATGCTTTCAGCATGAACTAGAACATCTTGACGGTAAAGTATTCCTTGAGAAAGTTAAGCCTCTTGCTATGCAGATGGCAAGAAAACGTCAAACAAAATTAATTAAGAAAATTGTAAGGCATTCAAAATGAGCGATATAAAAGTTGATGAAACTACCGAGTATGAAAGTTGTCTTGATTTTGAGAGTGATGATATCAACGATGTTTCCAAATTCATGGATGGTGAACAAACGCAAGAAGAAAAACTTCCTGTAGTTGAAGTTGATGATTCATTGCTTACCAGAGACCAATTCTTTAAGAAGTATTGGAAAGGTATGCCAACTTTTGACCAGAATGATAATCCTCCATGGAAACAACTGTATGTAAACTTCCGAAATGAAGAAGATTATAATGCGTTTGCTAAGTTGATTGACCAAGGATTAACTGATAAGAGCAAAAGTATTTGGTATCCAAAACTTGACATTGAAGAAAATTCCTTGAATCGTTGGATTGTAGAATGATTAACCCTAAGTATCCAGTTTATATTATATCTAAAGGTCGGCATGAATCTATGTTGACTTCTCGGTCACTCGCTCGTATGAAAGTTCCTCATTACATTGCGATTGAGCCACAAGACTTGGAGAATTATGAAAAAGCATTGGACGACTTTAAGATTCGCCCATATGTTACATTGCTAGTTGCACCATTCAGTAATCATGGTGATGGACCAGGTCGTGCTAGAAATTGGTGTTGGGATCATGCGATTGAAATTGGTGCAGAAAAGCATTGGGTACTAGATGATAACATTTCTGATTTCTACCGATTGAACCAGAACAAACGTTATCGTGTTGAATCTGGCGCTATCTTCCGAGCCGCAGAAGATTTTGTTGACCGCTTTGAGAATGTGCCAATCTCTGGCTTTCAGTATCGGTTCTTCATTGCACCAAATTCAAAGTATCCACCATTCGTAACTAACACACGAATCTATTCCTGTTTGCTAATCTCCAATGATTGTAAACATCGTTGGCGTGGTCGGTACAATGAAGATACTGATATCTGTCTCCGCGTGTTGAAAGATGGTGATTGTACCATTCAGTTCAATGCATTCTTGCAAGGTAAGGCGGCTACACAGACAGTTAAGGGTGGTAACACCGAAGAATTCTATCATAAAGAATTTGCAGATGCTGATGAGAACTTTAAAAAGACTGGTTACAATAGTAGCGGTACAATTAACAAATCACAGATGCTTGCAGATATGCATCCAGATGTTGCAAGAGTTGTTTGGCGTTATGGTCGTTGGCATCATTATGTTGACTACAATCCATTCAAAGTAAACAAGTTGCGAATGAAATCTGATGCAATAGTTCCAGAAGGCAACAACGAATATGGAATGAAGTTGATTCGTAATTGGAAACCAGATTGATGAGTATTGTTGATGAAATAGGCAAAGAGAGTCTAAAGCGGTATCTTGAAAACTGCGCTAAGGTTGCAGACATAGATATTGAGGCGGCATTGAAAGTCACATTGAATTGTATGAAAGCGCATGATGGCGCAATCATACCCGATGATGATATGCGTCAAATGAAAGACCTTGAGAATAGATGGTATGCATCATTGGAAACAGGAACGCCAGACTATTCTGTTTACTCTGATGCTTATTATTTCTGCGAAGTATGGATGTGTTGGTCAAAATACTCTAGAAGGTATCTCAAAGAAATCAATGCACCAAAGTCTATGTTTGGTAAAAGTATAGTTGAATACATTGGTAATGTTGACAATGTGGTTGACTTGGGATGCGGTTTCGGTTATACTACAGTTGGTATGAAAGAATTGTTTCCGAACTCAAATGTCTATGGTACAAATCTAAAAGATAGTTACCAGTATAAGATGGCAACAGAGTTGGGCGACAAATACAATTTCAAAATCATTGAAAATCTTACACAAGTTGAAAAGCCAGGAACAAGTTTGTTTTTTGCTTCCGAATACTTTGAACACTTTGACAGACCGATTGAGCATTTGATTGATGTGATTGAACAAGGGTCACCAACATATATGTTGATTGCTAACACATTCAACGGAAGAGCCATTGGTCACTTCAATCAATACAAAGATGGTACCGAAGTCTATGATGGAAAACAAATGGGAAGATTGTTCGGAAAGACACTCAGAAAATATGGATACGAAAGTGTTACCACAGATTGTTGGAATAATAGACCCGCATTTTGGCAGAAGAAAGATAGTTGTTTTTTGACAACATAATACTTTAGTAGTACTTGACATTCGTTCTGGTCCTGATATACTTGTATCTGTAGTTAGAAGGAACACCATGCAGTTTACCCAAGAATCCAAATCCCAATTAGCCAAGTTGATGGCTACCGAAAACCTCACCGTTGAGCACCGCAAAGTATCCACGGCTTCTTTTAATCTTAAAGACCGTGTTCTTACCCTTCCAGTCTGGAAAGATATGTCTGGCGAAATGTATGATTTGCTGACCGGGCATGAAGTTGGTCACGCATTGGAAACGCCAGAAGAAGGTTGGCACAATGCAGTTATGGGCACTGGCAAATTTGATAAAAATTTCAAAAACTTCCTGAATGTGGTTGAAGATGCCCGCATTGAGAAAAAAGTCAAACGCCGTTTCCCTGGCTTGCGCCAATCGTTTGTCAAAGCATACGGTCAACTATTAGAAAAAGATTTTTTCGGTATCAAGTACCGAAATGTCAATGCTTTGCCTTTCATTGACCGCTTGAACCTTTACACTAAAGGCGGTGTTGCATTGGGCATTCAATTCAACAATGAAGAAACCAAAATGTTAGCCGATGTTGAATCGTGCGAAACGTGGGAAGATGTTGTCCGTATTACCGAAGCAATTTTTGACTATTCAAAAACCGAACAAAAAGAATTGCAACAAGAAAAAATTCGCCAACTGAATTCATTCTATGATGATGAAGATGGTGATTATGAAACGGACATGGACAGCAATGATGATTCTTCCAATGATGAAGAAGAAAATCAGGAAGATGGCCAACCTCAAGCTGGCAAAACTGAAAAAGAATCATCCGATGGTGAAGATGAATCAGAATCCAAAGGTGAATCAGATTCTGATTCGGAAGAAAAATCAGAAGAACAACCAGAGAAAAGCAATACTATTAACCGTGATAAAGAATCACACAATAGTACCAGTGAAGATGAAGATTTTGAACCAGTTTGCGAAACTGATGAAAAGTACCGTGAAAACGAAGGTCAATTGTTGGACAAATCATGCAAAGAATATTTGTATGTGAATTTGCCAACTCCAATTTATTCTGAAATTCTTACTCCATACAAACGGGTACATGAATTGATGGAAATGTATTGGGCTGACCGGTTTGATTCATATAAAGATACTCAGAATGTTTTGCTCCGTGAATTCAAAAATCGGAATGACCGTTACATTTCTCTGCTTGCGAAAGAATTTGAAATGCGTAAAGCCGCATCAAAATATTCCAAACAGAAAATTTCTGAGACTGGTGATATTGATGTTAACCGCATCTACAAATACCAAGTTGATGACAATATTTTCCGCAAAGCAACCTTTGTACCAAAAGGCAAATCGCATGGTTTAGTTTTGTTGCTTGACCGTTCGGGTTCAATGCAAAACAATATGGAATCATCATGGGAACAAATTTTGGTTCTCGCAATGTTCTGCCGCAAAGTGAATATTCCTTTTGTTGTTTATGGTTTTGGCAATGATACCGGTGCTTTTCAACTTGACCACGGCCGTGAAAATAATCGTTCATTCACCAAAAACCTCCACGAATTAAGTGGCTCAGATGTTTTCTTGCGTGAGTATTTGAATTCAAAAATGAGTGCGAGTGAATTTACCCGGTGCTCTAAAAATATCATGGCTTTGGCTGGTAGTTATAGTTATCGTGGTAATCGTAAATTTTCAACACCTAAGACTGAGAATTTGTCAAATACTCCTATGACCGAAGCAATGATTGCCTTGAAGCCGCTCGTTGAGCAATTTCGCAAGGTGAACAATCTTGATATTGTGAACACGGTTATCATGCACGATGGTGATGCCGACAGAATTACCACCATAATTGGTGAGCGTGTAGATTACAAAGGTCAATCTTACTCTAGCACGGTAGGTATTGGTCACGGTCAATTCAATCTTGTTTTGCGTGATACGAAAAATAAATTTGAAGAATTGATGGTTGAGGATGATGAATGTCCTGTGCGCCAATCAGTTTTCAATTGGTATCGCAAAACTACAGGTTCTAAGATTATCGGTTTCTTCATTGCTGGAACTGGTGCTGGTCTCCGTGCTGGCATTGAGCGCCGTTACATCAACGAAAAAGGTGAATCGTTGCGCCAAGTTTATGAGGGTCATTCTAATGATTCTTACTACCAAAGAAAAGAAGCCACTAAACAACTTGCACAAATCATCAAAGCGGAAAGATTCCTAGAATCTAAAAATTCTGGGTACAATAAATTCTTTATTATTCCTGGCGGCGATGACCTTGACATTGAAAACGAAAGTTTACATGTTGATGGTGCAGTTACTGCTGGTAAACTAAAGAATGCATTTATGAAAATGAATAAGAAGAAACAAGTAAGCCGTGTTTTGGTAAATCGTTTCATTGGCGAGATTGCTTTGTGACATTTTTACAACACCACCTATTGACAAGGTGGTGTTTCCCTGTTATAATTATTGTATTGATTGATTGAAATGGAGTTTATATTATGCGTAAAGTGAATGTTTCGGCCCGTGAGAAGTTTATTTCTTTAGCCCTGGCTACTGGTAAAAAAACTTTGAATGTTGAAGATATCTGGGCAATTTGTAATGAGGCCGACCTAAAATATCCACAATGGTTCACAAAAGATCCAGAAAATCGTGCTGGTCGTGGGCTATATAAACTACCAACTGCTAATGTTTCCGCAGTTGATTTATCTGCTCAAGTTTTACCTATGAAGAAAACTGAAATTGCACCGGTTGCACCTGTTGCACAAAACCGAATTGCTAATGTATCTACCGACCTTGAGACTGGAAATCTAGTTCCAGAAGTGTACAAAAATTATGTGCCCTTTGGCAACTATGAAGATTTGCTGGCTATCGTAAACAGCAAACAATTCTTTCCCATCTTTATCACTGGTCAATCTGGCAACGGTAAAACAATGTCCGTTGAACAAGCCTGTGCCAAAGCAAAACGCAAATTCGTTTGTATCTCAATGACACCAGAAACCGATGAAGGCGATTTGCTTGGCAACTTTGTTTTGATTAACGGTCAGATGGAATGGCGTGACGGTCCTGTTACTACCGCCGCACGACAAGGTGCCGTTTTGTGTATTGATGAAATTGATTACGGCGCACAAAACTTGTCCTGCTTGCAACGGGTACTAGAGGGTAAGCCTTTCATGTTGAAGAAAAAAGGCGAGATTGTATATCCTAGCGAAGGCTTTACAATTGTTGCTACAGCCAATACAAAAGGTAAAGGCTCCGAAGATGGTCGCTATATGTTCACCAACGTATTGAACGAAGCCTTCTTGGAACGTTTCTTGAATACCTACGAACAAGAATATCCTCCTGTTGCAGTTGAGCGTAAAATCATCAAAAAAGAATTGACCTCTGCTGGTCGTACCGATGATGAATTTGCCGAAAAACTTGTTACTTGGGCTGATGTAATTCGCAAAACATTCTCCGAAGGTGGTGTTGATGAAATCATCTCCACTCGCCGTTTGGTACATATTTGCAAAACATATGGTGTGCATGGTGACCGAATGAAAGCGGTATCTTTGTGTCTGAATCGTTTTGATACCGATACCAAAATGTCTTTCCTTGATTTGTACACCAAACTTGATGCACCAGCCAAAGAAGAAGATCCTATTACAGTGAATGTACCTTCACATAATGAAGAAGTACCATTTTAATTGATACATTTACCACTAAGAGTATTGACTTACTCTTAGTGGTTTGTTATAATTATGAATCTTGAGAATGACCACCTCTCAAGTGTATTCCCAAAGTGTGGTTTTATTACGGAGTTTTATTATGTCTAAAATGACTACTAAAGAAAAAATGCTTGCCGCTTTGAGCAAGACTGATGGTTACAATACCTTCACCACTGCCCAGGCACGGGCACGTTTCGGCATCACCAATGTTGCCGCACGTATCAACGAATTGCGTGAAGATGGACACGCAATTTACACTAACAGCAAAACTCTTGCTAATGGTCGTAAAATCTCCTTCTACCGCCTTGGTCAGCCAACCAAGCGCATGGTTGCAGAAGGCATCAAAGCCCTACGTGCAAAGGGTGTTAGCACTTTTGCCTAATCTTTAGGCGATTGCTAAGAAGGATGTGATATATACTTGTATCGCATCCTCTTTTTTTATGGATAAATTATGGAAATAAAAGTTAAAATTGAAGACTTGAAGAAGCACAAATTATTTGTTGCGACACCGATGTATGGTGGTATGGCACACGGCATGTATGTTAAGGCTAGTCTTGACTTACAAGCACTCATGTCCAAATATGGTGTTGAAACACGATTTTCATTCTTGTTCAATGAATCATTAATCACACGGGCCAGAAATTATTTGGTAGATGAATTTCTCCGCTCCGATTGTACCCATCTACTTTTTATTGATTCTGATGTGCATTACAATCCACAAGATGTAGTCGCACTTCTAGCACTTGATAAAGAAGTTATTGGTGGTCCTTATCCCAAGAAAGCTATCAACTGGAACAACATCGCACTAGCCGCACGTAAACATCCAGATTTGCCAGCACATGAATTAGAAAATCTTGTTGGCGATTATGTGTTCAATGTCGTTAAAGGCACACAACAATTTTCAGTAACTGAACCTCTAGAAGTTTTGGAGATTGGTACTGGCTACATGATGGTCAAGCGAGAAGTGTTTCCAATCTTGGAAGAAAAATATCCCCAATTGCGTTACAAACCTGACCACGTTGGGCAAGCACACTTTGATGGCTCAAGATATATCCATGCATATTTTGATACCGTGATTGATACACTTGATAGCGCAACAGGCGGTGGTTCTGAAAGATACCTAAGTGAAGATTATATGTTTTGTCAACTATGGCGCAAAGCTGGTGGTTCTATCTTCTTGTGCCCATGGATGAAGACACAGCATATTGGCACATATCCTTTCACGGGTAATCTCGCTAAGATTGCTGAACTAACGGGTAAACTGTAATGGCAACTTCATATCCACCGCTGGAGGAGTGGGTGCCAACGCCGCTGGACCTGGCGGCTGGCGCAACTGGATCAGAGACTGCAACTACAGGCGGTCGTAAGTTTGACGGAAACAAATTAGAGTATGGTTTGATTCCGCCTCTTGCTCAACAAGAAATGGTACGGGTTCTCACTTTCGGTGCTCAGAAATATGAGAGAGATAACTGGAAAAGAGTTCCCGATTCCAAACGCAGATACTTTGATGCACTGGAACGCCATATATGGGCATGGAAAATGGGTGAGAAACTAGACCCAGAATCAGGTATACATCATCTAGCCCATGCTATGTGTTGCCTATCTTTTTTGTATGAGCATGATGTTAAGTATTCGCTTGACAATGCTGAATGAATATTGTATAATTAAATTTTTTTGGAGAGTATATTATGAAATTGTCTAAAGACACCTTGACCGTATTGAAAAACTTCGCATCTATCAATGATGGTATCATGTTCCGTAAGGGTAGCGTATTGCGTACCTGTGATGCATCTAAACAAGTTTTGGCTGAAACAACAATCGCCGAAACGATTGATGAAGATTTCGGTATCTATGACTTGAATAAATTCCTTGCAGTCCTAGGATTGCATCAGGATAATTCACAGCTTCAAATTGATACCGCAACCAAGTCTGCAATTATCAATGACACCAGCGGTCGTAGCAAAATTACATATCGTATTTGTGATGCGACTATGATTAAAAATGCATCCGATAAATCAGTTAAAATGCCAGATCCTGAAGTGACTTTTGCTATCTCTCAGGCGGATCTTGAATTCATTATGCGGTCCGCTTCAACTCTTGCTACTCCACACATTTCAGTAACTTCTGATGGTAGCAAAATCTTTGTCTCTGCACTAGATGACAAAAACACATCCACCCACAGTAATCAACTTGATGTTGGTGCAGGCAATGGAAAGAAATATAAGATGTTGTTTAAAACCGAGAACCTAAAAATGATTCCTGGTTCATATGAGATTTCTATTTCTTTCAAAGGTATCGCACACTTTAAGAACACCACAAAGCCCTTGCAATATTGGGTTGCTACAGAACTCGGTTCAACCAGCGAAGGTTGATTTTTCTTTTTGAATTTTTTATTATGGAGTTTTTATGCAACATTTATTGTGGACGGAAGCACATCGTCCCAAGACTATTGAGGAGTGTATTCTACCGGAACGCTTGAAGAAGCCGTTCCAAGAATATGTTAATTCGGAAAAGATTCCACACCTGTTACTATCTGGCGGTGCAGGTGTAGGAAAGACTACTGTTGCGAAAGCAATGTGTAATCAGATTGAGGCTGACTACATTATGATTAACGGTTCAGATGAATCAGGCATTGATGTTTTTCGTACCAAGATTAAAGACTTTGCCTCGTCAATGTCATTCACTGGCGGTCGTAAAGTTATCATCATTGATGAAGCTGACTATCTGAATCCAAATTCAACGCAACCAGCTTTGCGTAATGCAATGGAAGAGTTTGCATCAAACTGCTCATTCATCTTTACATGTAATTTTAAGAATCGTATCATTGATCCACTACACAGTCGGTGTGCTGTTGTTGATTTCACATTGAAGAATGATGAAAAGACAAAGATGGCTGGTCAGTTTTTCAAGCGCATTCAGTCAATTTTGCAAAGTGAAAATGTTGAGTATGAAGACAAGGTAATCGCCGAGTTAATCAAGAAACACTTTCCAGACTTTCGGCGCATCTTGAATGAGTTGCAACGCTACTCACAGTTTGGTAAGATTGATGTTGGTATTCTCGCACAGATTGGTGATATATCAATTGCAGAAATCACCAAACACTTGAAGAACAAAGACTTCGGTGCAATTCGTAAATGGGTTGCTACTGCTGACTTTGATGCCGCAACATTGTATCGCAAACTGTATGATAGTCTTTATGAAGTATTGCAACCACAAAGCATACCTCAAGCGGTTATTATTCTAGCCGACTATCAATACAAGCAAGCATTCGTTGCTGATGCTGAGATTAACACCGTTGCTTGTTTGACTGAACTTATGGTAAGCGTGGAGTTTGTATGAGTGATTTTGAAGTACATCCAATTGGAACAGCCACCGAGATTAAATATTCTCGGGAATTAGTTAAAGCGATTGAGCAGATTACATACCAGTATGGAGACGGCATCGTGCCTAAGTCTGTTTTCAATGCATACTTGAAACTAAAACACCACCATGATGTTAAACTTGAATCGGAAAATCTATGATATTAGATTTATTTAAGCCCACATTTGATTGGATCAAAGATGACTACCGTTCTCATCCTTTTCGCTTTGCTGCCGAGCTTCTTGCTTGGGCTATTAGTATTGGGTGTAGTATTACTATGGCACTTACCGTACCAACTCCTCCCCTCTTGGCTCTATATCCTATTTGGATTACTGGCTGTGCTATCTATGCTTGGGCTTCTTGGACTAGGAAATCTTTTGGCATGCTGGCTAACTACCTATTGTTGACTACCATTGATACGATTGGTTTGATTAGAATGCTTATGTGATGATTAATGTATTCGGCGAAAAAATTGAAGAAAAAACTTTTCTTATTCCTATGCAAAGTTTAGAACTTAAAGAATTTTTGGGAAAAAGATTTCAAGAAATATTCCAAACCGAAATATCTAATATAATTCAACCTTTGAAAAAATATTTAGACAAAGGATATCCATTAAGTTTAGGAAAAGAAATATGGGAATATGTTGTTTGTGAAAGTTTGGAGAATTCCATTTGGTCAGGTGCTGGCAACTCAATTGTTGATGTAAGTTATAATAATGTAGGTTGTGATGTTAAATCTATAAGTATATTAGATGGGTCACACACAACAGAAGCAAGTTTATATCAGACGTTTAAAGAAACCACATCTTCATATTTTTATGATAATAATTCCAATTCTCTTTGGTCACTATTTGTAGATGGCTGGCAAGATAAAGTTTGTTCTGTAAAAGACTATCGTTTATTGATTATAGTTAGAGATAAAAATTCTATGGATTGTTCTATCTGTGGTTTTAAACCAACTGGAGATATAGTTTTATATTCCGATGACAATTACATTTTATCAAAACATTATATGAAAATAAACTCTCTTATAGACTATGATTTCGCAGACATTAAAATTTATAAAAGTAAAACTCGCCTGGAAATAAGACTTAAAAGAAATTTTATCCAGAATTCCAAATATTTTTTACCAATTTTTAACTATAATGAATCCTTTTGAATATGTAAATGAGATCCTGCAGGGTAAAAAGCAGATGATTGTAGATGATGCGACTGAGAAGTCCTATGAGCCATATCTGGTGAATCGTGCGCTTTCCTATCACAAGGACTGTATCATGTATGCTAATGAAATGAATCGTAGGTCTCTCCTAGACAAGAAACTACAGAATGACTATTTACTAAATATAGTTAGGTCCAAGAAAAGACCTTTCAATAAGTGGGTTAAGGCTGAAAAAAGTGAAGATATAGCATGTGTAAAGACATACTTCGGTCTATCCGATTCTAAAGCCCGTGAAGCCTTGCGCCTACTTAGCGATGAACAAATCCAAGAATTAAAAGAAAAAACCGATATCGGTGGATTAAGGAAATGAAATGGTCGACTTATCAACCTTTGTTGAGGTGACGCTAAACGAACACGATGACTTTTTAAAAGTGAGAGAAACGCTAACCAGAATTGGTGTATCCTCACGTAAAGAACGGGTTCTATACCAGTCTTGCCACATCCTACACAAGAGAGGGCAATACTATATTGTCCACTTTAAAGAATTATTCGCACTAGACGGAAAACCATCTAGCATCATAGATAACGATATTGAAAGGCGAAACGCAATAGCTAAACTCCTAGAAGAATGGGGTCTAGTTAAGATTGTTAATCCTGACATTATGGTAGACAAGATTGCTCCGATACATCAAATTAAGATTATATCTTACAAAGAAAAAGATGAATGGGAACTAGTCAGCAAATATAACATTGGAAAGAAGTCTCAAGAATGATTGAGGTGAACTATGAAAAAAGTGAAAGAAAAAATTACAGAGTTGAAAAACATCTACACTGGTGAGATTGTTTGCACCAGTAATCTGTATGAAAAAAGAGTTGATAGCACTATGACATTTATTCAAGTTTACAAGCCGGAAGAACCACAAAGAAAATACTTTGTAAATGGCTCGGCCTTCGTAAAGTTGTATAAATAACTGTACCCACCTTAGGGCTGTTTGATGCTACGGTATAAGGCGTCCGTGTAATTACACCTCCGACACGATAGTTTGGACCAGTATAAGGTAAGCTGGAAGTTATGCCTTCGGGGTAACATTTTTTTAACTTGCTTTTAAAGGAGAACTTTATGACAACATTAAGATTCACACATCTATACCCTTCCGTTGTTGGCTTTGACCGACTACTTGACACATTTGATACCATGCTAACGGAAAAACCTACCACTTTCCCTCCACACAACATTGTTAAAGTTGATGATAATAATTATCTCGTTGAACTTGCTGTTGCTGGATTCAATGAAAGTGAAATCACTATTGAGGTGTTGAAAAATACTTTGACTATCAAAGGCGAAAAAGGCCTTGATGACACCAGAAACTATCTACATCGTGGTATTGGCACACGTTCGTTTAAGAAAACTGTAACGTTGGCTGATACTGTGCAAGTTGATGGTGCAAGTTTGGATAATGGTGTTCTTACAGTAAAACTTATCAATATTGTACCAGTTGAAAAACAACCGGTTAAAATTGCTATCAATACAGTAAGTAAACCACAATTACTCCAAGAAAAAGTTTAATTATTACCTGAAAAATCTGCCTTCTTGTGTTATAATAAGCACTTGAAGGCAGAAAGTAAACTATGAAAATTGCTCTAGCATCCGACGTACACCTTGAATTTGGTGAAATATCTTTTGAGAATACCGAGAACGCTGATGTTCTTATTCTCTCTGGAGATATTTGTGTGGCCGCAGACTTGATGGTAAAAGATGATATTGGATTCTTTGATAAAAATGTTCGCTCTGAAAAATATCATAAATTCTTTCAAGAATGTGGTGAAAGATTTCCGCATGTCATTTATATTATGGGGAACCATGAACACTATAACGGTGATTATCGGAACACTATTACAACTTTGCGTGATAGGCTGTCTTATATACGCAATCTCCATATCTTAGACAAAGATACTTTTGTTATTGATGATGTAACATTCATTGGTGGTACTTTGTGGACAGATATGAACAAAGAAGATCCAATCACTCTCATGCAAATGTCGGGTATGATGAATGACTTCCGTTGTGTTCAAAATAGTAATCGGGTAACAACCTTCAAAGATGAAGATGGTAAATTCCATGAACGCAAAAGTCGTTTCACACCAGAAGATGCTGTGGAAGACCATAAACAAATGATGGATTATATTCGCATTATGATTGAAGGCAAGTTTGACCAAAAGTTTGTTGTCGTTGGGCATCATTCACCTAGCAAACAGTCAACACATCCTCGGTATAAAGAAGAAGTGATTATGAATGGTGGTTATAGTTCCGATTTGAATGATTTCATTATGGATCATCCACAAATTAAACTATGGACTCATGGGCATACACATGAAGACTTTGATTACATGATTGGTAGCACAAGAATTGTTTGTAATCCACGTGGTTACATTCGTTACGAAACCCGTGCTGATAGATTTGAACTTAAATTTTTGGAGATTTGATATGAAACCAGGTGCTAATTTTAAAATTAATCGTAGTGTTAAACGCCGTATGGCTACTATCGTTAATTCATTTGAAAGGCATTCGTATAAGAATGCAATGATTCATGCACAACTTGTTGGTAATAAACCTGTTGTGCATGAAAAGAAACAAAAGAATAAAATTGAACAAGTTTAATACCGCTCACATGGAAGCGGCTGAAGTTTACGCTAAGTTATCTTCAGCCCGCCGCTTGAAAGTTGGTTGTGTTATTGTAAAAGATAACACAATCATAGGTATTGGCTACAATGGTATGCCTTCTGGTTGGGATAATAACTGCGAAGATAAAGAATATATGGACCGAACGGCGGGTGGTTGGTTGTCACCTGAAGAAATTAAAGAACAGTGGCCATGGAGTGAACAACAGTTACCAAAAACTGAAGACCTTCCATGGCTTCGTTATAAGTTAAAAACTAAACCTGAAGTGCTTCATGCTGAGACAAACGCACTTGCAAAGGTAGCAAAGTCAACCAATTCAAGTGATGATGCAACATTATACGTGACACATGCGCCGTGTTTAGATTGTGCTAAATTGATTTATCAATCGGGCATTAATAGTGTATTTTATCGTAACACGTATAGAGATAACCAAGGCATTGATTTTTTGATTAAGTGTAATGTCGGAGTGAATAGAATATGAGTAAAATTTATACATCGCAAGTTATTGAAATCTGTGAAAACGGAGATGCAATAATTGAATTGCCTAAAGAACTTATGGAAGATATGGGTTGGAAAACAAACGACCTGTTAGACATTGACTATGTTAATGGCGAACTTATCATTAAAAAGATTGAAGAAACACGTATGAAAAGATACTGGAGAATCTTCAAATCTTTTTTTCAAAAAACTAAATAAAACAACCGCGGGATAGTAAAACGGTATTACGGAGGACTCATAATCCTCAGTTCTTGGTTCGATTCCAGGTCCCGCAACCAATAGGATATATTATGACTGATATGAATAAAGACGTTAATATTTTTATTGACGCATGTGACCAAGTACCATCTCTGGAGAATATTAGTCTCTACCGAAATCTTATTGTAGAAGAATTTTGGGAATTCAAAGATGCTAATCAGAAAGATGATTTGGTAGAAGAATTAGATGCTTGCATGGACATGATTTGGGTGATACTTGGATTTTGTCGTATGCGTGGATTTGATGTTGATGGCGCATGGGCCGAAGTTGCTCGGAGTAATCTATGCAAGATTGATTCTGAGACTGGTAAAGTTATTAAACGTGCTGATGGTAAAGTTATGAAACCTGAAGGATGGACTGCTCCAGTGCTTGCACCTTTTGTTAAACTGTGATATAATATCGTTATGGATGAAGATACAAGAGAAATTCTTTTAATTCTGCAAGAAGAATGTGCAGAAGTCACTCAAGCAATAAGCAAATGTTTTCGTTTCGGTCCTGACCAATTAAAACCTGGTAAAGACAAAACGAACATTCAAATGTTGCAGGAAGAATTGGGTGACCTTCTGGCTATGATTGATTTGCTTGTGAAGAAAGATGTTGGTGTCAATTGGAAAGAATTGATGTTAGCAAAGCAAAACAAATTTTTAAAACTTAAACAATGGAGTAATATTGAAATTGAGTAATATCAATACATCAAAACTCGCCTATCATATGGCAGTTGAAAACAAACTCCAGGCATACAAGTATGACCTGGTTCTGCGTGAGTTTGACAATATGGTTGAACTTATTGGTCTAGTTAATGACCCAACCCAAGACATGGCCGACTTCCGCGGTCGTGAAATGTTGTTCCCCAAGAAGTGGGTAACATTGAAAACCTTTTTTGCAGAAGAAAGGATTAAAGTATGAGTTTAAAACTTATTACTTTCAAAACAAACCAAACCATCCTTGGTGATGTTGAGTATAGTGGCGGTGAATATACCGTAAAGCAACCTGTACAGGTTATTGTACAGCCAACTAAAGATGGCCCAATGATGGGCTTCTCTCCATTCTTAGATTTCTGCGTAGAGTTTTCTACTGGCATTAAATTTTCATCTTCGGATGTTTTAACTGTAACTACACCAGCGGTTGAATTGTCGAATCAATACAATCAAGTCTTCGGTTCTGGTATTCAAATCGCATCATCTATTCCTAAATATTAATGAGTAACTTTTACACTAATGTAATTTGTGTTGGTAACAACATTCTTTACAGAGGCGTAGAGAACGGTAGGCGTGTAAAACTCCGTGTGGGTTACACGCCTACAATGTTTTTGCCTTCTAAAAAAGAAACGAAATGGAAAACTCTCCATGGTGAATACCTTGATGAAGTTCCCATGGGTTCAATTCGTGATTGTAGGGACTTCATTAAGCGATATGAAGATGTTGAGAACTTTAAGATTTATGGAAACACACGTTATGAGTATGCCTATATTGCTGATGAATTCAAAGGCGCAATTGATTGGGACCAAGCCAAAATTAATATTGCAGTCATTGATATTGAAGTCGGTTCAGAAAATGGCTTTCCTGACCCATACAAAGCAAATGAGCCAATCACAGCGATTGCGGTAAAGACGCTTGATGGTGATATGAAGGTTTATGGTTGCGGTAATTTTAATAACAGCCGTGATGATGTTACTTACATAAAATGCAGAGATGAATATGACCTCTGCAAGAGATTCCTAGAAGATTGGAAATACGATACACCAGATATCATTACTGGTTGGAACACTCGCTTCTTTGATATTCCATATTTGGTTAATCGCTTTGTTAAGATTCTTGGTGAAGATGAAATGAAAAATCTTTCACCATGGGGAATTGTGCAAGAACGAAAGACCAACATCAAAGGTCGTGAATTAATCTCGTATGAAATCTATGGCATTTCATCACTAGACTATATTGAATTGTATAAGTGGTTTGCTCCTGGTGGTAAGTCACAAGATTCATATCGTCTGGACAACATAGCTAACATTGAGTTGGGCAAGAAAAAACTTTCTTATGATGAATTTGAAAACTTGCACCAATTGTATAAGTTAAACTATCAAAAGTTTATTGAGTATAACATTGTTGACGTTGAATTGATTGTTGAATTGGAAGCTAAGTTAAAGCTGATTGAATTATCTTTGACTCTTTCATATGATACCAAGTCTAACTATGGTGATGTGTTTACACAAACTAGAATGTGGGACGCTATCATCTATAACTATTTGCTTGAACGAAACATCGTTGTGCCTCCTAATGAGACAAGTGTTAAAGATGGTGCGTTTGAGGGTGCGTATGTAAAAGATCCACAAATTGGTGTGCATGATTACGTTGCATCGTTTGACTTGAATAGTTTGTATCCACATTTGATGATGCAATATAACATTTCGCCTGAAACAATTATTGAGGTCAAAGATTATGATGACAACATGCGTCAGATTATTTCTGATGGTGTTAATGTTGATAAGATGTTGAGCAAAGAAGTTGATACTTCAAAACTACAAGGTGTTACCATTACACCTAATGGTCAATTCTTCCGAACAACCGAACAAGGTTTCTTGCCTAAGATGTTGGAAGAAATGTATCAAGACCGTAAGAAGTTTAAGAAGCTGATGATTTCTGCTAAACAGGAATATGAAAAAGAAACAGATGCCAATAAGAAGTATGAATTGAAAAAGAAAATTGCACGATATGACAATCTGCAACTTGCTAAAAAAGTTTCATTGAATTCAGCTTATGGTGCGATGGGTTCACAATACTTCCGATTCTATGATTTGCGTCTAGCACTTGGTGTTACTTCGGCAGGTCAACTTTCAATTCGTTGGATTGAAGAAAAGATTAATAAGTATATGAACGACTTGTTAAAAACGAATGGTGTAGATTATGTTATTGCCTCAGACACAGATTCAATTTATCTCCGTCTTGGTGAGTTGGTTGATAAAGTGTATTCAAAGAAAACGGATGTTAATCAACTTATCTCCTTCATGGACCGTGTCTGTGAAGATAAGATTCAACCATATATTGATAACTCTTATCAGGAACTTGCTACGTATGTCAACGCATATTCCCAAAAAATGCAAATGAAACGTGAAGGGTTGTCTAACAAAGGTATCTGGACAGCAAAGAAGCGGTACATTTTGAATGTATACAACAACGAAGGCGTTCAATACGCAGAGCCTCAGATGAAAGTCATGGGTCTTGAAATGGTGAAATCTTCTACTCCATCTTCCATCCGCGATAAGATGAAAGAAGTTATCAAGTTGATGGTAACTGGTACCGAAGATGATGTGCAAGAATTCATTGCCAACTTCCGCAAAGAGTTTAGAACATTGCCGATTGAAGAAATATCTTTTCCTCGTTCGGTGAATGGTTTGAAGACATACACAGACAAAGCGCAAATATATACTAAGGGTACACCGATTCATGTTAAGGGTGCGTTGCTGTATAATTACCTGTTGAATAAACATAACTTATCAAACAAGTACCCTAAGGTTCAAGAAGGTGAAAAATTAAAGTTTACATACCTGATTCAACCTAACCCAATCAATGATACGGTAATATCGTATCCAACACGCCTGCCAACTGAATTTGGACTTGACAATTACATTGATTATGAGTTACAATTTGAGAAAGCGTTTCTTGACCCAATCAAAATCATTCTTGATTGTATGAATTGGCAATCAGAGAAAACAAGTTCACTGGCAGATTTTTTCTAAAGGATAATTATGAGTTTATTGGACAAAATTAAAAAGAATTCTACGATTAAAGATAGTGCAATTCTATCTAAATCAAAATTCTTTACTGAGAAAGATATGATACCAACATCCATTCCTATGGTGAATGTTGCGTTATCTGGTAAATTAGAGGGTGGTCTAACGCCTGGTCTTACAATGTGGGCTGGTCCATCAAAGCACTTTAAGACTGCATTTAGTTTGTTGATGGCTAAATCTTACATGGACAAATACGATGAAGCAGTTCTTATCTTCTACGATTCAGAGTTTGGTACTCCGCAGTCTTATTTTGATACTTTTGGTATTGACACAGAGCGGGTGCTCCATACTCCTCTTACAGATATTGAACAACTCAAGTTTGACATAATGAAACAGTTGGAAGGTATTGAGCGAAACGATAGGGTGATGATTATCATTGATTCTATCGGTAACCTTGCATCAAAGAAAGAAATTGATGATGCACTTGAAGGTAAATCTGTTGCTGACATGAGCCGAGCGAAACAAGTTAAGAGTTTGTTCCGTATGGTTACACCTCACTTGAATCTAAAAGATATTCCAATGGTTGTTGTTAATCACACATACATGGAAATTGGAATGTTCCCGAAAGCAATTGTTGGTGGTGGTACTGGTTCATACTACTCGGCTGATAATATTTTCATCATCGGTCGCCAACAAGAAAAAGATGGCACAGAAATTACTGGCTACAATTTCATTATCAACGTTGAGAAATCACGGTATGTTAAAGAGAAGTCTAAGATTCCTGTTAGCGTATCTTATGATGGCGGTATCAACAAATGGTCTGGTTTAATTGATATTGCTCTTGAATCTGGGCATGTTATTAAACCAACAAATGGTTGGTATTGTAAAGTTGATAGAGAAACTGGAGAAATGAGCGATAAGAAACGCCTTGCTGATACCATGAATGAAGAATTTTGGGGTGAGATTCTTGCAAGCGAGGACTTCAAAGATTTTGTGAGAAAGAAATATGAAATCTCTTACGGAAACATTATGGGGCAAAATGATGTTTTGGAAGAAACCGAAGAAGTTTAAAGAAGGCGTAGACTTTAAACTTCACGACTTTGAAGATACAGATTTAACTGGCATAGAAATCCTCCGGGGTGACTATGCTGGTGTTGTATACTATTATACCTATGCATCTGTAACAGAGGAACTTAACATGGCTAAACTTAAGTTTGGATACCATGTGGTTAATTTGATGAAATATGACAAGGATGCATTGACAGAAGATGCAACTTTTGTTACAATGTTAGGTGACATACTAACAGAATTAATTTTAACGGAAAAACAAATTGAACCGACTAGAACTCTCTATTCTGAAGAATCTGATATATAATGATGAATACGCACGTAAGGTATTGCCATTCATTCAAACAGAATATTTCTCAGATAACAATGAACGAACCATCTACAATGAGATAAAAGAATTTGTAGAAAAATACAAAAATCTTCCAACTTATGAAGCACTGGTGATTAACTTTACTGAGAGCAAGAAACTCACCGAAGAACAGGTTCGCAACTCAATCCAAATTTTGAGTGATATCAAAGCGAACAAAGATGATCCAACTGATATTCAATGGCTGACTGAACACACAGAAAAGTTTTGCCAAGATAAAGCATTGTATAATGCAATCATGGAATCAGTTACAATTCTGGATGATAAGTTTGGCACCAAAGCAAAAGGTGAAATTCCAAAGATTCTTTCTGATGCTCTCGGTGTTTCATTTGATAGAAATGTTGGTCACGATTACATAAATGATTATGAAGAACGATTTGAATTCTACCATCGCAAAGAAGAACGAGTCCCCTTTGATTTGGATTTCTTTAACAAAATTACAAAAGGTGGTCTACCTAACAAGACGCTTAATATCGCTCTTGCTGGAACTGGCGTGGGAAAAAGTTTGTTCATGTGCCACATGGCTTCGGGCTGTATATCACAAGGCTTTGACGTTCTTTATATCACCATGGAAATGGCTGAGGAAAAGATTGCGGAACGCATTGATGCGAACCTCTTGAACATTAAACTTGATGACTTGCATTTGATAAGCAAAGAAGATTATGAAAAACGCTTTCAAGGTGTGAAAAACAAAACACAAGGCAAACTAATCATCAAAGAGTATCCAACTGCAAGTGCAAGTTCTATGCACTTCAGGTCTTTGTTGAATGAATTGCAATTGAAAAAGAGTTTTCGCCCAAAGATTATCTTCATTGACTATCTGAATATTTGTTCTTCATCTAGGTTGAAACAAGGTGCGAATGTAAATTCATACACTTATGTTAAAGCTATTGCAGAAGAATTGCGTGGTCTTGCTGTGGAATTTAATGTGCCAGTTGTTTCAGCTACACAAACAACAAGGTCTGGTTTCAGTAATTCCGATGTTGACTTGACTGATACCTCAGAATCTTTTGGTCTTCCTGCGACTGCTGACTTTATGTTTGCGCTAATCAATACGGAAGAATTGGAACAATTGAATCAAATCATGGTGAAACAGTTGAAAAATCGCTATAATGATCCTAGTTCAAACAAGAAGTTTGTTATTGGTGTTGATAGGGCTAAAATGAAACTGTATGATGTTGAAGATTCAGCGCAGTCTATAGTTGATTCTGGTCAGATTCCAGATGATAAGCCACTGAATACTTTTGGTAATCGTGAGAGGAAGTTCAATTCCAAGTTTGAAGGAGTCCGTGTATAAATACTCTATAAAATGGAGTATACATGGCAGGTTCAGCTAAAGTACACGGTCTTCTTCATAAGTTTAAAGACCTAGACAAATCATATGCGCTAAATTCACCAACACCAACTGAGCGTGGTGAATTAGCTGTCCTTCAACAAATTAATGGATACATCGCTAAGATTGGATCTCCAATAACTGTTGTTGCCGGTAAGCACACATTCAAAGAAATTTATGGTGCAAATAAAGTTGAAGGCACACCTAAGGCTGATATTGCTTTGGTAACATATGATGCTAAGAAAAAGAAGTTTGTAGATGTGTGTTTTATCTCTCATAAAATGGGTAGAGATGCCAGTGGATTTCAACAGTATAGCGGTATTACCACTAAAGCTGACGGTAGCAAAAATGGCTCAATATCAAAAGATAAAACACTTGTTGCTTTTTTAAAAACTTTAACTGGCTTTCACACTGCAATCGTTAATGGTAAAGAAAGATTCTTTAGAACAATAAAAGACAAAACACTTATTGGTAAAGCTGTATATGGTCCACAGTTTGGCGAAACAAAATTTGGAATAGACAATATTCATTTGATTGGCCAAGGTGATGTATCGTTTACTGCAAGAGCTGGAAAACATCATATGGTTTTTTCCGCACATGCAAGTTACAATCCAGATGTAAAAGAATTTATGCAAGCTGATTACACTTCAATTATTGGTGCAAGATATTCATCAGGAAGAAACTATGAATCTGATGGAAAAACGTATAGTAATGTTCGTGTTCTGATTATGCCAAAAAGATTGATTGGCTCAAAAGCAAAAGAAATATGAAATTCACAGAATTCTTAACAGAAGGCGCAAAGAAAGAAGGCGCCAATCTTCATCTTGAACACATTGAGGATGAAGTATTAAATCGTGGTGTTGCTGGCGCAAGAGATGCTATTGCATTCCTTCGTTCCTTGCGTGATATGCTTGCTGGTCATGCAGAATCAAAAGTTAACGTGACTACGAAATGGGATGGTGCACCTGCTGTGTTTGCTGGTATCAATCCAGACAATGGCAAATTCTTTGTTGGCACTAAAGGCGTCTTCAACGTAAATCCAAAACTGAATTACACAGATGCTGATATTGACAACAATCATCCATCAGAAGGATTGAATGCTAAACTAAAAGTTGCTTTGCGATATCTACCAAAACTGGGAATCACTGGCGTTCTTCAAGGCGATATGATGTTCGCTAAAGGCGACTTGAAGAAGCAAAGCATTGAAGGCGAATCATACATCACATTTCAACCAAACACAATCGTGTATGCTGTGCCTAGTGATAGCGCATTAGCAAGAAGTATGCTATCTGCTCAAATGGGTATTGTATTTCATACTTCATACACAGGTAAAACTTTCAATGATATGAAAGCATCTTTCAACATTGATATCAATCACTTGAAAGCAACCAAAGATGTTTGGTTCCGTGATGCTTACTTTGTTGACGCATCTGGTACTGCATCTTTCACCGAACAAGAAACTAAAGATGTTACATACTTGCTTTCGCAAGCTGGTACGATATTTCAGAAACTAAACTCAATGACATTGAATAGAATTTCCGCATCGGAGAATCTTCTTGTTCAAATTAAGACTTTCAACAATACCAAAGTGCGAGAAGGTCAAGCAATTAAAGATACTTATAAACATACACAAGAATTGATTAAGTGGGTTGAAGCTAAACTTAACAAAGAAATTCTTGATGCTAAAAAAGCAGAAACAAAATTGAAACGTCAAGCAGAGAAGAATGAGATTATGCGGTTCTATCGCAACAATGCAAGCGAATTGAAAAACATATTTGACTTAATGAACATGCTTGTAGATTCAAAGAACATGATTGTGAAGAAGTTGCAAGGTATGAAACAAGTTACAAATACATTCTTACGCACAGATGATGGCTTTAAGATTACAAATCCAGAAGGTTTTGTAGCGGTAGATAAACTAAAAGGCAATGCAGTTAAGTTGATTGATAGACTAGAGTTTGCACATGCTAACTTTAATGCCGCAAAGAATTGGAGCAAGTAATGGCCGATAAGAAATTTGACTTAACGGAGATTATGAAAGAGTATGGTGAAGATGATTTTGGATTTACCGCTACAAACGAAGAAGAATACAATTCGGTTATCGCTGAGAAAGAAGAAACTGTAGAAGAATACAAACAACGTTTACATGAAGTTGAAAAACTTGTATTACCATTTCTAACTAAACTATTGAAAACTGCTGACCAACCAATCATCAAGTGGCCAAATCGTAAAGCTACACTTGAAACTCAGATACAAAAGATATTGAATTTGACAAGAGGATGAAATGAACAATTTCAAAGAACAAGCGAAAATAAATGAAGCATCTTATGCTGGTAACATTGGCATCATGGAGTTAATTAAGTTCAAACAGAAAGCAACTCCAGAGCAAAAGAAAAAGTTTGATGAATACCTTGCCCAAAAGAAAACAAAAGAAGTTTGGGAACTTGTGCAGAAGGTTACTGGAGTACAACTACATAAAAGTGTACAAGAAGAAAAAAAAGTACCTGATGCTGACATTTTACCACCATCTGGCGCAGGTAATGATGGCACTTCTATCTTGGCAAAGAAATACAAGAAAGACACACCAGGTCAGTAAGACAGATATATATTATTAAGGAGTTTATTATGAAAGATTTGATTATCGGTGCAAGTACCGGATATACTTGGGACACTTTAAAGTATTGGGTTAACTCAATCAATCAGAGTGGCTTTGATGGTGACAAGGTTCTAGTTCTTATGAATTGTGACCGCGAGACTACAATGAAAGTAGCTGACGCAGGTTTCACAATTATAGGATTTGAACAAGATGCACAAGGCAATCTTGTGTATAAACATGAAGGAATTCCCGTTCATGTTGAGAGATTCATCCACATCTATGAACATCTATGCCGAAATGATTATCGGTATGTTATTACCACTGACGTTAAAGATGTTATCTTCCAGAAAAATCCAATTAAGTTTATTGAAGAAAACATTGGCGACAAGAATCTAATGTTTGCTTCCGAAAGCATTCTGTATAAAGATGAAGCATGGGGCAATCAAAATTTGCTTGAGACTTATGGTAAATACATCTATGATAAATTCAAAGATAATGAAATATACAACGTTGGTGTTCTAGCTGGTACTGGTTCAGCTATGCGTGATTTGTGTATCAACATCTTCACGGCGGCTATCAATCGCCCAATTCCAATCTGTGACCAATCTACATTCAACTTTATGATTTCACAGCATCCATACACAGACACATCACTCTATATGAAATCGGAAGATGGTTGGGCTTGTCAACTTGGTACGACTGGCGATCCAAGTAAGATTGAACAATTCAGACCACACTTGCTAGAGAAGACACCAATCTTTGAAGATGGCAAAGTATGGACAAGTCATAGGCACGAATTCACTATTGTTCACCAGTATGATAGAGTACCAGAGTGGCGCAAAGTAATTGAGAAGACATATGGTTGATGGTATCTTTTTTATTTCTTCCGCTCTGAATGTCAAGCAGTTATCGGTATTCTCAAATGAGGAAAGATATCAGCAGACGGTAAACACAGTCAAGTCTATTGACAAGATGTGCCCGAATAATGTAAAATACATGTTTGATACATCATATAAGATTCCAGAGGCAAGCTATCTTCAAGGCATGCATGATTTGGGTGTTAAGTTTTTGTGGACTGGTTGGAATGACCAAATACAAAGACTATCTGAACAAGGTCAAAGAAGTTTGGCTGAAACTGTAGGCTTTATTGCAATGCTTGATAAGTTTTATACTGAAAAGGTAGAAAGCAAGAGAATTTACAAAGTCTCTGGTCGTTATTGTCTAAACGATAACTTCACCGTGGACCAAGAAGACTTCAAAGATTCTTTTGTATTTCTACCAACAGTTGATTCGTGGATGTCTAAACAACATCAAGAACATGCTGGTGTAGATAGAATATTTGAATTAAGATTGTGGCATATGGACTACAATTTGCTTGACATTTTTAGAAAAGAATTGTATAATATACTTAACGATATGATGAAATATAATATTGATGTTGAGCATTCTTATTACAAGAATCTAAACAAATACAAGTGGACAACAGTTAAACCTATAGGACTAGAAGGTGTTATCGCACCAACAGGAGCAATTATTAATGAGTAAGAATGTTTTGATTACTGGTGGTTGTGGCTTCATTGCCCACCACGTTATTGATTTGTTGATTGAAAAGACAGATTGGAATATTACAACTTTAGACAGACTAGATTACTCCGGTAATTTGAATCGCCTACATGAAGTCTTGGAGAAATACGATACACAAACTCGTAGGAGAGTTAATATTGTATTCCATGATTTAAAAGCAGAGATTAATCCTCTTGTAAATAACTTCATCAACAAGCTAGGCAAGATTGATACGATTCTTCATCTAGCCGCATCATCACATGTTGATAGGTCTATCACACATCCAATGGAATTTATTCAAGATAACACTATTGGCACTGCACACTTACTAGAGTATGCACGAAGACTTGACAACTTGGAAACATTCTTGTATTTCAGCACAGATGAAATCTTTGGTTCAGCACCTCCTGGTGTTGCGTATACCGAACGTGCAAGATACAATTCAACTAATCCATACTCAGCATCTAAAGC
>Ga0315909_10000352_pt1 | contig 61388 bp, 65 predicted proteins | sample LakEriMetagenome_11_FD_203527 | JGI IMG/M metagenome (GOLD analysis project Ga0315909, IMG submission 203527) | Freshwater fungal communities from buoy surface, Lake Erie, Ohio, United States - Buoy 2 MA125 | ecosystem: Environmental > Aquatic > Freshwater > Lake | place: USA: Lake Erie, Ohio... | reverse complement strand
TTTTTGTATTTTTGTTTTTAAGGCTTGTTTTTCATTAATAGATAACGCCATGTCATCAATTTTACTTTCTAAATCATCAATTTTAGAAGTAAAACCAGTTAAATCTAAATCACCTTTTTTAAGTAAATCAACTAAATTAGTAATCTCATCTAAAAACTTAACGCAAAATGGGCAACTAGATTCTAGTATTAAATTCTTAGATTTAACCCCCATTATTTCATGAATCCTATGTATTTCTGATATTAAATTTTTTGACATTATATATATAAATATAATATAAAAAAAAAAGGACAAAGAAATTGTCCTAATAGTTTTTTTTTAATCGATAAAAATAAAAACCTGAGATTACAGTTTTTGTGAGGTACCTTTTGAAGGATTATTTATTCCCTTCGTATCCACTTCCTTTTGAGAAGTATTCCTCAGTGACGGTTATTTAAGTGAACCACTCTTTGAGGTTTGAATTACTCTCACCTTACTTGACTCTTTCCGAGGATGCCTCCCCAGTTCGTCCTTGCGGGACTAAAGGTTTTTCGGATAATTACACATTGACTTGGGATCTTTGTGTGCAATGAACGGCTCATTACTATGTAGTCACCTTTCATTCAAACCTGACGGACACTTTTCCATTATTACTTTTTAGAGTTTACAGCCTAATGTAAATTAATGTTGTGTGTCGTGGATTGTGAAAGTAGTGGTCCGCCAACCGAGCCAACCCATCTTTTGAACGAGTCGATACTCAACTACTCTCTGAAATGTCCCCATCTCCATATTTCAAGATTACTTCGTGATTAACCTTTGGTAAGATTTAATCAAGGTTAATAACAGCACCACCTGTACATTAACATACCTTTCGGTTTTAAGTATCCTATTATATTGGAAAACGCAATAATAAAGTTGGATAACTCTATGTTTTACATATTTCCTACGGGTTATTCCTATTGGTGTTCCCACCTCAATCAGACGACCCACATCGCCTAATCACCTAACCACTTTCCCTACAGCGTTGCCCTCGGTACTAAAGGTTAAACGGTATCCCGCTTGTGTACTCGACCTCATTCTCATAAGGCGCAAACGAATTAACACAATTCATTCACTTTATCCCACTTTCGTGGTTTATTTTCAACTACCCCGAAGGATAGAAGCCACCGAAGTGGATGGATCATACACGACCCAATTGACCTAATAATTTTCCACACTTAAAGAAAGGGAGGTGTTAATTCGCTTTATTTATCTGTGTCAACCTTTCGGTCGGTCTATAAATCAAAGAACGTTTTTCTTTTTTACATTTGATACCGAGTATCTTTCATCACCTTTAAGTTTCAAATGTTTTACAAAGTTACAACATTTTTTTTAATCTGTCAAGTACTTTGTCAATTTTTTTTAGTTTTTTTCTACATAAACGTCAGATCTGTACTTATCGGCCATAATTCGAGCAAACTCTAAATTAGGTGTATAAACTTTTTGACCTGTTTCGTTAACATAAGCGTAGATTTCAACTACTTCGTTTGTTACTTCAGACATGTTTTATTATTTCAATTTTTTATACAAATCAGAACGTTTCCTGATTGTTTTACAAATATAAAAACTTATTTTGTATTAATCAAATAAAAATATAGAAAATTTGTCAGAGATAAGTATAAATATAGGTTAAATTAGTAAAAGTCACAATTTTTTGTAAAAAAAATTATATTCTTTTAAATTTTCTAATATTTCATAACCTAAAGATTCATTAATTCTATTAGAATAGGTATTATTCTTATTTGTTATTGATGTTAAATACTTGTACTTATACTTAATAGTTATTTCTTCTGTTTTTTTTCTAATTAACTTACCAAACCCTTTATTTCTATATTTTTCATTTATAAATAAATCATGTAAAAATATGGTTTCGTTTTCTCTTATAAAATTGTATTGAGTGTGATCTTCAATACTTGATAATTCATTTTTTATTTTAATGTCGTAGTCATATGCCTCGTCAACATCAGTTAAAAAAATATAACCTATTTCATTATGGGTTTCTTTTTCATTAATAATTAGTTTAATACCTGGCCACTCTTTTATATCGCCAAAATAGTTAAAATAATAATTATTTTCTTTCATATAAATTAAAACTTCAATAGTTCTAACCCTAAATTTTTATATTTTCCTTTCAAAGGGATTTCAAAAACTTTATTTCCGGGAAATTTATAATCGTTTTCAGGTAACATTAATTTAATATGCCCTGTATCATCTATCCCAACCAAAGGAAAATCAACGTTTTGCATAGTAATTCTATTACTTTCAATCATTGTACATTTACCGGGATGGTCCCATTGACCTCTGTTATCGACAACACAATCCAATTTTTTAATAATATATTTCCATTCTGATTCAGATAAAGTTTTTTCTTTACTTATATGTTTTTTTAATAGTTCAACAACTCCTTCTTTTTTATTAACAGATTCTTTTAGTCCTTGTTGTGATTGAATTATATTATTTAATACTCTAACAATCTCATCTTGTATTTCTTTAACTAAATTAGAAAAACTTTTTGGTGGTTCTACTCCGTTTTTCTTTCTATATAAAAAATTTATACCCGAAATATTAGTAATACACTTGTGACCTCCTGAATTTGCCTTTATAACATCTAAACCATTAATAGTTACTTTTTCTAATAGTTCTTTTTGTTTTGGTGATAAATACCTATATAATTTAGAAGATATATTATCTAAAATTTCTTTAAGTTTTTCATTACCTTGTATTTTAAAAGATGGTCTTTCTCCATATATTGCAACCATGTCTTTAAATGTAAAACCTACGGACTTGTTTTCTGCTTCTTGTTCGGCAACTCTTTTAATATCACCAAATGTTATTATTAATGAACTTAATTCTTTTGATTTATTTTCTAAAACTTGATCTTTAATCTCACCTAAATTAACACCTTTTAGTGCCCTTTCTGCCTTGTATGGGTTACATGATGCTTGAACAGTACCAAAAGGCATCCCTGTAACTAAAAAGTCGGCATCAGGAAAATTTTTAAATGGTGTATATCTATCATAACCACCTTTTTTTATACCACCAAAACCATATTGTGATATAATGTTTCCAACTCTTTCTAAATTTTTCTTTTCTACTCCTCTACTTTCAACATAATCATCTTGGTTTTTTTTCATTTCTTCAGGTGAAATATATCCTTGATCAGACGCCATCTTTTTTATGTTATTTAAAATACTTAGTAAAGATGGTTTTGAATTTAAGACAAGGCTCTCCATAAATCTATGGTTGTTCTTGTAGGCTAGTATTAACTTATTAACAACTAACCCCATCAACATTTTGTTTCTTTTTAATGTCTCATCTTTATCGTATTTAAAAAGAAAATTCATTACCATATCAGGTGTTATCTTATGTTCAATAAAGTTTGCAGAATCAACTGTTGATATTAAAAGTATGTCGTCAGCTGAAAATATTTCTTTTGGTGATAGTATTTGTGATATTGTTTCTACGTTTGATCTTGCTTCTCTAAAACTTGTTGATGTTTCTTTTTCTACTCCGGCTTGAGTGTCGTGGTGATCTGTATGAATAACAAACATTGGTTTCCCGTGTGCAAAATCCACAAGGACAGGCATTATATCACCTTCCCCTTCTGGTTTTTTAACTGCAAATTCTTTACTACCATATTGTATTACTTCAGCATCAATAACTTCAATTCCATTTTGTTCCAAATAGTTTTTCATGGCAATTGCCGTAGTAACACCATCTAAATCTTGATGAAAGTATATTTTAGCCTTTTTGTATCTTTTTGCAATTTTATTTATGTCACGAATACCAGATTCTTTTATTAGTCTTTTCATATATAATAAATATGAATTAAAACAAAAAAACCAACATTTACTGTTGGTCTTCTTTTATTTCTTCTAACTTTTTAAAGTATTCTACTCTTGTTTTTGCAACTTCTGTATAGTTTGGTGATAGTTCTATTCCTAACCACCTTCTTCCAAGTATTTCTGCAGCCACCAAACTTGTTCCTGAACCAGCAAATGGGTCTAACACAATATCATTTTTATATGATAGAATTTTAATAGCCTTTGTTGGTATATCCATAGAAAACGTAGCTTTAGTTAAACTTTTTGTATCTGCAAAATAATTCCATTGACCAAACACAAGTTCCATAAATTCTTTCTTATCTGTTTCATCATAAACCATTTTTGTTCTTTTTGTGCCATCTTCATTTTCAATCTCTGTTGGTACTCCTTTCCATTGTGGTTCCCCTTTAACTTTTTTGATGTGATATTTTTTATATGCCAATATAACACATTCTTTAGGGTTATAAATATATGGGCTTGATGGTGACATCCAAGAACCCCAAGCAGTGGTTTTACTTCTATGTGGTGATTGTTCTTCTAAATCAACAATACCAAAAAACCCAAAACCAATCTCTTTCATTAACTGGTACATTTCAGAAACAAAGAATATTCTTCCACCTTTCTTTTGTCTATTGATTTCGTATGGTATGTTTAATGCAATACGACCGTCGTCTTTTAAAACTTTATACGCTTCAGTTAACCAATTTTTAGCAAAAGTCAAATACTCACTAAACTCAACATCATCATCATGTACATCATAATCAATACCAACTCCGTAAGGTGGTGATGTTACTATTAAATCAACAAAACCTTCAGGTAGTGTTTTCATTACCTCAACACAATCCCCATTTATAATTCTATTTGTTTCTATCATTTTTTCTCCAATTGTTTTATATGGTGTTCTAAATACCAAAGAGCCTTTTTAAGGTCCTGTAATTCTTTATCACTATCTTTTTTACCGGCCCTTGAAATATACTTAACGGTATTACCTAAAGAAAACCCAAGGTCCCAAGCATCAATCACTTTAATTGCTTCATATGGGTTATTCTCACCTCCGTAATGTTCCGGGTGATTTACTTGTTCTTTACTCATAAAGACCTAATTCAATTAAGTATGATCTTACTTGTTTACCTAAATCCATATCGTTAGGATATTTTTTTGCCAAATTTCTGATATCAGAATAAATCTGTGTGCAGTTTTCTAATTTTTTTTCTGTGTGAGATAATGGTGCTTTGTACCCGTACTCTTTTTCTTGTCTTAACTCGTTTAATGATCTTTGTTTAATATTTCCCATAACTTTTTATTTTAAAAATAATAAATTAGATTTTGTTTGTCAAATTTTTATGTTTAATAATCTTTGACTGAATCATATAATTCATTATTTTTCTTTTTGCTATAGGTATTAGAGTTTCTTTAAGTGGGTAGTTATTATTATGGTTAATTCTAAACACAATTAGTTTTCCATGAACATTTTCCTCGTGTAAGTTTTTAATTAAAGATTTTTTCACTTCTTTTAATTTCTCATCAAAATCACCTTTAGGACATTCGCAGATTCTTTTTATGTGACATTTTGTTTCTAAATTACCTTTTTTAATTGGTTTAATCAAAAACTCATATAGATATGTTTTATCTTTATAATCTAAAAAAAATAACCCTTGTTTTGGTTCAATGTTTTTTGGGTTTTGTACAACTTCAATTGCGACGGTATCATTTACAATATCCCAAATTGCTTTTGCGTGGTTGAAGTAGTCTTTTAACTTATCTGAAGAAAACCTACATATATGGTATATTTCAAGTATTTCTTCTTTTGTTACATTTGGACAATCAATCGGTATTAAATCAGATATTAGTATTTCATCATCAGGATCTTTTAATACTCTATTCATCGTCAAATACTGGCCCTTTTCAATTAATAAATTAATACTAGCAAGATGTAGTGATATTTCTTGAAACTGTGGGTATAACTTAAAATTATTTAAGTTTTTATCTAATTTTTGAAGATAATTTAAAAGTACGTATTGTTTGTGTTCCAAGTCTATTGGTTCTTGAAATAACCAGTCTGTTTTCATTTAATAATGGTAGTAATAAAAGTTTTTGTAGTAAATAAATTAAACCTTTATTCTGGGAAATCATCTTGAAATATAAGATATTCCATAAATACATCAAATTGATTTTCTCCGTAGGTAGTCCATTTTGAAGCAATTGGCATAATAGACATCCAATAACCGTGTTTATCCGGTCTTTGTTTTAAAGATCCGTTAGATTTAAAAGTATATTGACTAATAATTTTAATTATTTCCGTATCGGCTTTGTCCATAACATCACCCAAGCTACGAAAATCATGATCTTCGCAATATGTTTTAATAATTAATTTTGATTCTACGCTATTATATTTTGGATAATAAGTAAAATCAGTGAGTTCAACAGATTCAATATTACTTGAAACTGATGTTTCTATAATATACTGTAAGGTCTCCATGGACCTTTTAAACTTTTCTTCGATGTTTGTATTTTCTTCCATGATTAATTATTTCTCATTACATGATACCAAGTGTCTCCAATTTTATATTCATCGTCAGCACCATCATAATTATTTAAAATAGAACCATAACCATCACTTCTAATTACATAATTTATAACAGCATCTTTATCAACAAAATCTAATATAAAATCAGGGTCATAAGCAGTATTTTTTATAAAATCAACAAAATTATCTGCATCATCATCAACCATACCTTCAATAGTTTCTTCAATCTCATCTTCGTTATAATCACCTTCAGGGTTTTCTTTGATGTCCTCAATTAATTGTTCAGCGTCATATATTTCATTTTCAATTTGATTTTTTTGTTCTTCAGATAAACTTTGATCATTTAATTTATTTTTTAAATTTGAAATCTTTTTTTCATATATTTCAACATATCTTTCTTGTTGTGATGTTAAATCTTTTTTAATGTTCCAACCATCAGGGTCATCTCTAACGCTATCTTCATGGTAACTATATAACCATCTTCTTACTTCATCATCATCTAAATGATCTTCCCAAACATGAGAATAAAAAGTTTCATATCCAAGTTCTTCTATTTGTGATTCTAATTTTTCATACGCGGCGTGTTCAATTTCATCATCAGGATATACGACCCACTCAGATTCAAATTTATTATTACCTAACCAAGTATAACAATTACTATTACCATAGTTTGTGTATCTTTCTTTATAAAGGTTATACTTATCTTCACCTTCTTCTGCAATACCTTCACTTACTAAATGTTCAAATATTGCTTCTGTTTCTTTAGAAACTCTTTCGCCATTTTCAACGTTCCAAGCATCTTCTTCTCTTAATTCTCGTTGTATTTCTCGTTTTTGTTTTAAGATTTTTTCTCTTTCTAAACGATACATTTTAGAATTATAATAACTAAAACTACCCCTTACTTTAGACTTATCAAAATACGGCACTTGTGAAGATCCTAAATCTAAACTACCGTCAACATAGTCAATACTATCAATATTTGACACGTCGCTATCAAGTTTTAATTTACCTGTAATTTTAATTTTTTTACCTCTATACTGAGGTAATCTTTTAATTAATGATCCGTCGCCATTAACGTACTTTAAAAGGTCGTTATAATCTTCAGCGTCAACATCAACCCACTCTTCGGTCTCTTCTTTTAAAATTTTTTTTATTACGTATTTTAATGACATATATTATAAATACTTTCTATTTACAAATGATTATTTTATGATTATGAAATATTTATATAAAACATAAACCATTAAAAATTTAAGCCATGGGATGCGGATGTAAAAATAAGAACAACGGTCAGCAACAACAACCTGTTCAAACGCAACAACAACAAAATAACGAGTCTGTTAAGGCTGCGGTTACAAAAATAGTAGAAAAATATTACAATAAGAAGTAATTAGTATTTAATCATAATTTTATTTTATATAACATTAATTAAAATAAAATGTTAAATAAAAAATTATGATTGAAGTATATAACTTTTTAGATGGTAAAAACCTATGTAATATTTTTGCTAGTCTTATTGTTGAAAAAATAAACGAATTATTTCCTGACGCACAAACCGAAATAACGGTCGTAAACGTCAGGAATTTTTTTATTGTAAAAGGTAGGACAAATTCAGAATCAGTTATTAATTGTGCTGAAACATTACAAGAATTTTTAGAAAATTATGACGAAGAATTATCAAAAACAGTTAAAGTTATTGATACGATTCTTTACAATGCAAAAGTAGATAACGACATAATTAACATATCATACGATTTAGAAAAAAATAAAAACAATAGGGTATTACACATTCAAAATTTTTTAAATGGATTATTAAAAGATAAAATTTATATTAGTTTAAAAATAGACGACGATAAAAAGTATGTTTTTTATGATTCACAATATGAAGATGAATTTAAAATTTTAGAAATACTATCAAATGAGTTTATTGATTATAATATCGTAAAAATTGACATGTCAAACGTGGTTTACACTTCTGAAAGATATTATGGTCTGTCTAATAACACTGAAAAACTTTATCACACATTATTAAGATACATTACTCACCATTTATTTTCCTTGGGTATTTCAAAAAAAGTTAATATTGAATTATTTTCAGATGAGCAAATTTTTACATTAGATAATCTAAATGTTGAGTTTTCTTTAGATGGTCAACACATAGTAAAAAAAGATTGGTTGGAGTCTTTAATATTAGATACATTTCCTTTTGAATATCATGATTTAAAAAATAAATTTAATTTCAATAATATAAAAACACATGATGAGGTCATAACAAATAATGATGTATGTGTTTGGAAAAAATTAGACTTGTCAAATGAATTTGTTTTAATCTAAAATGTATTCTTTAGCCAAAGATACTGCCTCATGTATATCTTGAAAATCTCTGTCGGGTGCTAGTAATTTAACGTCATTAGCACCATCATTTTCATCTAATGTTAATAACATAAGTGCTGGTACAAAATCGTTTTCAGTTACTTTTGAAAATTCGTCGTATTCTTCTTCGTATTCATATATGTCTCTTTCAACGTAAGGTATAGATTCTTTATCTAACTCTTCTTTTATCATACCACAAAATGGACATCCTTTCATGGTGTAAACAACAACTACTTTCATATATTATCTATTGTGTAAAATTTATTTAATCCTTTTAATAAAAGATCCAAATTATTTTTATTTTCTGTAGTGGAAAGTATAAAATTCCTATAAATTTTTTCATTTTTAACTATAGAAATATATATCATCATTTTATAAGTTGAGCTATAATCTATAAAGCCTTCCTTTATTAATGTGTTTTCTCCATCAAAAAAATTATTAAACCATTCTAACTTATTTTTTTTTAATAATAATTCTACACCAGAATAAATAACGTTTCTAGTTTGTGTTATACATGGGTATTGTTCATATTTTTTAATGTAAGTATTAATAACATGATCAGGTATTTTAAATTCTTTTTTTTCTTCCATAATTAAGGTAAATAATCAAAGTCATCAAATAAATAGTTAGTAGTTTCAGAATAAATAATAGGATTATCCCACTCTGGTGTTAAATAAACCATTTTTTCTTCATCAGGAAAGATAGCGTTAGTTTCAATTTTTCTACCATTTCTATATGTTTTTGTCATTTTTGGTAATTCAATAACTTTATCTTTATAAAGTTTTTTTACGGTATCATTTAAAATGGATATCGCTCTACTCCATTCTTCACCAGCCATTCTATTAAATCTTGCTCTTGTTTGAACATTTAATATTTCATTTTTTCTAAACTGGTATTCAATCGTTAACCTTTCATCACTATTAGGATTATTTTTTCTTAATGATATAATTAAACAATCTGGTTTTTGTACATATGTTCTTACACAATTTTTTTGTAACATAGATTCATTTTCGTAATCTGTGGTCCCTTTTAAAAGTACGGGAAAAAACATGTCTTTATCACAAATTATTGTTTTTTCAATTTCATTTTGTTTTTCTCCGTAATACCTTTCAATAATACCTGTTTTATATGAAACAACTAATTTTGACCATTCTTCGTGTTCATCATTAAAATCATCCAAGTTTTTAGCTCTTATTTTAACAATTTCACCATGTTTAGCTAATTTATTTTTAAATTCAATATGTTCTAAAATTGTTTGTAATTGTTCGTTGTATGTGCATTTTTCTATAATGGATACTATGTTTGATTTTTCACTATTAGTAATCCGTTGTGTGTCAAATATTTCTTTAACCCAATAAGTATTATATATCCCATCACTACCCAAAGAAAATATTTGTGTGTTTTTTATTTTATTAAAATAATCAACACCTAGTAAATGATAAAAACTACTGAAAATTCTAGTATCAATATTTAGTTGTGTGTTTAATATTTTTCTTGCATTATTTCCTTTAACATCAAGAAAATCCATAACATAATTAACTAAATTATTTTTATGTTTTTTAAGATCTGAAAGTTTAAAATATAAATTTATAAAATTTGCAAATGTATCAGGATATTTAATTTTTTTAATCTTTAAATAAATTAAAAAGTGTTTTGCTTCTAATGGTAAATTTTTATCAATATTAAAATTTAATTTATCACAAATAACATCATAAAAAATATTGAATGTTTCGTAACTTTTTTCAGCTAAAGAATGAAAAAAACTATAAAAAAGTCCGTTTGTACTATCTTTTAAATTTTTAACATCAAATTTTTGTACTTTTTTTGTTACTTTTTTTCTTTTTGAACTAATTTCACCAGCATAAAACATTTTTTTATTAAAATTAAATGTTAGATACTTTACGGTTTTTCTTACAAGAAAATACTTTTTATTTACATTCCTGTATCTGTGGTAATAATAATGTTTTATTGATATATTTTTTTCTTTTTGTTCAATTACATAGGTATTTCTTGTCATATTTAAAAAAGCTAAAGGATTACCGTAATTTTCTAAATATGTGTTCTCATCATTACATTCTCTATCAAATTCAAAAAACCCATCCTTACCTTTAATGTTAGTTTGTCTAACAGGTATTATGTCCATCCAAAAAGCATCTTCATCGGTGTTTTTTGGTTTTTCTACTATAATAGAACAAAATGGTTTATAAATATTAGTGGTATAGTTGGTTGTTTGTTTTTTAAACAATACATTTTTTTCTTCCATAAAATAATTTAAGTAGTTACTAATTCAAACAAATAAGCCCCATGTGGTGTTCCATGTAAGGTAAAACCTTTTTAACATTTTTGGTATTGATATTTAAATCAACTAAAAGTCCTATGATCTGTTTTCTTGTTGGTTCTAAAGGTTTTTCATCCTCCTTTGAGTTCTCTTCAACAATCTCTCTTATACCATTATAAAACTTTTCAGGATCTATGTCTCCGATTAACTGTTTTAACTGATCGGGATTTTTGTCAAAGAATCCTTTAAAGTTTGTCATATATATTTCGATATCCAAGTTTTTCATATTCATACTTTAAAGTTTAGACAAAAATATCAATTATTTTTGTTAATTCAAAATACTTTACATAAATAAGTGAAAATCTTCGTCGTTTTCGTTTCTTTGTTTCAAAGAATCAGGTATTGATGTTTCAGGATTACTTCCTTTAACATTTACAACCGATAGTCTTGGTAGATTTGCCACACAACTAGGTAAAGTTTTTAAGTTAGGGTTATTTGGTAAAGAAAGGAATTGTAATTTATCTAACTCACAAATCGCTTCCGGTATTTCAGCAACACATCCTACTAAATGTAATGATGATATTTCTTTAAATCTACCAATTGAGCTTGGTATTTTTAAATTGAATGACTCTCCTCCTTCTTTTTTAACAAATTCAAGTCTAATAATATTTTCAGGTAATGTTTCAAAAAATTCTTCAAATCCGTATAGTGCAATAAATTTAGAAGCCGAATCGCCTGGGTAATTAACAGATACTTTATTCCCTCCACCTGAAGTTAAACCTCTCATAAATTCAGGTTTGAAAAATTCTTTAAGACCTTCTTCTTGTTTACCTAAAAACTCAACCAAATCAATTTGTCTATCAGCGGGGTCCATATATTGATTAGATGGGAAGTGGAATTGGTATCTAAATGCCGGTAGTCCTGACTTTTGACCAATTTCGTCACTACCTGTGAATTTTCTTGGTGAATTAGGAATAACAACATATAAAGGTCCGTCTTTAATGTATCTGTCAAACCAAGTTAATCCTGGTGAAGATGTACACCATCTTGTTTCACCTTTGCTAGGTTCTAAATAATAACCTCCGTAAAAACATGCAGCATCTTTTCCTAATTGTCCTTGATCTGAAATTTTAGCAACAGTCCAATCTGAACCTCTAAATACTATTTCAGCACCAGGGTGAGCGTAAGTTTTAGAAGCCTCTTTTTTCTCGTCAGCGGTTGCTTTTGTTTTTTCTAAACTAAAATCTTTAACTTGATCATAAAGAGTTTCAGGAGTCAATTTATTTATATCTCTATATTCTTGTGGTAATCTGTTTTTAAATCTTTCAAATTTCATCAAGTCACCCGTAACTTTATATAAGTCTTCCATGAATAATTCTTGATATTCTTTGATCGCCTGTTTTACTGCAGGACTATTTGGGTCAGTTATACCTGATTCAAAATTTATTTTAGGTGTTGTGAAATTTTTAAGTATCCATTGGGTGTATTTACCAATTTTTACTTTTTCCATATCTTCAGGTCTTGCGTTGTCAATATCCATACCTTCAGGTATTCTTGATGTTGGATCCGCAGCAATTATTGCGAATAAAGTTTCAAAAGGCATCATACCTTTTCTTTCTCCTTTTTTAGGTTTAAGGTATTTGTCAGCCAATACTTGAAACCTTGAACTTTCAATAATTAAGTCTCTTAAAATGCTTGTAAATCTAATAGCCATTATAGTATATTTTATTAATAAATATTACAAAGATAATAAAAATTATGAAATTAGTAGTTCATAATTAAAAGTTCTTCTCCCATATTTTGCTTTTCTCCTTTCTTTGCGGATGCGGCTTTAGCAAATTGTTTCATTTCCCATGTGTATTTGTCTTTTGGGAACCATTCTGAGAGAAGTGGAAAATCATAGTAAGATAAAGAAAACTTACCTTTAACTTTATGTAGGGTATTTGCTAACCTCTCGTGATCTTGTCTATCAAAATCGTGATTAGAATAATAGTTTTCTGTTTTCCAATATGGTGGATCTAAATAAATGTATGTTGATTCTGAATCATATTTATTAATTACGTCGGCAAAATCCATATTTTCAACATCAGTTATTTTTAAAAAGTGTTCAACCCAATCAGGTTTAGACAACTTATCTCTGAATGTTAAATATTTAGACTTGTATTTACCCTTTAAATCAATAAATGATGAGGTTTCCGGTTTTGACCCACTAAATACTTGTGTTAGAATATAGACGTATTTGGCAGCAACTTCATAATCACCAGGGTTTACGCTGAAACCTTCATTAAATATTTCAGCCTGAAAACTGATAAATTGTTCTTTATATATTGATGGTGTTATATCTGTTCCTTGTTTTTGACAATCAATAGAGTTAATTGCCCTTAATAATTCAGATGGGTTTTGAACGCATTTGAATAGGTTATAATTTAACGGATTAAAGTCGTTATAAACCACTTTATTTAGATTAGGATACATTTTTAAATCCATATTAAAAAAACACCAAAACATTCCTCCAAATGTTTCAAGATACACTTCCATATCTTTTTGGTAATATGGTACGATCCACTTACCTATTTTACTTTTACCTCCGATATAACTCAACATAACACAAATATAAGGTTTTTATTATTTATTTTCAAACTATTTATACTTAAAATATAGATATGTTATTTAAAAAAGCAAGTGAAAAACAAAAATGTAAAACCTGTAAAAAAGGTTTAAATAATACACAGAAAGGTGCCTTTTTAATCGGTTTGTACATTATATTAACTTCATTATATGGTACAGTTAATTTAATTAACCACTTGATCGGTGTTTTTAAGTAAGTCTTTTATTTTATTTTTTATATTACTATCTATATTATTTTCTTTTACAATGTTTAGTTTTATATAAAAATTACCATTACCATTTTGGGTTTTATAACCTTTGTTTGGTATCCTTAATGGTTTGTCACTTTCAACTAAATCAGGTATCCTTACTCTCAATTTACCTTCAGGATGTTCAATGTCCATAGTGTCTTCAATCACAACATCAATAGCGCTAATTTTTTTATTATATATTAAATCAAAATCGCTTTTTTGAAATTCTGTATTTTCATTCATTGATATTTTTAATATTAAATCCCCAATAGTGTTGGTTGATTTATTATAATCTCCTTGATTTTGTAGTCTTAAAAAATCTCCGTTATCAACATTTTTTGGTATATTAACTGATATTTTTTTTAATTCTTCTACTCTACCATTACCAAAACAAGTATTGCATCTTATTTTTATAGTGCTACCAACACCATTACAAACATTACAAGTCATTTGTATTTGTTGTTGGAACATGCCGGTACCAAAACTTTGGATAACATATCCATACCCATTACAAGTATAACAAACTTCTTTTTCTCCACCGGACCCCTCACAACTTTTACAGTTTTTTAGTGTTTTTAGTTCTAATTCTTTTTTAAGACCAAAATAAGACTCAATAGGTGTTACTTCTAACTCTAAAATTTTATCAGGTGCTTTTGGTTTTCTCATTTGTCCACCCATCATTTGTTCAAACATACTATGTATATCAAAACCATGACCACCCATACCAGCAAAAGGATTATTTTTTTTATTTTCATAATCCTGTCTTTTTTCAGGATCACCAATAATGTCATATGCTTCAGCAATATCTTTGAATTTTTCTTCTCCGTCAGGGTTTACATCCGGATGGTATTGCTTACTTAATTTTCTATATGCCTTTTTTATATCGTCCTGTGTTGCGTTTTCATCAACACCTAAAATTTCATAATAGTTTTTCATGAAGGGAAATTATATAATAGTTTTATTCAAAAATAAGAAAAAGAAAAAAATTATCAAATCTTATTTAACAGAATCTGTTGCTAAAGATAAGTATAAAAAACTATTACAGAATAATAAAGTTAGTTTTGAAAAAACAGTGGAAAACGCAACCCCTGTTAATTACGAATTAGGTCTTTTAACTAATCAATCAAAAATACAACAAAGTATAGTTATAACGGATGACTTAGGTAGAAACACCGTAGTAAATTTAGAAAACCCTGAATATGTTTTTTTGGACTTAAAAAAATACAAGGTTGAGGAAAGGGTTTATGATTGGCAAACCAAAGAAAAAATAACAATAGAAAAATTAATAAAAAAATATTGTTCAAATAAAGATTTAAAAAACATTTTTACTTTAAATAATAAAATATGTATTCAAATAGATATGGATGTTAATGTTTTTTCACTAAAAGATAAAAATGATTCTGAAAGATTTATTGGATGTTTAGAAGATTATTTTATTGATAATAGAAGGATGGATGCAATATTTGTTAAAGATGTTTCATCAGCACAAAGAAAATGGTTGTATGACATACTGTCTAATAAAGGATTTGATAAAAAAAGGTTATATAGATTAAAAACTACTTTTTCAAAAAGGTAAAATTAACATTACCTATAGATACAATACATTTTTCATCTTTTGTTGTGTTATTTAACGTATAAATTAAATCATTAAAGGTGTCCTCATTTAAGGACACCTTCATTTCAATATCTCCGTTTTTTATAAATGTGTTTTCAAAAATTTCAATAGCTTCTGCCAATTTACCTAATTGATCCCTAAAGTTCTCAATATTCTTTGCCATATACTATATTTTTGTTCAACAATCGGTGTGTTTTTTATTTCTTTTGGGTTGAAGTTTTTTATCTCTTCTGAAAATTTTTTTTTATAATTTTCAGAAAAGACTTGAGTCTGTTTTTCTTCTTCCTCAAGCATTTTCAGTTGTTTCTGTAACGTTGTCAGTGACTTCTTTTGACTCATTTTCAATGAATTTAGTTAGTTCTTCAATATCAAATTTTAAACCTTTTAAATTTTCTAAATTTTCTTTTTCAAAAATATTTTTAAGTTCTTGAACTTTAGATTTAAAAAGTCTTTCTTTTTCTTCTCTTTCTATATTAGTCTTAATTATAGAATCTACGGTATTTTCTAAAATATCTATTAAATTTTTATCGTTTTCACAAATGAAAGATGTAACAACAATACCTTCATTATTTTCGTTTTGTAGTATTTCAATTTTTTCGTGTGGTTTTTTTAACATAACCCAACTACTAGAAAAGACCATATCAAAACTAACGTAATTTTTTAATATTCTAACAGATTTTAAATATTTACCTGTTTTGTTTATAAATTTTCCAAAAATCATTATTAAAAATATATTAAATACGAAAACATGTAAGCAATTAATAAACCATATGCTATGGTTTTACTTTCACTGAGTTCGATAGGTTTAGGTGGTGTAGACAAAAAAGATTTAATAAAATTTATTATTAATTGTAATGTTGCAATTATTGAAAAAATAAAAATAAATCCGGTCATTTGTTCGTACATATTAATTACTTTTTTCTTTTTTTGTATGTTCTAAAATTTCGGTTCTTAATGTTTGCATAAGACCTTTAAGTTCTTGAGCGGCTTTTCTTGCTCTTGTTCCGGCAGAACTATTACCTTTAGTGTAAAACTTACTTGTTTCGCTAGATAATGTTTCAACCAATGTTTTAATCTGTTCTAAAGTTTCCATTGTTTTTTTATTTTATTTTTTTTTTATTTTATTTTTTTTATTATAAAAATATTATTTTTTTAAGGTATGTAAATACAAACTAAACCACTTTAAGTGACCTTTCTAATATTTTATATAAATCTGTGAATATTTCTATATCTGATTTTGTTTTTTTTTCTTTATAAGAAAATATTTGTTTAAAAAAATCATCAATATTGTCTTTAACTTTTTTATCAGATTGTGAATAAAAAATACTATGAAAAAATTCTTTTATAAAATGAGAATCGTCGTCATTAAAATTAAATAAAATTTCTTCTTTACTAAAATTTTCTACAGTTTTATTCCAACACCAATCAAAATGTTCTTTTTTTTGTTTTTCTGTCATTCCAACCTTAGTTTCAATGTCATCATCACCTAAATAAGTTTCTTTTAATAATTCTAATAAAGAAATGCAAAAATCTCTAAAGAGTTCTGTTAGTTCTGGTGTTATATTATTTGCTAAATACCAAGAAGTTACATCTTCTTGCGACATTGGTTTGGCTAACCAATCAAAAAAACGATCCATATTATTATCAGTCATCACTAATTAATAATAATATGGATTATTAAAAATGAAATATTTTTATTGTGTTTTTTTACCGTAATTAATTAAATTTTTCATTTCTTCAACTTCATTAATCACGTTTTTATCTTTTAAGACATCTTCTTTAATATTTTTTGATTTTTTTGCTGAAGATTTTAACATACTAATAAGTTTACTTTTTTGGTCAGCATAACCTTCTCCTGTTTTATCAATTTTAACAGGTTGGTCGTCTTTCTGATATGCCATTCTTTTAACTTTAGCTAAAAGATTGTCTTTTCTGATTTGATCTCTATTTTTATTCGCTCTTGTTTCAACAGAGTTCGCCCATTCAGGGTTGTTACCTGTTCTTGATGATCCGATAATATTATAACTAACCCAATCCTCATCTGGATGAATTTCATCATAGTCAAGATTTTCTAATCCTGCTGCTGTAAAATTATCAATATATTCTTGTGCAATATCAGAAGGAACATATGCCATTTTTGACATTTTTTCTAACTCTCCATTTCCTTTAGGGAACCCTTTAGGATTCATTTCAAATTCACCTTTAGAACCATCTTTCAAGTAGTCTTTCATCTTTTTAACCACACTTTTTATGTAGTCGTCATTTTCTTTTTTAGATTTAGACTGAGAATCTTTTGTTACGTTTTTAGTGGTTTTTTTCTTTTTCTTTTTTTCCTCTAAAACAATATTTTCGATTAATTCTATTATTTCATTTTCTTCAAAAATAAATTTTTCATAAGTATCGTCCAAAGTTAATTCATAGGTTTCACTAACTTTTTTATTTTTTGTTTGTTTAGCCGCGGATTTCATTGGTTCTTTTTTATCTCCGTCTTTATCTAAATCTAAAAAATCAGGTTTACTACCTTCTTTAGTTTCTGTTTTTTTTGCTCTTAACTTTTTAAAATCATTAGCGTCAATTTTATCTTTAGGTTCTGCTTGTCTTGCAATATATTTTTGCCCTTTAGATAGTTTTTTAGATTCACCCATTTCTCCTTTGGTGTACCCACATTCAGAACACATACCTTCACTCATAGTACCAACCCCACATTCTGAACACATAGAACCTTCCATCATATCTCCTTTACTATATCCACATTCATTACACTCACCTTCAACCATTGATTTTGAACCACATTGTTCGCACATGTTTTTAGATTCCTCTATTAGTGCTCTTCTTACGATATTTAATATTTCTCTATTCATAACTTATAAATATCTATTAATTTATAAATTGTCATTAATTTTAGACAATATGATACTTTTTATTTTTTCAACACTTAAACCTGTTTTTATTGATACATTTTCAATAGCTTCACTAAGTGGTGATGATCTTTTTTTCCTTTTTGATAAACTTTTTGTTGTTTTAACTGGTTTGTCTTTACTATCACCTTGAGAGCAATATGGGAAAGTTTTACATTTTTTGTCTATTTCTACAAAACTTCCTCCTGGTACTTGTGTTTTTTTCCACGATCTTCCCTTTCCTTTTAAAGTGTTTCCTCTCATATTTACATCCTGAAAACCAGGAACATCATATGCACCTACAGATCCTGAACCTGTCGCTTCTTTAAATTCACCCTCCATTCTTTTATATTCTTCTTTTGCCTCCTCATCATCAGACCACATACTAAATGCCGGAGCAGAAAACCCACCAGCGGAAGCGGCACCAGTCGCTTCTTTTGTTTCGGACTCTTTTAAAATATTTTTTATCATTTTTTTTGTTATCATTGTAAAAATATTTGTAAGTAAGTGACAGAAACTAGAAAAAATCCAGCAACTATCTCAATTATTGTATTTTTAGTTTTTAAGTTATGAATATCATTTCTTAAATTTTTATTTTCATCATCGACCAATTTAAATTTTTCATCTTTAAATTCAATTATTTTAGTATATGTAGTATCCTTTTGTTCGTGAAACTTTATAACCCCTTCTTGTTTTTTTATTTTTAATTCTAGTGTATCTATTTCGTTTTGACTCAATTTAAGTAATTCTTTTACTCTATCATAATCATTTAAATCTAACAATATTTGTTGTCCTACCATATATGGGAAACAAACTTCAGTACTATCTTTTTTACATGGTAATTGACCAAATAAATTAAAACATAATACCGTAAAAAATAATAAAAAAATCTTTTTCATATTAATACTTATATCTTTTTCTTAATGTACTATCTACTTCTTTAGCACTCATAACTTTTATATCTTCAGCCTTTTCATCAAAAAAGTTATTAATTACTTTTTTTTGTATCCTTATGTTATTAATACTTGAATCTAATTTTTGAATTTCTTTTTTATATTGATAAATCGAATCTGAATATGTGTCTAACTTTTTATTTAGTCCGTCTATTTTTCCATCTAATTCTTTTAATTTAAAATCTAATAGTTCAGAGTTACCTGTATTTTTAGAAAATGCTTGAACAATTAAATACACAAAAATAACACCTAGTAGTGTTAGTAATATGTATTTAAAATTAAATTTTAAAAAATCTTTCATTATTTTTCTCCTTCTGATTCTTTTTGTTTCATTTGTGACTTTCTTCTTACTGATATAACTTTAGCCCATTTAGTTTTAAACTTTTCATAAAAAGTCGTCAATTTATTAACCAGTTCTGTTAATTTTTCATCTAACTTGATCATATCACCGTTAATATAAACTCCATTTTTTTCACCTATCGAAAAGAAAAACTCCAAATCAAAATCAATTACTTTTCCACTCCATTGTACCTCATTTGGATATACATTTAATACTCCAAAGTCTGATAAATCGGATACGTCTGTAACAAACTCATCCATGGTTTCTTGATATGATGTTTTTTCATCGGTTGTTAATTCTAAATCTTTTTTATCCTTTCCGTGTAAAGTTAAAAGTCCTCCTGATATTCTAAAAGTTTTACTTTTATCTTTTTTAACTTTTTCAGGATCAATTTCTTGTTCTTCAGTATCGGTATCAATACTATTTTCAATACTTTTACCTAAATTTATTGGTCCAACTTGTTCTTGTAATAATCTTGATTTTTTTAACAAGCTTTTAATTTCATCATATTGATTCATCATCTCTTATAAGTTTTTTTAGTAGTTTAAAGTCAAAAGAAGGGTTTACGTCTTTATGGATAAAATCAAAATTACTTCTGGTTACCACACCTGAAAAATTTTTAACTTGGTCATACCTAACATTATGTCCAACACACTTATTAGGTATTTTAAAATTTTCACAAAGTTCAATTATCAATTCTGACAATTTAGTAATTTGTGTTTCATTATGTGGGTCCCAAAAAAGCTGGTCTCTCCATTTTTTTTCGTAAGCCTCTTTTTTATAAATATCACCAATCCAATTAACATACGTATTTTCTAATGGATTTTTTTTTAACCATCCGTAATTTTCAATTGCTATTATTATTGCGTTCCTATCAATAGTTGAATCCCCCATAAATTCTGAATACTCATTTGGTTTTAATATGTTATATATTTCACCAGTTTTAGATATCACATAATTTGGTAAAAAAGGGTTTTTTTTATTGTATCTATACTTTAAAGAATTAATATAGTTTTTGTAACTTCTTTTTGTTTCAGTAAGAATTATTTGTGTTTTTTTTATGTTTGAACCTTTTGGATTAAAATCTGTTAATTCGTAAATTTCCCCCATTTCTACCTTCGTATTTTAATCTTTTAGGTGGAATTACTTCTTCAACTTTTAAGTAATCTTCACTTTCTTTTTCTTCTTCAACCTCATCTTTTGTTATTATTTCATCATAATTTTTATCTTCAAAATATTCTTCAACTTCATCGGTACTTGGTCGGTGGTTAGTCGGTACTTGGTCGGTTTCTTCTTCTTTTAAACTACTATTTATACCCCATATACCCTCTTTACGAATTTTTTCATCTAAAGACATAACTTCTTCAATGGGATCTTCTTCTTCATAATATGGTGTAAAGGCCAAAGATGTCGGTTCGTCCAATTTTTCCTCTTCTGTTTGTTCAGGAAATACCCCCTCTTCTTTTAATTTACGAACAGTTTCCCAAACTCTATCGGCTTCTTTTTGTAAATGAGTTTTTGTTTCTTCTTGAATAACATTAGGTAATACATCGTCTTTTCTTTTACCCTTAAACGCTTGGTTTGTTGCAATAACTAATGTTATGGCCAAAGGATCAAACACAAAAATTAATATTAGAATGAATATATTAGCAGTTTGTTTTACTCCCCAACCTGTAATGTCACTTATATATTTAATAGCACCTAACTCACTACCTGATATTTCTTGTGATTGCATATCAAGTATCTGAACATCAAGTTTTGTTATACTATCATTAAATGCGTCAATTTTTTTAGATATTGTGTCTCTTCTTGTTTGAGCCTCTTTTAATTGTCCTTCAAAAGATTTTCTATTGGCATTATTTGCCATAGTTATTAATTGACCTGTTCTTTTATCTACCGTTTGTGTTGTTGTGTTATTAGAAAGACCATCTCTTAATTTTGTAATATCACCATCAAGAGTTGTTTTTTCTTTTGTTAGTTCAATCTTAATTTCTTCAAATCTTTTCTTTTTAACTTCAACATTTTTAACTTGTTTTTCACCTATTTCAAGTTTTGCAATATTACCTTGAAATCCTGTACTTAAAAGTCCGTATATACCAAGTGATGTGATTATTGATAAAGTAATAAGTGCAATTGTCATGTATATTTTTAATACTCCATAAGTTTCTTTCCACTTGTCATGAAGGTATGTTGCGATTGCGATTTTAGATATTTCAAGAAATGACCCCATTACAATAACAGGTAATGCAACTCCAACAAAAACAACAGATAAACCAATCACACTATAATAAGCTGCCGTTCCTGATAGTCCTAAAGCACAAAATAATAAAAACCAAGGCAAAAATTTTTCTTTCATAACATAATATTATAATTGATAAATATAAAAAAGTAATTAAAGATAATAATAATATATTTATTTTATATGAACAACCTAAATGACATAATATCTAAAATTATTTTAAAAGAAGAAAAATTTCATGAAATAAATAGTGAAATTAGTTTTGATTTTGAATTATTTCACGATGAATGGGGCCATACAAAAGATAGAAAATGGAGGCACGGTTCGGGTAATAAAATTTACGATATAGATATTGTTAGACTATTAGAAGAAGCAAAAGATGATATTATATACAACATAATAGATGGTAATATTAGAGATGGTAGAAGATTTATTGTGAGTAGAAATGGTGGTGATAATCTAAATGTCGTTATAGAACCTATTAAAAATTATATTAACGAATGGAAGTTAATTATAATTACAGTAATGAAAAAATCAGATTTTACTGTAAGTAAAGGTCAATTACAAATTTTTGTTTAAAAAAAAACCACGGTATTCTGACCGTGGTTGTTCTTAACGTATTCTGACAGTAAGAACCTTTTTTGTTGATACAAAGATATATTCTTTTTTTGAATCTACCAAATATTTTATCATAAATATTCAAATAAATCTGAACATTCATTTCTTAACTTACGAAGAGCCTTTTCTTTAATTTGTCTAACTCGTTCTTTTGTAAGACCAAAATCAGATCCGATATCTTCTAACGTTCTTGGTGTTCCTGTTATACCATAATAGTCCTCAACAATAACTCTTTCTCTATTATCTAAAACGTTCATTATTTTCATCATTTTTTGTTTTACAAGATCTTGTGTTGAAAACATTTCGTCAGGCATTTCTACGTTCTCATTTTTAATAACATCAATTAGGGTATCGCCATCTTCATTAATGTGCATATCTAAATCAATCATTCTTGGTAAAGTAGCAAATCTTTCAGAAAGATCTTTATTTGTTTTTTCGTTTTCTTTCTTCTCTTTATGCATGTCCTGAACAACATTAACAGGAAGTCTTATAGTTCGTGAGTTTTCATTAAGTGATTGTAAAATAGATTGTTTAATCCACCAAACAGCGTATGATATAAAACGGTTATTTTTACTCCAATCAAAGTTTTTAATCGCCTTCATAAGTCCAAAGTTACCTTCAGCAATTAAATCCGCTAAGTCTATTCCTTGATTTTGATATTGTTTTGCTACGGTAATTACAAATCGTAAGTTACCTTCCAACATTTCTTTTTGAATTTGTTCTTTTTCACGTTCTGTACAATCGTTAGACGAAATACGCTCTGCTAAAAACTTTTCTCTGTCAGGTGTCATCACCTTTAGTTTTCTAATGTCTTTTAAATAAATTTGAATTTCGTCTTGATTCAATGGGTTTGAAGATTTAAGGTCCTCAGTCTTTTCTCTTTCCATAATTGTCTAAAATTTCTTTTTCTTTCTCTGTTAATGTTTCAATTCCTTTCTCTGATATTTTATCTAAAATTTCATCTACCGTTGGTAAATAATCCGGTTCTTGTTTCGGATTAAAGTTCATGTCCATCGGTAACATGAATTCAAACGTAAAATTTCTTAATTCTTCTCTTCTTTCTCTTACTTTACTTTCTACATCTATTGTCCCTGTTTTTGGTTGTTCTTTTTTTGTTTCTCCATCTATATTTAAAAAATCTTTCTTTAATTTTCTATCCATTTTAATATCAACATTTTTTGTTGCTTCCATTAAATAATATTGATCTACAATCTCATTTAATGACATATCAACATACTCTTTAAGATCTGTAAATGTCTCACCACTTCTAAAATGAAACACAACACCAAACTCACCATATGTATATTTTAAATACGGTGATGTGACAAATGGTAAAAATTGTATTGATAATTCTTGTGTAATGGATTCTAAATCACTGAAATCACCAAATAAGAACAACATGTATGCCGGATCTTTTTTTGGTTTTGTTTCTCTTTTCTTTCTCATTAATTTATTTTTGATTGTGAGTACAAAGTTATAAATTTTTTTGCTAATACCAAACATATTATATAAATATTATTTTATTTAAAAGAATAAATTTAAAGAAGTTCTTTAAATTCATCAGGAAGTAAGGTATTCTCTAAAGATTTTTGTGTAAAACACAATCTTCCACCCACTTTAAATCCCAATTCTTCCCAATTGACTACATTCAATTTTTTTGTTATTTCTTTTATATCCATTTCTTTTTTTGGAAAAATAGCCAAGATAGACCCATCATAATTTTTACAATCGTTAGTAAAAAATGGTTCATTATCTCTTGTTTTACAATTAACATATATTCTATCTTTATCAGTCTCATAAAAACCTCTACCCCACTTCCACCAATTAGTATTGTCAAATTTTTTAATCTTTCTTTTTAACAATTTTTCTTTATTACTTTCCAAATGTTCGTTGATGACATCATAAAACATTCTTTTTAATTCTCCTGTTTTTTTTGTATAAGAACATACAAAATGTTTATTTCCATTCTCATTAGTAAAAATTTGATCATTCCCGCTAACGGCACCTACTTTTACTGAAAATAAATCACTAAATTTAATGTTCAAGTCATCGTCGTTAAATAGTATTTGTCCATCACTAACTTTAAAATTTTTTATACCATTATTTGTGTTTGTTTTTCTTTTAAAATTATTTTTTTCATATCTCCAAATAACAACATTTGGTGTATATCCCTTAAACACAACATTATCTCCGTATTCATACCAATCTGTTATACTACCATTATTATAAAGAAAATTATTAAGTTTGATTGATGATGTTGATTTGATGAATTCTCTAGGGGTTATAAAAATCATTTCTCCGTTATGGGATAAATGCTCAACACACTTCCTTACAAAGAATAAAAACAAATTACTTCTATTATCAAACTCATTTAAAAAATTTATTTTTCTAATTTTTTCTATAGTATTTTGGGTAATATTTTTAAATGCAACATACGGTGGATTACCTATAATAGTATCGTACTTTTCTTCTAAAATTAAATCAAAAAAGTCCATAATTATGTTATCTTCATTATTATAGATCTCATCAATTTCAATTGATGTTATTTTTCTATTAGAAGTTTTTTTTATCTCTTCTGTAAAAGCACCATCACCGGAACTTGGCTCCAAAATAGGTCCGTTATTTTTAGATAATTTAAACATTTTATTAACAATATCTTTAGGTGTGAAGACCTGACCCCAATTTTTAACTTTATCCATTCTATTCGTTTTATAATAAATATAACACTTATATAAAAATTGTAAACTTAGTTCACAAATTTTATATAAATTCCAACTTTTTTATCTTGAAACATCCTAAAGTAGTCTTGTGAAAATAAAATTTTATTATCATTTATCAAGCTAATAAAATTGTTTAAATCGCTTGGGATTTTATTTACTAAACCGTTAACATTCATTAATACATAATTTTCATTCTTATTGTTACCATTTTTGAATAAAAATATAATAACTTCTTTTACCCATAAATCCCAAACAAGTTTATTATTTATAATAACATTATTTATTATGTTTTTTATATCTTCTTTTTTAATATTTTTTTCCGGAAATAAATTAAACAAAAATGTCATCAGTAATTCTTGGACTTTTGATATTTCTGTTTTTTCAAACTGTTTGTTCCAATGTTCCTCAACAAATTTTTTATTTAATATCTGAACATATTCTTTTCCCTTAAACAAATTAGGTGTAAATCCTGATTTTTTACAAATTTCTATTAATTTTTTATTCAATTCTTTACCGGTAACTTCAGCAAAAAATCTTGGCTCGTCATTTTTAAGATTAAATGTTTGACCATCTATTTTAATATCATTTTTTGTGGGTCTAAAAATTTTTTTTGACGATAATATCATCATTAACTCACCTTCACCGCATGCGGCGTTTGGTGTCCCAAGACCAATGGGTCTACATTCAAATAATTCAACCATAAATGGTATGTAGTTTTTATTTTTTACCTCATTAATCCAATTACCTCCATTTATAAAATTCAAAGTTTTGAAAATATTATCGTTTTCAGCGTCTTTTATCCAATCTAAAATTATTTTTTCATCTATATTCAAATCATAAACTATCCCAAGAATTGATTGAAAAATTGATTTTTTAGCCTTGTCCTCTTTGGGTATTTTTTTAGCAATAAAATTGTATAATTCTTTTTTCATAGAGTAAATATACAAACAATTATTTAATTATTGATAAACTTTTGAAATATTTTCTTCTTTTTTAATTTTTACGGTAGTATCAGCAATTTGGTTTATTAAAGGATTATGAGATATAACCAATATTTTCTCAAAATATTCTTTAATTTTTACAAAAAATTCAAAAACCATTTCTAAGTTGTCGTTGCTAATTTTACCAAATACTTCATCAAAAACAATCACATTTGGTTTAGGAAGTGAGCATATTTTACTCAATACTGATCTTAATGCTAGTGACGCTATTGACCTCTCGTATCCTGACCCACTTGTCATTAACTTTTCAATTCCCGAACCATTATCAATCATCATAAATTCAACTTCATTTTTGTCGTTAATTCTAATTTCTAATTTAAAATAACAACTATCTTCCATCAATCTTTGAAGTTCAGAGTTAATTAATGGCATCATTGTTTTCATTATGATTTTAGAAATACCGTTTTTACCGTAAGCCTCTAAGTATATCTTATGTATTTTTTCTTTTTCTTGTTCTTCAGAAATTTTAATAATTGTTTTTAAATTATTATTAATTTTTTCTTCTAACGTTTTAATTTGATAATTAGTATTATTTATCTCGTTATTTGTTTGTGTTTTTTGTCTTTCAAGTTCATCAATACGAAGTCCTGCCTTAACTAACATACTATCAATATGTTCGTTTTCTTTAATCTTGTCTTGCATCTTATCGTATTGAGTAAGTTTGTTGTTAAGTCCCTCTATTTTTAAATTTAAAGCTTCAATTGTCGCTTCGTATTTTTCTTTGATAAGTTTGTTTTTTTCATACTCATCAAACTGTCTTTTTGTTTCAACAAATTCTTTTTCTTTGTTGGTTAAATCCTGCATTAACACTTCTTTATGTGCTTTATGAGTGATAAGTCCCGCAAGTTCAGAGATTTTTTGTTGTGTAATCATTGCGTTCATTAATTCAATACCACAATGTTCACACTTAATACCACCTTTAACTGAACTTTTTAATTTTTCAACTTCAGCTATTTTTGCATCAAGTGTAATCTTTTCAGTATTAACTTTATTGTATTCTTCTTTTACCTTGTCATGTTCATCTTCTTTATAGAATTTTTCTGGTTCAACAACATTTAATTGATTCATTTTTTTTGTGTTTTCTTCAATATTGAATTTGTAACCGTCAATTTCTAATTTAACACTACTTGGGTTTAATCTACTAATTTCAACATCAATATCGCTATGTTTTTTCTTTAACATATCGTCTCGGTAGTTTTTACCTTTTACGATGTTTTCTTCAGTTTCTTTTAGTTTGATATCTAAAGTTTTTAGGTTTTCTTTATATTCACCAATTTTTACTTCAGAATTTTCATTTTCAGTTTTTAATTGTTCAGTATTATAGATGTTAGACATCATGGACTTTGAAAACTCACTATACACTGATTTTGCAACCTCCTCTTTTCTCTTTAAAAATTCAAGACCCATAAAACGAGAAAGTACTTGTCCTCTCGCCGTTGGTTTTGACTCTATTAGTTCTTCTAAATTTGTGGCGGTCGTAAGAATCGTCATCAAGAAATCATCTTTTGTCCCAATAGACTCTTTAATGAAGTTTTCAGTTTCCCTTCTTTGTTCGCCAGTAAAGTTTTGTAATGATCCATCACCTAAACGTTTAAAAAAGTCTAATTCGGTTTTAACATTCCATTCGCCCTTCTTAGACATTTTTCTTTCAATGTTTCTAACAATAATATACTCTTCGCCATCAATAACAATTTCACCTTTAACGGTTACGGTATCATTATCTGTAAACCTATTAAATATTTCTTCCGCCTTTGTAGTTTTAGTTGTTTCATTAAAGAATAAAAATAATAGTAAATCAACAGACAATACAGTTTTTCCACCAAAATTAGGTGGGTTAGACTCAATAACAGTAATACCGTTACACTTATCAAAATCTAACCTTTGATTTTCACCATATGATAAGAAATTTGAAAACTCAATATTTTTAATATACCACTTTTTAAATACCGCAACTTCGTTTTCGGTTTCTTTCATCTTATTTTCAATAATATTATTATGGTTAATAATTTTATCGGTATAAGATTCGTAGTTTTTATTTTTTAAATATTGTTTTAAAAGATCAACCTGATAGTTATTATCCATCAAATTCATAGATACATCAACAGTTTGTTCTGTGTCTTGTTCAACATTTTTTGCCTTTGTTAGTACATTAACATTTGTTGTGTTGTATTTTTTTTGAAAATAATGTTTAACACTTTTAATCCTATCTGTTGTAAAATTTTCTGGGTAATCTTCCCATGTCACTTGAATAACCGGGTTTTCAAACTTTGAAAAATCTAAATCTTTTGTCATTATATTATAGTTAAATTCTTTATTCTCCTTGAACAGGTTCAGTTGGTTCGGATTCTTCCTGTGTTGTTTCTTCTTGTACGTTCTCTTCATCTAATAGTGACGTTAATCCTGACATTGTGTCTCCTGACATCGATGCAAATTTTTCTTTCATGGCTTTCATTTGTTCTTCAAAAGCCTCTTGCCATAATTTTTGCATTCTTTTTTCTTGTTGTTTTACATTAGCGTTTCTTTTCGCTACTTTTGCTCTGTGTGCTTTAGCCGCTTTTCCCATCTTTATATTGTTTTTTATTTATTACTTGGTCTATTTTCTTCAAACCATTCTACAATCGCATTTATCGCCCATACTAATCCGGCAGATAACATACCATCAAAAAATACGGATAAATATTCATTAAGTCCAATCAAATTATGGTTTGGTGAAAAATATACTAAAGATAAAAAGAATCCTACCCATGTAGAAGTACAAAGGACACAAGATATTAATCCTGATAAAAATTGACCTAAAAAGTTAAATACCGCTAGTGGGTTATTACCCCAATTATGTATTGATGTTCTTAAACCGTTAAATATTGATCCATAGACCAAAATGTTTGTCATACCATAGGCAACCATAGCCCAAATTAAAATTTCCATAATTATTTATATAAATCGTCGTTTAGGTTAGAACTACCATGAAACTTGGCTGGAATATTACCAGATTTTTTTGGTGTATCTAACAATTTTTTTTCTAATTCTTCATTTTTCTTTTTTAATTCTCTTATTTCAGAATTTAAATTTTGTATTGTTTGCTGAAGCATTTTTACTTTACTGTCATCTAAATTTACATCTAAATTACGTCTAAGTTCGTCTAACTCTTTATCCTTTTTAGACATTTCATAATGGAAATTATTTTCCATTTTTTCTGTCTTAGTGTAAAAATTTTTCCTTTCTGACTCTATTTGTTCGTTTAAGTGGAAAATATTTTGCTCCAATTGTTCAATTTTACTTAATAGTTCATTTTTACTATTTTTGTCACTAATATATTCTATTTTTGTGACAACTTTTTCTACAGGAACCTCTTTTATTATTTCCTTTTCTACTACAATTTCTTTAATCACCTCAACAGGAACTTCAACAATCTTCTCTACTTCTTTTATTACCTCAACCGGTATTTCCACCCGTTTTTCAACAATTACCTCTTTTATTACCTGTTTTTCACTTGAAAAACCTATTTTTAAGTCTTTTTCACCATCATTAAGTGTTTTTCCTAAAAATCCATATTTTTCAATATCAAAACCTTGTTTAAAACAGCGATAAATAAAATCATCAATATCTTCAATATTATTTGCAGAACAAAATGCAGACACCGCCCGCATTATTTTTTTATCAAAGATTTTGGAGTCTTTCTGTTCCATTTTCAATATCTTCAAATGATTTAATGGAAAACTTTAAAAAAGGTTTTGGATTAAACAAATTAAAGTACTCATATTCTTTGGTTCCGACATGGTAAGTTCCGAAACCGTGGTTTCTAATATTTTCACCTATGTTGTTTTGAATTGTTGATCCAATCATATAACCCTTTCCTCCTTTAATGTTAAATTCAGCTCTTTTATGAATATCGCCACATAAAACAGTATCAAGACCATCAAACTTTTCAATTTCATATGCCTCTTCACCAAACTCAAAACCTAAGTCAGTTTTTAATCCACTTATTGGTCCATGAAATAAACCAATTTTAATTCCTTTTGCTTCACTAATATCTGGTGGTATATTTCCTTGATATTGAGAATAAACACACCAACTTATATTTTCATCTTCATATACCCCTCTATCTTTATAATAGACAATATTTTTGTTATTTAATGAATCTATAATCGGTGATAATGCGTCTAACCTATCAGTATTATTCACAAGAAAGTCGTGATTACCTGGTATTATTATTGTTTTTGCGATATTTGAGCATTCTTTTAAAATCCATGCGACAAACTCAATAAGTTCAGGTGTCATTTGATTTTTAGAGTGAACTAAATCACCAGTAAAAACAATTCTATCAGGTTTTATCTCTTTCCACTGATTTATTGCGTCTTCTAATATTGATCTATATAAATCGTGGTCTTTAAAAAGTCGGATATGTAAATCTGAAAAATGTACTAATTTATTAATCATATTAATTCTCTATTATATAAATTTACCAAAATAAGTCTCGCAAATTTAAAATCCTTCGCTCTGTTTAATTTTAAACCATAAGCTAGTGCGATTGATCTAAGGTGTGGATAAACCTCACTTATCGTCATTTTACCTACTTCCATTACTTATCAAAAAGTTTAAAATCTTCGTTAATGTGACCACACTCACTGCAAGCATAAGTAGGAAATGGTACAATAGTGTCTTCAGGATTTCCTGTTAAGATTTTTGATACTTTTTTAAGAATAGTTACTTCTTTAAAGTAAACTGATTTACATTTTTCACACTCAATCGTTGGTTGGTCTCTTAGATTGATTTTAGGTTTAATAATTTCGTCCATTATTTTATTTTATATTTAACTTTTATTTTTCCTTTTTCTTTGGTATCTAAAGTTGTGTTGTAATACCAATATTCTTTTTTTACTTTTTTCATATCTAATTATAAGTTATTTTTCTAATTTTGTCAATTCGGTTTTAATATCCATATTGAATATAGTATCAATTACTTTTCTATCAACTCTGTATTCAGTAAAATCTTGTTCTTCTGTTAAATGAACAATAACGCAACCATAAAAACTTATTCCGTCATATTTTGTTCCTTCTAACATTTTTAATAGTAATTTACCATATAATGGTAATTGTGTATTATAGTGACCAAGAGCATTATTTGGTAGAAATTTAAATGGAACCCTCATAGGTTTTGTGTAATCATTGGTTTCCATGTTTTTCTTCTTATTTGTCTTCCAATCGGTTATTACTAAACCAAAACCTGTTCTTTGTCTATTAAACATTAACCAAACCTTATCGGGTTGTCCTGTGTAACCTAATACCGGATGTCCTAATACGATTTCCGTATCTAAAAGTACCGCACCTCGTTCTTCCATAAGTTTTAAAAACTTATATCCCGCCTTTATCATCCGGTCACCTTTCATAATCATTTCCATATCGCACTCATAGATAGGTTGTCTAACTTCTTTAACTATCCCGTGTCTTTTTATGGTTTCAATCTCTAATTCATAGTGAACCCTACTACCCATATTTGTAGATATTTTACCAGCCTCTTCCCATTCAGCAAGTAGTGTTTGCATGACGTATGGGTCACCTTTTGCTTTATTTCTTGCAGCTTCTTCAGTAGGAAAATCGTCATAAAATAACTTCATTACTTTTGATACTGACGGGAAATCGTCTCTAATTTTTCCATCAACATCTTTCATGGTATATCTATGTTTATCTTCTTCAAAAGTTAAACATAACTCTTTTTGTCTTTCTGATAGTATATCTCGTATCTCTTTTGCTACTTCTTTTAAATTCATTCTTTTTCTTTTACGTAATAATCGTTTATTTCACCTCTAAGATCACAAACGTCTTTATCTTTAGGTAGTTTTAATAGTTTTACTCTACCATATAAAACACCACCATTTAATTTGTCGTATATGTTTTTAGCATCATCAAATGCATCACCATCTAAACAAACTATAATATTTTTTTTAGCCTTATTATATAACATTTCCCATAAATTGTCATTAACATATTTTCCAAGTAATGCAATTGAATTATCTAAAAAGAAACTATCAAAAACACCCTCAACAAGGTATATGTCTTTTTTCCAATCAATTAAACTTTCATTAAATATTAGAAAATCTTTTGATGCTTCTGGGTTTTTATATTTTAATTTACTTCTTGGGTTCCATGATCTTGAAACAAAAAAGTTTAGTTCTCCTTTTTTATTAAAAGATGGTACTATGATACGACCAGCATAATCACCTTCCATACAAATACCAATTTGGTATTTATCAATAGTTTCTTGTGTTATACCTCTTTTTTTAAGGTAGTTTAACGCCTCTTTTCTTGGTAAATGTAAGGGGTGTATTTCCTCAAACTTTTTGTATTCTTTTGGTAGTTCTAATTCTTTAAACTCTTTTTTCTTTTTTTCAACCTTGTCAGGTCTGATGAGGTTATAAGTCTTTTTATCTTTTTTAGATCCGAATTGTTGAATTAATTTACCTAAGTGTCCGTGAGTGTCGTGGGTTTCGGCACATGCCCAACATTTATAGATATGATTGATGTAATTTATTTCAAGATTACCTTTTCCATCAGTCTTTGAAAGTCCTTTTATTTCATAGGAACATACAGGACAATCAACGGAAACTTGACCACTATATTCATTAACACTTTTAGGTTCTCCAAAAATGTTTTCTATTAAATCTAATACTAAATTATCTTCACTCACCCTTTTAAAATAGGTGATATAATATAAAATGTCAAATAACAAAAAACCCACCTTTATGGGGTGGGTTATATTTTAAATTAAAATATTTTTTTAACTTTCCGGACCATCAATAAGATCTTTAATTTTTGAAATATTTTTAATAAATAAATTAGCAATAAATGGGAAAGCAAGTAATGCGCCTACATTTGCCACTTTCTGACCAGGTTTCATACGTCTAATATCGCGTCTGATACTTTTTTTAAGTCTTCTTCCTTTATTTCTCATCCATCGTGATAATTTTTTTAACCATGGTGGTTTTCTCATGTGTAATTCATTTACATATTTTTCAGCATCTTCTTCTGACATACCTGAAAATAATTTATTCACACACTCTTCCATAGCAACGTCGTCATTTTCATCACAAGTTTCAATTGCCACTTCAGGGTCTTCGTTTTCCTTAATGACTCTTCTTATGATTCTTGTAAGATCTGATTCGGTTAACTTTATAACTCTTTTCATATTATTATGCTGTATATGCACTTACAAAATAATTAACTAATTGTTCTTTAGCATCAGGCCATTTAACAACCCCTGAAGTGCCTTTCAAAATTGGACCTAATTGATCACCAATAAATTCAACAGCATCTGTTCTTTTTGAATTTTTTGCATAATCTAATAATTGAGCGACATTACAAAATTCGGCTTGATCTCCAGTATCGCTTTGGTAAGATATACAGGCAGTCTCCTGTTCTTTTATAACTCTTCTAACGATTCTTGCTAAATCATTTTCATTTAATCTTATTCTTCTCATTGTATTTTTATTTATTTATTTATTTAATTATAAATATATAATAGTTTTAAAAAAAACTAAAAATTAAATTTTTTTACCAAATTTTTTGTTCCTTCATGTATCCTAATACGCAAGTATAAGAATCGGCCATATCATAACACTCTTTTTTAAGTGTATTATTTTTTGTATAATGCCATGTAATTTGTGGTTCTTTATCTGAAACTTTTTTCCAAATTAATTCTTTCTTATCAACATCTTTTGGTAAACCTCCAAATAAAACGTATTTACCTTTATCGTTTTGTTGTACCAAATCAGGCCAAGCAAATTTTCTTGAATTATATGTTGATATATATGAAGGAACGATACCTAAAATATCATATATTGATTTTGTTATCATTGAATTATATCTTAAAAGTGTTCCTACTGTCCATACATTATTAGAGTTTAGTAATGGTTCCTCTATAACTACTTTTGTAATGCCAAGATTTTTATATCCTTGAAGTTTCTCCTCAAAGGCAACTACCTTTAATAATAATTCTTGTATTTTATCATCAACCTTTGGTTTAATAATTGGTGAAAAGTGTGTTAATTCTAATAATTCTTGTGATTTGATATCAAATAAAGTCCAACCTATTGTTTTAGTTGATATATCTAAACCCAACACTTTTGGTGAGTTTTTTAAATCTGTTTTTGCCATAAAAAATTAAAAATCAAGTTTAACAGGATACTGTTGAATCCCCTGTCTTTTTTGAGGGGATTGTATCTTAGATATAACCATAAGTTCTTTATCTGCATTGTAAAGACCTACTTCAGTTATATAAGGAGTTGTGGTACTATCCCAAGTAGGGTTTGATGATTTTAAATATTGTGTTTGGCCTAAATTACACAAATAATTCATTACATATATCGTTGCTTGAATATCTGTTTGTATTGTACCATAAAAGTAATACTCACCACCAAAATTTAATGTAACCCCTGATTGATTTAAAACAGGTATATCGATGTAATTTGATAAATTATATGTAGAAGCATTATCAAACATATCTTTAGTGATTTGTATGGTTGTTCCTGTTAAACCGCTTAGAGTTAAAAATCCATTTGTTGTTGATGCGGATAATTGACCCATAACATCAATTTCTTTCCACTGAGTTGGGTTAGGTCTAGTGGTTCCACTATTTACTCTTTGTACAAGTACTTTCATTTCATTAGCGGTAAATCCTGTTGGTTGTGTTAAAATACTTGAATTTAAAAATGGAAATTCATTACCAAACTTTAAAAATATATTATATGTTGGTTGTGTTGGGTCAAATAATGTTGGTGTTATCTTGGTGTAGTAATTACAATGTAGTGAGTTTGTGAAAGCACTGTTATTGAACCTATATGTTACAAATGCTGATTGTGTGTTTGCACTTAATAATCCCTCATCTTCACCTAAAACACCATCACATGCGTTTGGTATAATTGAACCGACTTTAGGTGCTGGTAATGTCCAAGACCTATTTGATTTATTATTTAACGCAGCAACAATTTCATCGTCATCAAAAACAACCATTTTTAAATCAGGAAACACCTTACCAACCCTATTAGGATATCCGGTAGAATTTATGTGAGTATCCCATAAATTAAAATATCTTAAACCAGGATTATTAAAATCGGCACTTCTTTTAGATTTTATATAATGTGTTTGAAATAAATCTACCGTAAATCCACTTGGGTCTGTGTAAAAATATTCTCCTATTGTTTTATTTGGGTTTTTATGCCACATTAACCAAGGAATACCTAATTTTAAATTTCTGGCCTGACCTGTTGCTCCAGGATTTGCCGGGTCATATTCTTGTTGTGCAAACTTTTCACCATAAAAATTATCTATGGATTGATTTGTGTAATGAACAATTGCAATTGATTTTTGATCTGATGGTGATAATGTTATTTTATCCCCTAAAGAGTTTGTAAAATAAACTGAACCCGTATCTACTTGTCCTGAATCTGTTTTATAACCAAAATATTCTTTAGAACCAACATATGTTTTACCACTATAACTATTATAATCTTGTACGTTTGTGTTGAATACGCCAGCCGGTGATTCGGTCCAACAAACATTCATATTCCAAATTTTAACATCACTTTGTGACACATCACAATTTGTTTCAAAATTAAACACGTTTGTTGCCCAATAAGGTTCAGGTGTTACTGAATCGTAAATAACTGTCATACCAGAAGGGTAAAATACAACATTACTATTTCCTGTATATCCCATATTTGAAAAATCAGGTAATTGTCTATCAACTTGCACTGTTACTGTTGTTGCTGAAGAAGTGTCTCCTGTTATCCCAACAACCGAGTATGTGAATATAGGTGAGTTTCCACTTAAAGGACTAAATGAACTTGTAAATAAAGTTAAAAACATACCAGGAGTTACTGTTCCTGACACTGAAGCATTTACCGTAGATGATGAAATAGTTAATGTATTTCCTGACGACAAACTTGAATTTAGTACAATAAAATTAGGGTTTATTGTGTATGCTGAGGTAGTATAGAGTGTGTTTCCCGTAAAAAATCCTCTTGGTGCTGCTGAATTATATATATTATCAACAAAAGAAGCATCAAAAGGTATTCCAAAAGTACTTCCAGAGTTAGAATCCACAAATAGTGGGTATTTAACGTTTAATCTATTATATTCAGGCGCCGGTACTAAATTATCCGCATTGTATTGAGGTGATAACACATTTAGATCAACCAAATTTTGATTTGATATACAATTATAACATACCTCACTATCACCAACTTGGAAATAAGAAATATCAAATTTACCTTGTGATATTTTTTTTCTTGCTGCGTCTGTTAGAATTGTACTGATTAATCCGCTTGTTGTTTTAATTATATATGACATATTAATAAATACTTAATTTAATCAAATTCTGATAAAATATTCGTTGATAAATCTAATAATCCTTGTTTATCTATTTGAAAACTTAAATTGTTTATTGGTGAAATAACGGTTTCACAAGACCCATTATTTGATAATATAACACCATTAACGGTTATTGTGTCGGTAACACTAGCAAATGGAGCACAATTACTATCACCATTAGGTGCGGTTACTTTTTTAAATATTTGACCTTTTACGTTTCCTGTACCTATTATTTTAGCAGTATAAACTCTAGTAATACCTGTTGTATAATAGTTAGGGTGACATCCTATAGTTGTAAAACTATTTGTTGTTTGTGTTGTTGAATTTGTCAAATATTGACCCCCACCTGTTGTTCCAGTTGAATTAATATATACAAAAGCCGGTGAGGACACGTTTGATGTTCCTCCTGAAACTGAAGTTGTGTGAAATATTGTAAAATTTACTTCTTTATTTGCAGGTAAAGTTGGTGTTACTCCAATTTCCCAATTATATGTGGCCTCTTTTGAAGTAGAGCTACTAATGACTGAGGGGTTTGCTGGAACCAAATTTAATGTTACTTGATAATTAATTATTGGGTTTTGATTTGTTAATGTTACTATTTTTGTTGAGATGTTACCTATTAAATCTTTTACATAAACAGTGTATGTTCCGTCTGCTAAATTTAAAAATATGTTAGACGCTTGGTATGATATATTATTTAATGAATATGAGTATGGTGCCGTTCCTCCTATAACTGAATTAACAATTATTTTACCATTACTAACCCCTTCACAAGAAGGGTTATTTGTGCTTGTGTTTATAACGAAAGACGTAGTACATTGTCCTTGTGTAACGTTTGCTAATCTATAACCTTGTCCATTATATGTCCAAATACCGATTGGTGGAGATAATGTCGATTGTAACGATACTGCACCACCTTCTGTCCATCCTGAAACAAGCCATTTAGTTGCTCCCGTACTATAATACATCGTTAGTGTATTACTTGTCCAAGAAGGATACCCGTTAATTGTATTTGCAGAATAAAATTGATATTGATTTATTGTTGTTTGTGGTGGGGTTAAAAATGAAATAGGGGTAACTTGTGTTGTTAAACAAAGACCACTTGTATTTTCTAACTGTGGTGTTGTTGGTAAACATTCAGTACATGAACTAAAAGGACCTGAAGATTTAATTACATTATAATTAAAGTAAGTTTGTCCTGAATATAATGTAGTACCGTTACATATCCAACAACCTAATTGTGAATTTAAAGTAAAAGTAACTCCCGTTTGGGTTTGGTTTTCTAAATTTGCGACATAATATATTTTATTATTAAAATCATTACAATTATAAAATTCTTCTAAATAAAAAGTAGTTGCTGATACCACACATTTTGTTGTTGCAGTAAAATCTCTATAATAATCAGTAACTGTAACATTGTATTCACCAGCAGATAAACCATTTACTGTTTGTGATTGGGATCCATTTTCCCAACTATAAGTGTATGGTGGTGTTCCACCAGTGACAACTAAACTTGCACCACCGTCATTTGTAAATGGCGTGTAGGCACTTATAGTATTACACTTAACACCAAGTGGAAACAAAGTTATAATATCGCATGTATTTGCACTATATCCTGGCATAATCTTTTTTTAATATCATGGTGATAATTCATAATAAATACATAAATTTGCATCTATAAATTTTAATGCGTATGAAGGGTAAGTTTCATACACGTTAGGTAAAATAAAGTCGTATGGTAATGTTGTTATGGTGTCATAATAAACACAAGTAGCAGTTGCACCTGAACTATCACATAACCAAAGATTAAGTGGTAATGTTCCTGTTGTTGCCGTTATTGATATCTGTGTTGCCATATTTTAACAATTTCCATTTACTGTACAAAATTCTGTTAATTTACCATTAGAATCTACACTATACAACTTAGTACCATATTTCAAATAATCAATAATTACAGGTGTTGTAAGTGATTGGTCTTCATAAATATAAACACCTGTTTGAATTGTAGAAACTAAAGATGATGTGTAGAACGATATAGGGGATCCTCCATTTGTTAATTCACAAACAGGACATGAAACCGTAAATTCACCTCTACCACTCCATATACTAAATGAAGGTGTTGGTTCTGGTTCAGGTATTAAACATTCTACACAATCACTATAAGTTGTTGCTGTTGTCGCGGTAAATGTTTCAATATAAGACCAAATATAACCAGCAGGTGGGTTATAAGGGTTGTAATTACCAACATAAGAATAACATTCGCCTGATATGGTTTTTAAAATGTCGCCAGTTGTTATGTTATACGGTGGAACGGTATATTGTATTATCATAGAATTATTTGTACAAGATGTGAATACGAATACTGTGTTTGGAGCATATGTAGGTGTAGGTACAGGAGTTGCCGTAGGTGTTGGTGTAGGTGTTGGTGTAGGTGTTGGGGTAGGTGTTGCTGCAGGTACTGTACAATAGGAACATCCACTTGTTGTTGCACTAACAACTTCTTGTAAAAAGTCTGCAGGGCTTCCAAAAATATTTTCAGTATATTCTAAACATTTATACTGATCATTAATTAACCCTAAAATTGTTGTTCCGGTTGAGACCACACTACCGGTTAATATAATAGGACCTGTAACAAAATATATATCAGAACTGTTACAATCAAGTAACTTACATACTGTAGGACAAACAAAATTACCACTATCAACAACAAAAGTAACACCTGAAGTTATGTTATAAGGAAAAACAGTAGGTGTAGGTGTTGGGGTCGGTGTTGGAGTCGGCGTTGGAGTCGGTGTAAAAGCAGAAAAAGAAACACTAACATTAAAACCGGCACATATATCGGGTGTAGGTGTTGGGGTCGGTGTTGGAGTAGGTGTTGGGGTGGGTGTTGCGGTTGGTGTTGGGGTTGGGAACTCACACTCCAATATAATATCAAAGTCTAAAATTGAACAAGGATCATATGGTGTTGGTGACGGGAAACATGTGCCACTATAACTAATACTTTCATCTATATCAGGACAAATTGATATTGTTGGTTCTTGTCCATAAAAAATACAAGTTTCGCTAAAACCGGATGATAAACACCATTTTACTGAGTCATAAAATAAATACCCAGGCGTTGTTCCACCTGTCCAAAATGGATATCCATTATAATTTCCTGAGACTTGATAAGTTCCTGATATTCCAGAATAGTTTGTTAATGGTATATTAATACATGTATAATTAGAACAACAATCACCTGTAGCACATAAAGTATCTGAACAGTCTGTCTGTAATGTATAAGTACCAGTTAATTGTGTGAAAGTTGTTGAACTAAACCCCGAAGTAAATGCAGATACAATCGTATAACATCCATCAGGAACAACAGGATCACCTGAAAAATGATAGGTCAATCCAGTTGTAGCAGTACCACCTGTGGCAACCCAATCACCATCATCGGTTACGTATTGATAACCGGAATAACAACAACCTTCAAATCTTAAATCAGCCATTAAAGTTAAAACTTTATTTATAAATAATCAAAACTTTATTTTATTGTAGGTTATTTTAACCAAAAATGTCAAAATATTGTCTCCAATCAGATTTAACTATGTTATATTCATCTTTATTATCTAAAAAACAAAAATCTAAATATTTTTCCTCACTACCAACATAACCTGTTTTTAAATATTGATTAACTAAAATATTAAATTTATCTATTAAATTATCTATTTTATTATTGCTTGGTACAAAAAAACATCCTCCATGTATATACCTAAACTGAGATAGTAAATGAAAAGGTCTATCATTAATTGTAAAATCAATTTGATGGCTAAAAAAAGTTATTTTATCATTATACCCTTGATTTATTTTTTCTACGTTTGGGAACTCTTTTTTGTGTTCAAAGTTGTTGTCTCTTAATACGCCAGCGTCACACCAAATAAACATATCCGAATTAAAATACTTATTCTCTATTGCGTTTTTTATAAAATATAACTTATTAAAAATTATTATATTATATAAAGGTTCTGTCATTTCAGGAACATTAAAATGTTTTTTATTTTTAAAGTCAACATCTTCCATTAAATCTTTAACTTCTTTATAAAATAATTTATATGTGTCTAAATTTTCTAAATTATCAATAATTATTATTGTTTTTTCTAAGTTATTATCAATTTTTTTTCTTTGTTCTATTATAAAGTTTTTAAATTTTTCTTCAGTATATATCACCATATTTGTATCAAAATATAGTAAATTTTTCATCCACATCATATATGTGTGGTAAGACAAACCATAGTTAGACCATTTATCTCTACCAATATCAAAAAGTGCGGTTACTATTGTTGTTGTTTTTATCATACTGTTCCTGTTAATTTTTCTAACCATTCTTTTGATTTTGAATGAGCCCATACAGTCCAAGTTTTTGGGTCTGAATACGTTAAAAAATTTCTTTTTATTATTAATTCATTTTTAGACATTAAAAGATTAATTTCTTCTTCTGTAGCATCTTTTCTATATACTTCTTGACCATTTTCGTCATGAAAAATTATTGCCCAAAAATCATAATCATTTTCAGTAAAATTATTTTTATTTAATTTTATATCATATTTAAAATTTTTTGAGAAACTATTTTCCCACTGATAGTCATCAACTATTTCAGGATTAGGTGGGTATTGTTTTTTTAACGTATATTCTTGTACTGACCTTTTTTCAAAATATAAACCAGAATATTTTTCATAATCCCTTAATGTTCTTTCTTTTCCTAAACCATATTTACCATCGTGTCCCTCTTGTTTTTCACCATCCATACCAAATAATTTGCGATTTAAAAGATGTGCTTTTTCATTTTTTAAATACCACTCTTTATCATCATCCCACTGTTTAGTTCTACCATTTCTTGTGTATTCATGCCAAATAACAACTTTATGTGGGTGAAATAAGTCATAACCATGGGTAAATGCTCTAACAGTAATTGATATTTCTTCTCCATGAAAATAAAATTCAGGATTGTGTTGAACTTCTTTTGAAAATTGTCCTAATGTAAAACAAAAGTGTGCTGAATAAAATCTAGCGGGTACGGGAATTGTTAAGTCTTCCCAATTGGGTATTGTTTCAGGTAGAAAAAAAACGGCCCCTTCAGGTATAAATTTATCAAAAACCATCCTCCATGGGACCATAACACGACCTTGTGGGTCATTATTAGGATCATAAGAAGAAACATATCCAGTCAATAATGGTTTAGGTATCCCTAAATCTTGTAATTGATTAACCATACCTATTAAAGTATCGTCCCAATTTTTTTCAAACCTCATATGAGAGTCTATTTGAAGTGTATATTCTTCTTCGTTATATAATTGTTGCACTTGATTTCTAGCCCAACACACACCCTTAGCCTCATTATAAAGAACATTAATTATTCTAAATCTTTCATCATTTTCATATTCTTTTAAATCATCAAATTTATCGTCAGGATGATATTGTCTGCAAATTCCAAAATTTAAATTTTCAGGATTTTTAGCATTTTCTAAACAGGATTTTATTGTTGGTATTAACTCAGGATCTCTATATGACGCTATTTGAACAAATATTTTCATATAGAAATATTATGAAAATATATTATTAAATGAAGTATTATCTTACTAAATAGATCGCAATATCATCATTAATATCTTTCATTTTAATCCATCTGTTTGGTATTTGTTGATTTTTAAGAACTCTAATCTGACCCAATAACCCAACAACATTCCATTCTGGTCTTTCAGATCTTGGAATATATGTTCGTGTTTCGTCGTAATTTTTATTTATTTTTTGCCTTTTATCTGTTACTGTTTTATATATGGTATTATTCTCACTATCTAAACCTATTGGGACTTGGTAAGTATAATCTTCTGTTATAAAATTACCCCATATATCTTTTTCATATTTACCTACCCACTCATCCTCAGTACCATCATCGGCATTTCCAACAATCGCAGGTTTTGAGGATATAACACCAATCGCATTATCGGCATTTGTACAAATTTTTATTTTGTCATTTTCCAATTCAACTACAGTACCATAAGGATAACTATTACCATCAATTGATTCAAAATATTCTGCGTAGTCGGCACTACTTTGGGTTAGTGTTCCAGCAATATTTAAGTTACCATTACTACTAACTCTAAGTGCGTTTGCTCTAGATATTGACGTTCCTCTACCTATAATAAATAACTGATTTGTATTACCTGTAGTATTATATTTACCCATTACTTTTTGAAAATCTTCATATGCAATAGTATTATCTCCCTCAGAATGTGACGCAAAACCGTTTGCTGTTGTGCCTGTCCCTTCAGCATGTGAATAATACCCATTTGTCGTTGTATAATACCCTTCAGAATGAGATCCCTGTCCTGTCGCAAGAGTATAAGCACCTTCGGCATGTGCATAAGCACCAAATATTGATACAATTGTGTTCGTACCTTCAGCATGTGAATAAGCACCAATGGATTGTGAACTACCTCCTTCGGCATGTGAACTAAAACCTGAAGAATCTGTAAAAGATCCTTCTGAATGTGAGTAATTTCCTGAAGAGGTTGTAATATTACCTTCAGAGTGAGAAGCAAAACCAGAAGAAATATTGTACCATCCTTCTGAATGTGAATAATCACCTAATGTTATGGTTCCAACACCCTCAGTGTGTGAATATATTGTTGTTGCTGAAGTTTGTGATCCTTCAGCGTGCGATCCTTGACCGGAAGTTAATGTTTGACTACCTTCCGCATGTGAATAACTGGTGGTTGCGGAAGTTTTAAAACCTTCAGCATGTGAATAATTACCACTTGATAATGTTTGGTTACCTTCCGCGTGTGAACCAGTACCCGAAGAATTAGTTAAAACTCCCTCAGCGTGTGAGGATGTTCCTGACGATATCGTTTCTTGTCCTTCAGCATGTGAACCATCACCTATTGCCGTTCCTCCTGAATAATTTGTAAATCCATCACTATATCCCCCTTCTGCATGTGAACCAAATCCGAATGTGCGAGAAAAAAACCCTTCTGCATGGGATGTAACACCAGACGATATTGTATACGACCCTTCAGCGTGTGATCCGGTTGCCAATGCTCTACCTCCCGGTATTAAATTAAGACCATTATCCCATCCTCCTTCCGCGTGTGATCCAGTACCACCAGCAATAGTTAAAATTCCCTCAGCGTGTGAGGCAATACCTGATGATATTGTATATGACCCTTCAGCGTGTGAGGCGATACCTGAAGCCGAAGTTATTGCTCCTGTTGCAAAACTATAATCTGTAGTTGCTGAAGTTTCAAAACCAAAGGAAAATGATGTTAGTCCTGAAACAGTTGATCCTGTAGATCTTATTGAGTCGTATATTGTTATTGGTGAGCATCCGTGAATATTTGTTACATATAAATCGGCAATACAATTTCCTGAACCACCTGTAAATGTTGTTCCTGATGAGGTAATTCCTGTCACTGAAAATTGACCGTTTTGGTTATTTGTGAATAGTATCGTACCTGTCGAGTATGTTCCTCCTGTTACAAAAGTATCTCCCGTTATTTGAACTCCATTTACAAAAAGTGTTGATGCTGACATTGTATTAGCTGTTAATCCGTTTGTAAAGTTTGTTGCCCCACTTACTGTACCACCTGTAAATGTTCCACCACCTGTCGACACTTGCCAACTAGCATTTCCACTTGCATCAGATGTTAAAACATAACCTGTTGTTGCTCCTGATGTCATTTGGAAATTTATTGTTTTTGTTTTACCGCTGACATCTAGTGTTTCTGATGGTGTATTTGTTGATATGCCTACTTTGTTATTTGTTCCATCAACAAAAAACATATTTTGATTATTATCCGTTTCTACTCTAAAATTATTTGGGTACCCTGTTTCATTAACTACGGTTTCAGTCGGATTAACCCAAAATTCGTTGTCTAACTGTCTTAATTTTAGATATGAATCAGTTATGGTTAGTGTGGTGTCAGTTGATCCATTAACAACAAATGATCCTGTGCCTAATCCACCAAAAATACCAAATGAAATGTACCCAAATCCAGCACCATCTTCAGAGAAAAAAAGATCATTTCCATTTAAATTATGTATTCTATCATTATTTAAAGTTAAATTAGTATTTGCAAAATTAGTATCGGCAGTTACAGGTAAATTTAAATATGTTGATGCCGATAATGTTGTTGCGGTTAATCCTTGTGTAAATATAGTATTTCCGGTAACTGTACCACCGCTTAATGGTAAATAATAACTACCATCGGTTAATCCCGTCACAGGAAAAGTTCCTCCACTACTATTAGTGAAAGTTATTGTTCCTGCAGAATATGTTCCTCCCGTTACTAATGTATCGGTACCTCCACTAAATATTGAACTTAATTGTTGTAATTCGGCTTTATAGGAAGAACCCGCAATGTTTTGACTTGGGTCACCGGTATATACAATATGTATTAGTGTTGTCGGCGTTATTGCCGATGATTGGGCTAATGTTCTATCTGTTAGTAATTGATAAGTTGGCATTTTATTTTATAAATATTATTTATTGGAAAATATACCCAACACCATCCATAAAATCGAAATATATCTCGTCTTGAAACGCCTTTTGTGCCACACAATCTAATTCATAGAGTTTTACACAACCAATAGTATCTACAATTTTTAAATATAAAAATGTTTCATTTGGGAAATAATATTGTGTATTAATTTCTACAGTTGCTGGTATTGTTGTTAATCCAGATATATAAAAACAACCTGTATTAGTTGGGTCACATAAAAAAACGTCATATGGTTCAACTCCTCCCGTGTCTCCTGTTATATTTATTATCATATAAATAAATATAACATTTATAAAAAGACTAAAGTATCTCCACCTTCTGTTGTTAAAAAATCACCAAGTTCTGTTAAAATAATATATTCTTCAACATTACAGGTCAGTAACTTAAAGTAAATACAACCAGTAATATCGACAGATTTTACCATGATTGTTGTTGCGGTTTGAAGTAATGCGGGTAATACATAAATACCAGGAGTATTGCCTAAAAATGTACAATTATTTCCGTACTCATCACAAGCATATAAACTTATTGGTGCCGTACCTCCTGAGACATTTGTTATGTTAATTGAATATGGCATTACACAGGTCCTCCATCAGTTATTATCCAACCTTTGGTTGTTGTTAAATAGTTTCTAGCCGCAACTGCGGACGGTCCGTATTTAGAGTCCCCAAAATTAGCGGTTATACCATTTTGTAAGGCCGCACCATATGATGCCCATCCATTTAACAAACTATTATAATTAACAGTATTTAAACCTGAAACCCATACTCCGTTATTTGACAAAAACGAACCTAAATCATTAACATCTCTAACATCCCAAGAACCTATGTTGTTTATGTTAGTAAATCCTGTAAATGTATTTTCAAATAACCTATTTAAATCCGTACTAACCGTTCCGTCATAAAGTTGTGGGGTATCTGTTGTTGCTGACAATGATAAGTTATGGAATCCAAAGAATCCATTTATTCCAGTCGGATTATTTAATTGTAAACCACCCCACTCATCTATTGATAAAAACTTCAACCTATCTTTTGCCGTTGGGTTGTTTCCAATTCCGGTAAATGTACCTCCAGGATTTACTGTTATTGAAATTTGATAGACGCCGGGGGTTGTATATGTGTGTGTTCTATTTGAATAACTTAATGTTGATGTAGTACCGTCACCCCAATTTATTGTTCCGTTAGAATAAGAACCATAACCAGGACTACTAAATGGTAGTGTTATTACATTAGCACCACTTGATGCCGCAAAAGTACCTCCCAAATATGGGTCATATATTGGTCCATAAACGATCCTAGTGTCAATAGTTGTCCTAAACGCAGGTGTTGGTGTTGCCGTAGGTGTTGGTGTTGCCGTAGGTGTTGGTGTTGCCGTAGGTGTTGGTGTTGCCGTAGGTGTTGGTGTTGCCGTAGGTGTTGGTGTTGCTGTAGGTGTTGGTGTTGCCGTAGGCGTCGCAGTAGGTGTTGGTGTTGGTACTATTCCGGTACAACTAATATCATAATCAATAGATAACGATAAACTAAAGTCAGCATTACCTAAAGGGTCTTCACCATTTTGACAATTTGATGTTATTTGTAAAGTATTATTTAATTGATTAATGTTATACGAACCAACATCAGGTATTGTTGATAAAATGTATTCGATGGCGTCTTGCCATAGATTATCATAGGTTGTCCCATTTATTGAAGTTAAATTAGCAAATGTTTGTGTATATGCACTTCCATTTAATACTATTTCACAAGTTAAGTTACAGTTATTTAAAATACATCCTGTGTATCCTGAAGTTAAATCAATATAACCTTCGTTAATCATTTGAAGTAACCCTCTTTTAGTACCGGTTGTGGTAACAAAATTATTTGAACAAATATTATATCTACTAAAACCTGTGACTTGTGTAAATGTACAATCAATAACAAAGTTATAGTCATTTGTACAACCTGATGCGTCTGTTATTGTAACACTATATGAACCACCAGTTAGTCCTGTTACGGTACTTCCTGTTTGAGATAAAGGGACATTATTTGACCAACTATAACTAAATGGTGGTGATCCATCAAATATTGTGACGCTTGCCGAACCATCATTACCAAAAATACAATTATTTGAAAATACCGCACTATCTAATTGTGCAGTTGTTGTAATGTTAAAAGTTTCAGAAACAACACAGTTTTCCTCATCCCTAACTTGTAAAGTATAAGAACCCGGCGTTAAATTAGTAAAAGTTACGGAACTTAAAGTAGTATCTATTATTGTATTTCCATTATTTAAAATATAATCTAATTGTCCGTTTGTTTGCCAATTTGTATATCCAGTACCTACATTTACGGTAAATGCGCCATTACTTAACCCACAAGTAGATCCCGTAGGTATAACATCTACAGTAAATTTTTCAACTGAATTTACAGTTAATAATTCACTATAACCACATCCCGCACTTTCACCAGATATAGTCAATTGGTACGTATCATTAGGTAAATCAGAAAACGTAACATTTTGACTTTGTGTATAAAAATTATATGTTTGGTTTGTTGTTAATCCTGATAGCGTGTATTGATAAAAACCAATTAATCCGCTTATTGTTGTTGTTATTGATCCACTATTTTGATTACACGTTGAATTTGTAATATTGTTACCTATAACATTAAATCCTGAAACCGTTTCTAAACTTGTGGTTACAAATAAAGGACAATAGTTAGCGTCTCTTATAAAAAATGTATATGATCCTGCCGGTAAATTATTAACAGTAAATGTGTCTGAAAGTGTGTAACCGACTTGGCCAGTATTTGCCGAATAAAAATATGGTTGTGTTCCTCCTGTTATTGTTATTTCTAAAGATCCGTTAGATACAAAACAATCAGGTGCGGTTGGTGTTATTGATAGAAGTCCTAGTGGTTGTGCGATTCCGACAATAGTTGATTGTGTTACCGAACAACCGTAAAAGTCAGTTACCGTAACAGAATAACTTCCAGTTGTTAATCCTGTAACTAATTGTGTTGTTTGAGATAATTGGTTTCCGTCAGGTCCAGTCCAACTATATGTATATGGCCCAGTACCTGTAATACCTGTTACGGCTATTTTTCCCGTATCAATAACACAAGTACCAGCGTTAACAACCCATAAACCATAATTAATATTTGTACTACCCGTAATTAAAACATTTTCAGTTCTTGCGGTTGCTAAACCATAATCATAAACTAAAACATGATATGTTGATGGTGGTAAATTTGTAATCTGATATGGTAAAAATTGTACAGTTTCAGTTCTAACATAATCAGAAACCCCACTATAAATTAATATATTATATGGAGCATTTATAGATGTTGCACTAACATAAAAACTACCATTGTCTTCACCACATATTGTTCCTGTTGTGTCAAAAATGTTAGCAGTAAAACAATCGGACACTAAAACATTAATGGTTCTTTCGTTATTTTCAGAACCTAAAGAATCGTTAAGTCTAAAAACATAAGTACCACCAGTTAGTCCAGTAAATGTCATTTGTGATGAACTTGTCTGACCACTTAAACCATTACCGGCAGGTGCAACAGGTTCAATTGTGTATGGAGGAACACCTCCACTTTGTGAAAAAGTAACTGTACCTAAAACTGAATCACATATACCAGTAACAGTAAAAGAATAATCTAAAGGTCCTTGGCTACAATCGTCAGTACAAGTACTTAAAGGATCTAATATTAAACCTATAGCACTACCAGAAAAAGCAATGTCAACACAAACGGGATTAGCATTATTGGCAAAACCTGTTTGTATTAAACCACAACAGTCAGTATAATTGTAATAACCACCACTAGTAAATCCTGTAATACAAGCCATTATCCACAGTTAATTTCTAAATCTATTCCTACATTTAGATTTATTTGTTTATTGGTAAAATTATCATAACAACTAGAATTACTAATCGTTAGTACTCCTCCAGAAAAATAATAGTTTAAACCATATTGATATAAATACTGTAATTTACTATCTATAGCATTTATTACATCAAAGTATGATAATGGTAAACCTGTATTTAAATCAACAGCACTTTGACCATAACCAACATAAAAAGGTTCAAACACTAAAGTTTGTTCAGTATTTGTAAATATATCTTTTAAAATTAATTCCACATACCAAGTTGAAACCAAAGTTGTGGTGTCGCAAGTTTCATTTGAAAATCCATTTGCGGTATATAATTCATTAACTTTTGTATTTAAAACAGAAATTGGGTCAAAAGTAGGTAAAGAACATTGTATTGTTTGGTCAATACAGTCGTAAGTAAAAGGAGCTCCGTCGTATTCACATGGTAAACAATCTGAATTTCTTGAGTCGTCTAAAATAAAAGTACACCCTCTTTGTCTTCTCCAAACAAACTTTTGTCTGTGGAAAATTGAATTGTCCATTTTTTGCCCTGTATTCCATATTGTAGTTGCTGGAACAAACTGTTGTACCAATTTAATCCAATAATCACCTAAACCTAAAGTAAAATCTATCATTTTTTGATAGGTAAAGTTATTAGTTGGTATATTTAGTGTTTGGTCAGATTGTAAGTATTTCCAAAATAAAGATTGAAGTGTTGGGTATCCTCCTGTTTTACCGTCTGAAATATATTGTCTATTTCTAACATTTATTAAATTATTATAAAATGTTTGAGCAAATTCAAAAAATGTTTTTTGGTTTGGTTTTGGGTTAATTATAGTCCAATCATTAAGACCGGGACTAGGGTATGGGTTGGTTAATCCAGTATTTGGTATTGGATAGTTAAACTTAGAAGATTGTTCCCATATATCATATGTTATTCCTTGACCCATATTAAGGTACAATTCCATATTTTTCACATTAACCGCTTGTCCTTCATTTTCAATTATATAATTTGTTTGGGTATTTTTTCTTATACCAATTTCATCATTTGACCAAGATTTTTTATTATCTATCGTCCTAGTCAAACCATACCCTAATGTAATTGATGGGAATTTTCTAAAAACACCTAAATAATCTTCACCATATGTGAATGGTTTTAATTTAGTAACAATAATAGAAGGCGAAACATTGAAATTAGACAAATTTAAATCTAATTCTTCGTTAGTTCTGTGTTCGGGTGTTGTTTCAAACCAACCAGCGCCTTTTTGAAAGAACATTACGTCATTATCAACAGGAGCCTTTGGGTATCCGTTTGTGAGATTTATTGGATAACTACCTAAATCATTAACCGTTCTTTGTAGTCTTCCTGATTTAGTAAATCCAGTATAAGTTGTACCTAAAATTGAAAAAATATTTGTTTGGTCTAATGCTGGTGATTCAACGTAAGTTGTTCCTCCTGATATTGTTGCAAATTTTTCATAAAAATCATCTAATGGTATTTTTTGATCGGCCAAATATACGTACTCATTAAACTCTATTAGTGAGTCTGGAGCACCAACCATTCTAAGAATATATTCAATAGATGTTCTCGTACCTTTAGACCTAAATAAAAAACCAGCATTCATTATTAGGTTTCTATAATATTGATAATTTAATTCCGCGGGTGTTTGTTCTTTCGATTGTCCTGGATAGATTATATTGTTTGTTGTGGTAAAAATAGTATCAATTAAGGAATCGTTAGTTATTGGCGATATATTAGGATCAATCCCTAAAGTGGCTGCCAAATTACCTAATAATTGTGATGGTATGTCATTTTTAACTACGTAGTTTACAGATGTCATATTTGCTAAAGCATCAATAAACTTTTTAGTTTCATCAAAACTTCTACCGTATATTTGTAGTGTTTTTTCAATTTTTTGATCTACTGTGTCAAATTCTTTAAATGATCCAGATATTAAAAATCTACTGATTAAATTTGTTTTATATTCGTCTAACTTGTCCGCAATAAATTTTATATCATCAAGATATTTTTCAAAATTATTACTTACAATATCTAAATTCCATAACCCATCTAACCCCCAATTAATAGTTCTATTGTATAAAACGTAATTACCGTTACTATCGTAATCGAAATAACTAAATTTTGTTGTGTAAGTAGGGTATGAGTTTCTATTTAATATATAATCCTCAACTTCATCAAAATCTTCTTGAAAAATTTTTTCTGTTTGTAAGTTATTTGGTTTTATTACTAAAGTACTTGTGGTTGTAGTGGATGAAAATGGTTTTCCTTTTACTGTAAAAGATAATGTCCCTCCTGTTGTTGACTGTGTTGGTGTGAAATCTAAAATATTATATTCTCTACTAAAATTATTAACGTAAAGTGAAAAACTTTCAAAATTAGAAGTTAGGTCCCTATATTTAGAAACGGTAATTGGTCTATTTGATACATTAATTCTAGCATTTACTGAAAAATCAATATCAAAAGGATTAAAAAAGAATTGTGAATCACAGTCAAATGTTGTTTCATCAGTTTGAGAATCGTAAGTAATATTATATGCCGTATTTCCTGTTTGTAATATTAAATTTAAACTTCTTACTTCTATTGCCGCAGGAAAAAAATTAATGATTTTATTTATAGACGCGGACAATCTTTTATTTAAAGATCCGTATGTAGAAAAACTTGTTATCTGCGATAAATCAAAGTTAGGATAAACTTGAAAATTTTTTTCTACAAGTAGTTTAGATTGTTCTACGCTGTCAATATTAAGATTTTCAAGATTAAATGGCTCTGAAAAAACACCAGTATCAAAAGTTCTATAAACTTTTTCATTTAATGATGTGGTAAAATCAAAATTCCCTAAAGTAAGACCACCACCAGCAACTAATTGTACTCCAACTAAATCGTCAGAAAATGTACCACTACCTGATGGTGCTTGTGTCGGAAAAGTATATTTACCTTTAGCCATTAACTAATAATATTTGTAAAGTTTTTACTGAAATCAATATTAACACCTCTGTCTTGTCTAACTTCATACAACAATTCATTAAACGTGTCTCTAACTTCAAATAAATTATATTGTTTATATATATTACCCGCAGTATCGTATAAAGTATATATTCCATCTTCAATACTTTTTGTTTGATTACCATAAAGAGCAATAGCCAAAGTATCTATGTCGTGTTCAGCAATTTGTATATCCACAGTAAATGGATTGAAATATGTGTTACTAATTATAATTCTTTGATTTGGTTGTCCAATAAACGGAGTTATGTTAGGTTTATTAGTTGGCGCAGCGGATGGAGATAAAGTACAAAAAAGTAAATCACTACCGTTGTCTAAATATCTATATCTTATTGACTTTTGTGATGTGTTTGTTTGATCTGTAACAACAGGTTCACAAAAAAATGAAGACGTTATTATTCTATAGAAATTAGGTATTTTTGTTCCATCACTGTTTAAATATTCAACCCTAAAACCAACCAAACCTTGGCTTGTAAATTTATTTCTAAATTCTGATGGTACGTCATTTAAATCAATAATAATACCTTTAACGTTTGGTAATGCTGATAAAACCCCACAATCAGTAATAGTGGTTCTAATCTCAGCAGGTCTAATATATAGTGTATATATACCAATTTGGTTAAATTCAGTTGTTGGTAATTTTAAATTATAAAGTCCTCCTAATATTTCAGTACCGTTACTACCTCCAGTATTACTATTATGAAAATATGGTGTTAATATAGATGCACTATTTAATTTTTTTAACACAAAATTATTAGTAACATCCCTTGAAGGTGTGTAATTTAATATTATATCAACATCTTGTGGTGATACATCTGCGGGTCTTACTGTTCCATACGTTCCTAAAGCCATTTTTTTATTTATAAATAGAGTTTATGTTTGTTTTTATGTCGTATTAATTTTAAAATATCCATACCCATACCTAACTAAATCACCAATATTATCAACTTCTCCAATTCTTTGGAAGTTTTCGGTTGCACTATATTTTCCTCTTTCCACAAAAACGTCAGATTGAATTTCTGGATCTAAAACAAAGTCCAAAAATCTTTCGTCTTTTGTTATTGCAGACACAACTAAATGATCTGAAGTTAATCCAGACGAATTAACAACAAATAGTGTTTTACCATTATTTAAATCATAGTATTGGGTATTGTTTATAGTATATGCCGTATATGTTGGTGTAATTTCATCAACATATCCAATAGTACCAGCAATTGGTTGTAAAATAAACCCAACACTAAATGGGTTAGGTCCCCATCTTCTTAACAAATTTAATCTTGAATTGGTATATCCTGAAACAATAAAAGGCACTTGTACGTAACTACTAGAGACTTGTGATTGCATGTTATTTTCACTATCTCCCGTAAATATATAGTTATAGTTTATTGGTATACCTGACCAATTACCTCCTTGTTGTGTGAATGTTATATTACCTAATTGATTATCTATTGTCACACCAGTAAATGGTAGTGTTATTGTTTTTTGTATTTTAGTAGTACCCCAAGGATTATTTTGGGTCATTTTAACAGTATATGTTTGTGGTGTGTTAGAATAAGTATGATCTAAAAATGATTCATTTATACTTAAAGTGGAACTTATGGAATTATCCCCCCAATCTACATTATAAGTGGCTAACTGTAAAAAGTTATTAAAATTATACCCAGCAGAATTATATAGTCTAATAGTGTAAGGAGTTGTCGGGTCTCCTGATATTATGAAGTTTGTTATAATATCTTTTTGTTCAATAAACCCGTCAAATTCATCATAAACCCCTAAATCATTATATGATTGAGTAAATAGTATTGGTATTGTTAATCCTGTTAATAACGACTCTCCGTTAGTACCACCACTTAAAACGTTTGATAGACCAGAGTAAGAACCAAAAGTATTACCATTATAAGTAATATTAAATATGTCCCTATTTAATACTTCAGGTGAAATAACAATATTTATTCTTTCTGATTCCATTATGGATTAATATATTCATACCATTTTATGGGGTTAATTCCCGTACCCTTTCTTTGTGCATTTTGAAAATTCGCATTATAACTATAAACTTTATACTCATTAGTGTCATAGTCTAACACATATTTGTAATAAAAGTATTGTGTTTTATCTATATTGAAAATATTTTGTCCAATAAAATTAGATTGAGGTACATTCATAAATCTAACAAACTGACCAATTTTAGCATTAAAAAATTTAGCGCTTACATAAAATTCATTTATATTTAAGTAAGTTTTATCTTTTAACCAATATACGTAAAAACCTTCCTTATCCGCACCGACAGAATCTAACGCGAATTTAGGTTTTTTTACCTTAACACTTGTCTGATTAAGTGGTGGTCCAATAGTACCATCTTCTTTTAACCCTTGTTGTGTTGGTATTATAACACTAAGTAATAAAGTTTGCCCTTCATTTTGTGGTGAATCATAAAAGTCTAATTTAAAAAAACTACCTTTAAATGAATTTGCAAAATAATAAATTTCACTATCAGTAAATGTTGCGTTCTCATAATCAGTACCCCAATTACTTATTGTTGATGCGGTAACTCCTGTTAAATTATTGTAAAAATAAAATTCATAATTTACTGAGGTTCCTGAATCGTTCAAAATAACAGGTATGTTTATTGTTATTGTACTAGTTTGGTTTGTAACCGGATTAATAAGAATAACATCTTGTGTTATATTATATGATAGTGTTCCAGTATAATCTGAATGTGAAAATTTTGTGATTTCAAAATCAGATATAGAATTTATTACATCAGCAATAACCTCATCTTCAAATTTTTCAATTTCTAATTCTCTACCTAAATTTTCAAAATTTATTTCCAACGGTATGTTAATAAATTGTTCGTCTTCTGATATTGTTTTTCTAAAATAATTATTATTCACAAGGGTCCGTTGTTGGTAAGTTTATTTCGTTCACAATCAACGAAGTGTTTCTTTTTATAGGGTAATGTAAAAAGTTTATATCTTTAAATGGGTAATGAGCACCATTTATAAACGGGATATCTAAACCTATACCGTTACCATCAAAAAAACCATAACTATATAAATCTCTCCAATAAAACTTTGTATCATTATTAGAGTAGTAAGCGTATGAAGGTGCAGAATCTATTTCATCTAATGTTGCGCTTTCAATATAATCACTAAAAACTCTGATTGGTATTGAATAGTGTGGTTTATATAAATAACCAGGAGGATATAAAATACTATTTATATAATTACTTATACCAATAGCAATTCCCTCAAACCCGTTGGGTACTGGTAAAGAAATATCTAAATAGTCAGGATTAAATGAATATTTGTGATAAATTGGTGAAAGTATATATTCTTGTTGTTCAATATCATTATACTCACAAAAATCACCTTTTATAACGTCATCAATATTTAAAAAATTATTGTAATAAAAAGTTTGTCCGTTTTTTTGGTAAGAACTAACTGTAATATTATCTTTATTATCTGTTGATGTGTGATTCCACCAAGGATCTACCGCATTTTCTAAAAAATTAAATTCCCACCCAATGTCTAATGCTCTTTGAAGATTCTGTGGTGGTTTATTAAACCAACCCATATACCCTCTATTTATCATTGTAATAAAAAGTTCAGAAACAGGTTTTCCGTTATTATCTATTAAATTTTCAATATCAATATCTTTATTTACAGTAAAACCATAACTTTGTGTTCCGTCTTTTATTGAAACCCTTTGTACTTGATTTGGTGTTAATGCTGAGTACTCTAACTTTCTTTTTATCGGAAATATATTATTTTCAAAACCCATTTTAGTTAAAAATGTGTCTTTTTGATCTGTTAATATTTTATGTAACCTAACATAATATCTTGATGTTGTTTCACCACTATTACTTAAATTTATTATTCTTTTAAAATTACCATATCTTCCTGTAACAACATCTAAGTCTGAAAATTTTAAATTATATATTGAAAAGACTCTTAATTCTGATCTATATGTATCATCACCAAGACCATAAATTTGAAAAGTATCTTTTCCGTTAATTGAGATGTTTAATTTTACGTACTGACCGATACTTAAATTGTGGTTTGTTGCACAATAAAAATATATTAAAGGTTTTCCATTAAAGTTGCCGGATTTTAAAACAAATGGTATTCCATCGGCAACATTAAAATTTGAATTAGTTACGTTAAATTTTTCATCGACATATGTCATTGTTTGTGCCGTTGTACTACTAAAAGCATATGAAACATATGTTGACCAATTATATGTTGTTGCACTTTTTGCAACGTAATCAATATGTCCCGAAATTGAAGCATCTCTTATAATTGTAAATTCATCATATTGTGGATAACCTTTCCAAACACCAGTATTTATTGAAGTTACCGGATCAACATAATATAAATTATTTTTAAATGGTGTGTAATTTGTTTTTCCTGAAATTACATTATTAGCCACGTTAGTAATTTTACCAACAAGTCTAAATTTAGAAGATGTTTGTCTTTCAGAATCAAAAACCTCATTCAAATCTATTAATGTCGCCCTATCCCCTTGAACAATGTCTCTTCTTTCACCAATAAGTGGTAATTGTATTTGTACGGGTTGATTAGATGATCCCGCAAATCTTTTATTACCTAATACTATTCTTATTTCGTCTTGAGTTCTCATTTCTTATTAACCACCTATAATATACTTACTTATGAATCTGTTTAATGCGGTTTTACCTTTACCTAAACCAAAATAAAAATGGTATGGTGCACCAACAACAAAATTAGCTTTATTTTGATTAGACGGGTTAGTCCATAAAAAATCTCTTTCACCTAAATTATTATAGTTAAAAATAAAACCAGTGCTAGGACCATTAGTTGCTTTAAAATAATCAGCACCATTAAATGACATTTTTTGATATGGTATTGAATACATCTTATTAGTATTAGTAGGTATCGATGTTAACCAATTATTATATTGTGATCCAAAAATTGTTAAAGGTGTTGTATCTGCTTGACTATCTTGAAAAAATAATCCACTACCGATTGGTTTTCTTATTTCCCAATTATACATAGGAACTTCTTGCGTTTTAGGATAACCGACCAATTGTTGTACATTACCAAATGTTGCTGTTCCGGGTGTCATCGCAATTCTATTTACTGTTGTTGAAGAAAATAAAATACCTAAGAAATTTTCATTATTATATCCTAAAACTATATCATCATTCCCATAAAATTGTTCGTTGAAGGGTACAATTCCGTACTCTGAATTAATGCTAAATAGTTGAGCCAAATCTCCGTCAATTCTTTTATCAGTTCTAGAAAACAATGCGTCTATACTTGCATCGCCTGTATTAAACAATTGTCCTGTAAAATTTGAGTTAGTTAGTCTAGATAATATAAATAATAATAATAAATCACTAGTGTCGTTAAATGAGGTAGAATTTATCGTTTCAACTAAATAGTTTTCAAGTTGCGGGTTTAAACATATTTCTTTAGCAAATTGGTCTCTCGGTCCAAGATCCATAACCGTCGTCGGAAAAAACAAATTCCTATCGTTAGACCCTCTTCCGTACAAATCTTTTATAGGTTTCCAAGTACCAAAAACATCTCTAAATCTAGGTTCTTGACCAATAAAATATCCTGTAACATTTGTACCATTTTGTTGTAAAACGTATGGTGTAGATCTATAATAAAACGTGTTCGTATTTTCATTTAGGTATATAGGTCCTTGGTTTGGTCTAACCGGAATTAAATCAAAACTTTTTCCTCCACAAAAAATATTATTAACAGGTTCATTATTTGAATTAAAAATAGTTTTCTTTTTAAATGCAAATGAATATAACGACCCATTTACCCAGTTATTTTGAAATACGTGACTAATCACTCCTCTACATGCACCAAACGTAAATCTAAATCTAGTTTTCCATTCTTGAAAATTTCTTAAATCTCTTCTAACAGAACCTTGTCTAAAATAAGGTTTTTGAATTAACTTATAACACCCTTTAGTCATAAGTGTTGGGTTTTCATTTTCAGAACAAGGTTCTTTAACTCCAAAATTTTCTCCAGTACCACTATAACAATCAAGAGGTACCATACCTTCACAATTAAAGGTAGATAATACAGAAGTAGAGCCCGAATTTGCGTCTTCGGCTAAGTCATCAGTATTTCCTGTTGAGTCTCCTCCACTTCTTATAGGTATCACTTCTCCGGTATCTAAAATTCTATACATTGTTAAATTATCATTTTGATATAGCGCAAACCCATTACTACCACCTTGATCCGCCTCTTGTGTTGTATCGGATGTTGGTAACCTGTCGGACCTAATTATTAACTTAACATTATCTATATTATTATCAAATTTAATAATAGTATTTAATGCCTGATTAGTTCTATAGTACGCAGGTGCAAATAATCTTGGTTTACGGTGAGTATTTCCCCACCCATTTAATTTTTCAGGGTTGGTATTAACTCCATCAATATCAGTAAAATTAGATTCTGAATTTACATATCCATTTATATTATTAAAAAAAATAAATTGACCTGTTAATCCAGTGCCTAAAGAATCCCTTATTGATCCATATAATAAAGATCCTCCTTCAATAACCCCTTGTCCGTATGTTGCACCATCATTGTTTGGATATGCCAAAGTTTTAACTCTAATTCTATAGTCTTGTACGTGACCGTTGAAAATATCTTCCAACCCATTAGTTGTTACTGATACAATATTATTAAGACCATAGCTGTCAAGTAAATATGCCTTATATCCAAGACCTTGTTGTTTTCTATCCAATGCGGAATAATATTTAATAGCATCTGTTGTTACACCAGAGAATAAATTAGGGTCAGGCCTAAAATTAAATGGTTTAAAATATAATTTTTGATTTGGTGAGGTATAATCCACTTCATGTGATTCTGGTGATTGACTATTTGACCACCAATCGGTACCAACACCACCTGAATTAGGTTGGATTGGTACATTTAAATAAAAATTACCTTTAACTGTAATATTATTTGCTTGATTTCCAAATAATTTAGATAAATCATATTTAATAGTTTGTTTTTCTGTCCATACATCCACTCCTCTAACTAAAAATATTAATGTGTATCGTTCCCAATCAGAATTACTATTTGGGCTATTATCGGACTGATTTATCTTTAGAGGGTTTACGGTTGAATATATGTATGAGTCAGTTTCATCGTTACAACTTTGTCTATAATATACTCTTTGTCTTGGGTCTGTAAAAAATGTATTTATAAAATTAAAAGGTAATTGACTGTTAGCATAATTATTAGCAACTTCAGCAGTCATGCCTGTAATTACTTGAAAATATTCAACTCCTGTTTTAAACTTATACGTTCTTTCAACACTAGAACCAGTTAATATTATTTGTGAATTACCTATTGTTGTGTCCGGTTTTATGTATTGAACATTTGTAGAGTAAATATTTATTCCATTATAGTCTTGTAAAATAGAAGTCCCAGTAATTGAGTTAGTTCCTAATTGATTTTCTGTAGATCCACTAACATTGTAACCGTCAATATTTCTATCGTTAATATTCTCAGGATTATTAAATGTTATTATAGTACCAGAAGTTAAAGTATCGTTAGTGTTTGGATCACAAAGTAAAACCATAACATTATCAGTAAATGGTTGAGAAATAAATCCATCATTTTCTATTGTTGTTGTTATAATATTTTGTTTTACCGGTCCTGGCGAGTTATTTACATCAACATTTGAAGGATATGTTGGGATTGTTTGGTCAAAGTATCTTTTTCTAATATTTGCTAAGTTTAGTCTCTGTGAGTACGTAATATCCTCTAAAAATGACCCTGTTTGATTATTTCCTCCAGTATGCCAAAAATGTCTATTTATCGGACATCCTTGTACAGTACCATTTGGGTAACCTGCTAACGCGTATCTTATACCGTATGAATTCATGTCGTATTTTCTTTTTTGTGCCGCTGCACCTCCGGCATAATTTTCCGTTCTTTGTCTACAAAAAGCAGGAAAATTACTACACGCACTATCATCTGAACAATTAACTTCATTTGGTGTATTACCCCAAAAACTATTAGAATTAACGTCACATAAAAAAGATGAATTTTTTCTTGTAAATATTCTTTGTCCATCAATTATAAAAGAAGAAATTGTACCCGAAGTACCATCACCTGTTATATTTTCTAAATCCAAATCGTTAGTGTCGCAAGAACAAGCCTCACATTCAGGATAAGCCATTGAGGGTAGAGTAAACCCCTTTAACCCAACGTTAGCTTCTGTGATTAATGGACTAACTTTAGCAATAAAGAAAACGGTTGCTGCCCCAACAACTATTGCTAATAAACCTGAAACAACCATAAGACCAATCGCAGGAAATGAGGTAATAGCCATTGCAACTAATAACCCTGTTAAATATGTTAAAAATAAAGGAACACCAATAGCTATTGCCCATTTAACTATAGGTATAAAAAGACCTATTAAGTGCATCAAAGGAATTAGAACATACGCTAAAAAACCAAATATTGTTATTACAATATTAAACAGAAAAAATAATAAATCAAAATTTCTAACACCATCGTTAACAGGCATTCTATTTGTTGTTTTAGAACATTCCCTATTTGTAATCTCTTTAATACCCATGTGTCTTGCCCTATTGAATCCCCACTTCCATCTATCAATAAAACCAGAAACAGTATAAACTCTATTATAATTAAATTCAAAAAATTTATCTTCACAATTTATAGCATCTCTTATCATTTTTTGACCTATAGTTGTACCTGTATTCCCGTAATCTGTCCAATCAAGACTAAACGCGTATGATTGTCTTTGTAGTGTGTCGTCACTAGGTCCGTTAGCGTTTGTTGTGTTATTCCAACCATACTCTCTAATATTTGGTACTAAATATTCTGCTCTTTGTACTGACTGACCAAAGGCTTCGTTTTGATATTGAATTTTAAACCTATATTTTGCCTTTGTTGGTATTCCGACTGTAGGGTCGTTTGATAAAATCTGTTCTCCAAATTCATTTGTTGTAACATAATCTAAATTCATAGGCACTTCTGTAAGCCATGCACCCTCATTATCAATTATATTACCTCCTTGATCTAAATTATGTTGTTCTAATATTGGTAGTCCTGCTGCGTCTGAATATATTGTTTGCCTAATTGCTAAAATTCTACCAGGGGCGGTGACTAAATCACAAAGATTTCCTGAGTCAAATTTAGGTTTACAATTAGATTGTAATGCGTCTTCATCAGTAGTTGAGAAAATTGAACCCATAAAAATTGCTTGTGGTTCTATTTTTATTCCCGAATCTCTTAAATCAAAATCAACTCTTGTTATACCTATGTTACATAAATCTTCCTCACCCCAAAAAGACGCGACT